>SKES01000388.1_pt1 | contig 41478 bp, 43 predicted proteins | sample 4826851 | NCBI WGS metagenome assembly SKES01 (sample SAMN11008803, study PRJNA524170) | human gut metagenome | biome: Human fecal sample; material: Feces; isolation source: fecal sample from pouch patient p52 | host: Homo sapiens | place: Israel: Tel-Aviv | collected 2016-09-04 | reverse complement strand
GCGTTTCTCCGGCCCTAAGACATCAATCATCTGTACTCCAATGACTAGTCTAAAAACTAGTATTAAGACTATCACTTATTTAAGTGATACTGGTTGTCTGGAGATTCAGGGGGCCAGTCTACACGATAAATTCTCCATACTTTATTAGCATATTGCTCTCTTGTTTCATGTCTGTCCTTACGGAAGCCGGCATTGTATGATCCAAGGCAATTCCAGCTGACGCCACATATCTGAAAATGTCTTGCCAGTATCCAGCTTCCTATATGGATATTAAGACATGGTTTGGTAATTAAATCCTCAGACTTTTTGATTACGCCCATCTTTATAAGCTTTGGAATATGGGTTGAGTTTATTTGCATCAACCCATAATCCGTACTACTGGCTTTGCCTGTTTTTCTGTCCTTATTTATGTTAATTGCGCCCGGCTTCAATGAAGATTCCCCGGCAGAAATGGCCTTCAACAATAATGGTTCAATTTGATAGCGTGCGCCGGCGGCGGCAAAGCAATTGTCCCACTTGTTAGTCCAGATTTGTTTGGGGGCGATGTATGAAGCTCGGGCGGGATAAATAAGAGAACAAAGCAGGATTAATGAAATAAGTCTGAGGGGCACTTTACCCCCGGACATTAAAACTCCTTAGCCATTGATGGTGAAGATTAGTTTGTTTGTACCGGTGCTGCCATTATCAGCTGTGCATTGCGCACTGGCTTCTTCAGTAGTGACTTTTCCATCATTGTGAGTCGTACTGTTCAGGGTAATACCGTTAGTTAAACCAGTACGACTGATTTGTGTGGCAATCTGGATACAGGCATCCTGTGGGACTTTTTCATAGGTGACGGTAAAACCATTGTTGAAACCTGATGTTGAAGCCGGAGCAACAGTTACGGCACCGCCCCATGAGTTATAGAGCGTTGCTGTACCTGATGATGGAGTACCACGCACTGTCATAGTCTTGGGTACGCCACCCATCTGAATGAGAGCACCCGTCATTTTGGCTCCACTGGTAAACGTATATCCATCGCTACCTTTTAGCAGCCCCTGAGTACTTGTGATGATTGTCTGTATGTTCGAACTTTCATTTGCCACACCGGTTCGTGAACGCAACATATACAATCCACCAAAAACAAGGGCAAGTACGATAATTACAACAAGTGCTATTGCACCCTGTTCCATAATACCCCAGCCTTTGTCATGAGACGTTTCTTTCTCATTTTTCTTCAGAGCGTTAACATCAATATTTTGGATTAACATAAATACCTCGTTTTATTTAAAGATTACCCATACTGTTGTCGCCAATAGACTGAATGTCTACAACGGCCATGACCAGTAACAGGAGTGACATGACAAGAAATATCAGCATAATTAAACGCACAACAGCTGCTCGTTTTTTTACTCGCTCCAGCGTTTGTACAAGCCACCGTTGGCCATAATTGCCGATTAGCTCCGTTGCGCCATCTCCCTGTAATAAAGACAGGAAGTTGGCTGCTTCCCTGGATGGGAACTGATAACCGCACTGACGCAAAGCCAGCCCAAGGTGATCCCCCTGGCGTACGCGGTAAATAATGCTGTCAAGGCGTGTGCTTAACCATGGTGATGCAAAGTCCTGAAGAACGTTCAGTGAGTTGAGCGTTGTCATTTTGGCTTTCAGAAGTGCAGCCATATTCAGGAGGAATGCTGCCCCCTGTATATCCTTATAAATACTCCATGGCATTATATTGTCAGCCAAAGAGCGGCTTTTCCAGTTTTTCAGAGACCATGATATTACACCTGTGACCACTGCAAAAAGAACGGCACATATAGCGCCGTAATTATCGACAAACAAAGATAATCCATAGAGAAAACCAAGAGCACCACTCCATGAATCAGGGGAGCTTATTTTGCTCAGTACAGGTATTAGCTCTGTATTAAGAACATATAATGTCCCCGTCATCATGATTAACAACCCCACCGGGTAAATAGCCATTTGCCATATGGCCTGATGGAGTTGCTTTTTGGCATCTGTAAGTGTGGTGGCAAATTGTAATGCATCCACAATGGAACCACTTCTTATTCCGGCACTGATTACTGCAGCCTCTTCCTGGGGAACCCATAAACCAAGAGTATATTCCAGAGAGTTTTCGCCACTGTTTTCACGAAGAGACTCAATACAGTCTGTGGCCAGTTCAGCAAAGGGATGCCATTTTCGTCCAAAGTCTGTCCAGGCATCCCGCATCTGTTCCAGTGCGGTCTTTAATGGCTGTTTATTTTCCAGCAGAAAACGCAGAGCTTCGTAAAACTGCACCCTGTAGGGGGCGCTGAACGTTTTTCTGACAATGAAACGTCTCAGCCGTTGACTGAAATTCATTTCACGCATGTTGTTCTCCTGTTAGGCATCATCGATGCTGAGGCGTTCGTCTTCGTCCAGAGGGATGATTCTGTCGGCTTCAAGAGGGTCCACCAGGCCTTCATTGATACGGCGAAGCAGATGCTCCACACGACTGATGCCATGCATGTTTTCAAGCCAGTATTTACGTGCTGCAACTTTGCCGCGTGTTTTCAGAATCTGAAATAAGCGATTATCAGGTTCTATCACTTCAGCAATTACGGTCCTGCCGGTGAGGCCTTTACCTATTTCACCGCGCTTTCTGCCGTTAATAATTACGTCGTGATTACAGTCGGAGCATCCGTGAGGATTTCGGAACCAGATATTATCTGTACTGCAGAGTGAATCTTTATTGCAGTGCCGCTCAAGGTAAGCGCGGTCGTCTTCGCTAAGTTCAGGTACTCGCTTTTCCCATGGAATACGGCAGGAGGGACACAGAGTTGGTACAAGACGCTGGCTGATCATCCCAATCAGTAATTGCGCATCGCAAATAAGATCGGCATTCATACCCATCGTAATCATCCGCTCCGGTATACCCAGAGCTGAGTTTGTATGTAATGTCGTCAGAACGATGTGACCGGTCTGAGCCGCGTAGGTTGTTGACATCATCGAGACAAGATCACGCATTTCCCCTTCCATGATGGCATCGGGGTCAAGTCGCATTGCCGATGAAATAGCACGACTCCATGCCAGTTTGACGGCCTCTTCGTCGGATTTGTCACAGATAATCGGGGTTTGTGTTGCCCCCAGAATCTGTCCTTCCAGCGGATCTTCGATCGTCAGCAGGTGTCGCCCCTGATTATCGTCAAGATATACACGGCAGGCACTGCGTAACGTTGTTGATTTACCTGAACCTGTTGGACCAGACAGAACTATTTTCCCTTCCGGGCGGCGTAGCATGACGTTCAGCAACCGGATTTGCTCCGGTATAAAGCCCAGTTGCTTAAACGTGGGAACTTTGTCTCCGTCATCGGGTATCAGGCGCATAACTGCAATCAGACCATCTCCCGTAGGTCTGTGACTGTATCGTGCACCAAATATTCCTATTTTTCGCATTAATTGTGGGGACAGGCGCGCATCCTGTTCCCTTTGAGGGAAGAAACTGGTTTCAGTCACATCAGCCATTGACAGAATGGCTGTTGCGCAAAGTGAATAACCCAACGCAGGTTGATCTTCATCTACAGTTTGCAGTTCACCGAATATTCTCATGCGAACTTTGAAAATAGACTCTGAAATTAAAAAATGAATATCTGAAGCACCAAGTTTTCTGGCCGTTTCAAAATAGGAGAGAACTTTCTTCTCACTTTCACTGACATCTGCAAGATCTTTCAGATGAATAATCCGTTCTTTCGGACCTTTATTTTCATCATCCTGACCGGCTTCCTGTAACTCAGACAGCGAGACTACTTTTGGGATGATGTCAGGGTATAAGTTTAGCAGTTCCTGGAGATTACTCTGTACGTCAGGTCTTGTTCGCTGATTTGTTTCGATGAGAATTTCATGGGTGTCTCCCCGGGATATAAAAAGGAGAGCATCCTTCAAATTATATTTGTCCATATCACATCACTCAGAAAGTAAGGGTGGTGCCATCACTTAACGTGACGCCAGACAATGAGATCGACTTCACCGTGACGGATGTACCCGGAAGCTGGCTACCAGTGGTGACGCTTGTCTGACGTCCATCAGCCATGCGAAGAACGGCATGAAGACGTTTATCTTTGCCGTTTATTTCCATAATAACGGGCAATTCCTTTCTGTTTTTAGATGTCGGCTGCTCTGAAACTGATGGCAAAGAGGCAGTCATACCAGAGAAACCTGAAACAGTTTCAGATGACAGATTAACATCTGATTCTTCGAGTTGTTTCTGTAGCTGTGCGCCCTGAACTTTTGCCTGTAAAAGAATATTCCGGTTTTGTTGTGCTTCAAGTTCTCCTATTGTGACAAGAGGTTGTGTTGTTGCAAATGAAAAACCAGAGAAGAAAAATATGGATGGAATAATGAGTAATTTACCTGGACGCATAAATATGACCTTCTGAGGAATAACTGAAAGTACCGCCGTTTAATTCAAAATGGATATTGCTCAGACGAACGCCGGTATCCTGAAATAAAGGGAACAACTCATCAGGATTTACAGGCGTTGATAAACTGAACTGATATTCTTTCCATTTCTGAACAGGGGCTGGTTCACCATCGTTACCTGGTAATGGTTCCGGTATGGCTATTTCATTAATGGCCGGCGTTAACTGTTTTTTCTGAAACCACGTGAACACCCGCATCAGTTGTTCTGAGGGGGCAGGGACTGCCTCATCCCTGCGGGGCAGGGAAGGCAGTGGCCGGGTTACAGAAGCCAGGCGTGCACCATCTTTAAGGTTAAAGTCAGGAATAACATTAAAGATTTCTTTGCTTCTTGCCAGAAAGCCTTCAATAGTTCCTCCTGGCTGTCGTTCGTAAATCAGTGTGAATGTCTCGGGAGTACATGTTCCACCGGTAAGTTTCCAGCCTTCTAGCGCGACCGGTGATGGTTTTCGAAGGTCCGCGCAGGCTTTCAGAAAATCACTGATTACAGGTTGTGACGCCCATGGATGCGGGAGCTCCGGTGGTGGTTCGGGCTTTTTAAACTGTAATCTTGCCCGTGCAGCTATCTCCTCGGCGGTCGGTCCGACATCCGGCTCTGGCTGAGTCATCCAGAATACTGTGCCTGCGCCGGCTGCTACTAAAAACAGTACGGCAGGCAGTGTGAATTTGCTGCGATTGCCGACAGTAAGTTTGCAACGGCGGAGGTCTGCTGATGATAACCGGGTAATAATACTTTCCCAGTTATCAGGATGTTCCAGAGACGATACAACCTGCCATTTTTCGGGGGGCTCTTCGTTCATCGCCAGAAAAAGGCTGACCTTTTGGGCAACATCGGCATCATTTCCTGATAAGTCAGCCATAACGGCAGGCTGGCCATTAATGGAAGCAAGGAATAAGAGCTCCTTATCGCTGTACCGGAAGACACCGTATCCATTTCTGACCCATGAGCAGAAAGCCAGTGCCAGGGAAAAATAATGATTGCGTTCTGGCCTGGTCAGTATTCCTGTGCCGGTAAGGCGGCTGATCTTTCCACGGGAATTTCTGCTGCCTACAGTCACTTTCAGGGAGGTAAGCCGTCTGGGTTTTACATGAGACTTGTGTTTATGATGTGAGGGGACGCGCTGTTTTTTTACGACAGGAGTCCATTTAAGACAGGCAGCCCACACGCGATGATTTACTTTAGGATCTGCGAGAAGCACTACCGGGTTGATATCTTCATCAGCCATTATTGCCTCCTGACGGGAAAGTCGGGGTAATGATGATCACAAGCGTGCTGCGTTCATTTTTCCCGGTTTGTGAACCACCAAATAATGGATTTGCTGGCGTAAATGTACCGGCTTTACTTGTCGTCGTATTGTTCTGATCGAAACCAGTAACGACAAGTGATTGCCCTTCTTTCAGATTGACCTTCTGGCTCAGTGAACGCAGTTTGGTATATGGCATTTCGATGTAACTGTTTCCGTCTTTTGACGTAAAGCTACGGATAGTTGGGGGATCAGACAGATTAAAGTTCATCTGCAACTGGAGATTGCCTGTTTTCTGAATTAAAGGCAGCAGGGTCATATTGAATCCAGTGGTGATCATGCCCGGTGTTAATGTTGTTGTTGCTCCTACATCCGTAGTCGTAGTTGTTGCTGACTGGGCGACGTAAACTGTCTGATCTGCCATCTGGATAGGTACCGGCGTCAGGTTTGTGACAGTGCTTTCTTGTGAAGTTACAACGCTGACATCGCCTTGTTCACTCAGTGCTTTAATCAGAAGGCTGGAACCGCTGAATTTGGCGGCATTCCCTGTTGCCGTATCCAGAATTGATACGCCTGCAGATGTAGCGCCTGTAAAATCTCCGCTTGCATTGTTCAACGTTGCTCCGGCGGAATGTAGCGATTTATAAACAAGGTTCCAGTCCAGACCGAACTGTTCGTTTCTGGTATTGCTGACGCTCAGAACCTGTACGTTCAGGGCTACCTGGCGGTTCATAATACTGTTTTGTTCGTCTACATATCGTGCGACGGCTTCCTGGACAGCTGGAGTATCAGTGACTGTCAGCGTTGAGCTCGATGCAGATAACCAGTAACGGCCTTTTTCTGGTGTCAGCATTGCTTCAATAGTTTTCCGGATATCTTCATACAGATCGTATTCCTGACCAACGGTTGTGCTCTGAGAGGACGTTGCATCACCGGATGCTGAGTTATCCTGGCCTCCTGTTGCCCCCATTGTGCTTGTTGAGCCAGAGCTGACACTGGAACTGCTGCTGGTTTTGGTGTTCAGCATATGAAGTGGATACGTTCTGGTTTCAGTCAGATAGAATACAATCCGACCATTATCCATGCGCCAGTACAGACCACTCCGGCTGGCCATCAGATCCAGAAGACCATTGATATCTCCCTGCCACATGAGGTTATTCAGCGTTAATGGCTGAGTGGAGGTAGTCATTGTTGTGCTGCCCAGGCTGCTTAACGGTAGACGTCCATTTTCATCTGGTGCTGGTAGTGTTCCTGTCATCTGGCGGGTAGCGCCTCCTTCAAGAGTTGAATTGGCTGCGTCAGGCGTGATGATCACAGGGATGCCGCATACGGCAGTAATACGTTGCCCCAGTTCCTGCAGAGTGATCTCTCCTTTTCTTGCCTGCGTGATGTAGCAGGCTGGAGCTGTTTGTTTTTTCTCTCTTGATACCTGAGCGACCGGAACAGGGTTTATCCATTGATTATCGAGCCAGGTAAGAGCCTGCGATTTACGGGCCGAAAGGGCTGATACCTTTTCCCGTGCATGTGCTGAGTCTTCCTGTGCTTTTTTCTGCATTTTGTTGATTTCGCTGAAAGTACATCCGGAGATGGAAAGAGCGACGGCGATCATGCAGGGGAGCACCGCCAGCTTCATTGAACGCTGGTGTGATTTTTTCATGAATATATCCAGATTAGTTAACGTAGACGACAGAACCAGCAGTAATGCCTGCCGGGGGTGTCAGACCGGTTGCAGTTCCTGATAGCCAGGTGAGTTGCCCGTTTTGGAAGATCCCTATTAGTGCAGAACCACGACTTTTTGAACGCAAAGTTTCAACAAGTCCTGGTTGTTCAGGCATCCATACCCACAGACGCCCCTGTTGTAACTGATGTTTAATTCGGGAGTCCGGAGTGACAGGGAGAGCCAGTTTATCTGAGGAAATTACTCCGTCCTGCTGGCCTGATACGTATCTGATATCATTGATTCTATTAGCAATCATTAGTATCTGACTTGCCCATACAGACGCACTTGCATATTGCTGGGCGTTTGTGGTTTCAGACATCTTCTGATTCTGGTAGCTACCAGTGATAATCAGAATGGTCAGGCCGACGGCCATGACCAGCCATCCCATTAGCGACCATCCCTTGTATCAGAAACTGTAATGATGCACTGCATGCGAGAAGCCTGTGCGTATAAAGGTTTTTGCGCAGTCCGATATAACTCAAATACCTGCTCCATGGCTGATTCAAATGATCCCCGGAACATCAAAGGCGCATCAAGACGGTAATCGGTTACAGAAAGTGGCCATATGACCATCCAGTGCGTTGATGCCATGCTTTCGCATTTTGTTTCTTCTGCCCACTTAATAATGTTTTCCCTTAATGTAGTGCCTGCCGGCGCACGCCACTCTTTACCCTGAGATACCGGTTTGACAGGTGTCCCGGTCATGAGTGGGATAGACTTGACTGTAGAGCCGGTCGGAGTCGGGATTGCTGCGGGCGTAGACGGAGATACGCTGTTTCCCCTGAATGGGTTTCGTGGTTTGTTCTGGCTATTTGCTGTCGTTGAAGACTCCGGGGAAGTGGATGTGGTTACCATGGCTGCTGGCGAGATAGTGGTTGCCGTGTCCTGTGCCGGTGCAGCAGCCGATGTTGTGACGGTCAACGTTTTATTATCCCAGTCCAGATGGCCCCAGAGGTGTTGTTCTTCCAGCAACCGGTTCAGAGAACGGGTCCACTGATCATTGGCAGACCATGAAACCAGTTTGGTATTCAGTTTGGGCGTGGCTGCATTCTCTTGTCTGAATTTCCATCCTTCCGGTAGTAATGTTTTTATCCACTGACTGACGGTCCGGTTACGGGCCGTCGGCGATAGTGTTACAGGGGTGCTACCAGGCTTGCCTGTAATGATTAACCGGGAGAAATTCTGACTTATTGTTGGTGAAGGTAACGGTCGGGATTCGCTTACTGGCTGTGCTGTTTTTACTGTCTCTGGCACGCTGACTCTCGGGGGCGGAGTTATTTTAGGTGGAGAAAGTCGTTGTTGCGTAAGTGCCAGGACGCCAGCACTCTCACTGATTTGTCCGTCAACAAAAACCAGAGCAGGCGTATCTGATGGTGCCACGTTATTGCCGCCGGAAATTCCGGCACAGCCGGACAATAATGACGGCAGTATAAGTGTCAGATAGTTTTTTTTCATAACGGAGACTCCGTGTTCGTATATACGTGTTTGTTAGTTAATGCGGACTTTAAGTAAGGGTTCATTATTTTATGTGCAATTGGATGGGTAATGTATACCGGTATTGAGAGAATTACTCCTGAATGTCCCGTTTTAGTCGCATTCAGAAGTCTGCTTGGGTCTTTAATATTGTTGATTAGTATTTTCATTATTCTATCTTTTGAATTTTAATGTTGCATGTTATTTTAAAGGTGAGGTTGTGGATAGCCAATTAAGCCAGTGTTTTGGGATTTTTTGTGAAAATAAAAATCCTGTTTATGAGCATTCTTTTTATATCTAAATGTATTTTTTAATTGGTGTGGTGGGTCTGGAGAGGACGAATGACGACTGTCATTCCGTCCGAATGCAAATGCGGGAAAGACCACTGAAACAAGAGATATATAAAAGGAATTGATAATTTTTCGTACAGACTTGTTTTCCGTGGGTATGTAATAACTGAAAAACTCAAATCATAAGATTCCAGTCTCTTTATAAGTTTATTTATTCTTGCTGGAGTAAAGAGATGTGAATGCATGACAATGATTTCATCATTATTAATTGCTTTTGATATCAGAGAAAGCAATACATCCCAGTGTTTCCTCATTGACTTCGGGCAACGTGTGTCAGCATAGGGGCTAAGATGTATAGTTGATTTCTTGCTTCCCTTTTTCTTCTTCACAAAGAATGTGAAGTCGTATTTAGATGCAGACCTTACAATAAGAAGTACACATCTGAAAAGTAGTGGGAAAATGCAAATCACAACCACCACACAGAAATATAACATATAAGGCAATGATAAGTTGTCAGTGTATGGATAACGTAAGTATTGCCATGGGGTAGTGATGTACAGACAAAGCGTACACCAAAGCAACCAGAGATATAATGGCGCGTTATTATTTTTCATGTTGGCTGAGGCAGGCGACTAAAATAACAGACTAAGGAGGATTAACTGTTTAATTCTTTGGAACAAAAAAATGCAGTTCCTGATCATCACACACCATTATTTCCACAGGCTTACCATTTTTATCCAGTAAATTTGGATTGGTTTCAAATGATTTGCAGTTGTTTTTACTTTTAAATGAATCAAGGTACAGGGTATTAATGTCAGATTCGTCATCTGTTGTTTCTCTTGAAATCAGGTACTGTATTGCAGTAAATATCCCCACACAGAAAATTGTGATTAGGACAACATAATAAACAATTATTTTGGTCATTGATTATTCTCCGTACAGAAGTCCATCACGGTTAGGGTCGAGTTTTTTCCAGTGGACAGAGCCATCGTTGCATGTCCAGGCCTCCTGGGCAGGACGGGTGAATATTAAACCGGGTTCAGATTCACGGGAGTCCGTCACGGTGCACTGGTGTTCTTGTCTGTATTGTTTCCAGCGAGCATCGTCTAATAACTGGATGCAGTACGCCAGAAGGATGAGCACTCCGGCACAGGAAAAGAATAAACATTTTGCTTCGGTTGCGTTCATGATAGCCAGTCCTGTAGATGCTGATGGCGGGAGCTGCTGCCCTTGTGCCAGCGGCAGTGGCTGCCGGGAGCACGCTCCAGTCGGAACAGAAATCGGTTGTCGCGTAGTACCACCACGAGACAGTTATCCGGCGTGCAGAAACGTCGGGCAAGCTCATCGGGGTCTGTCGGTGTTTTCGTTGAAAACAGCCTGCGTTTGCAGTGTGCGTCGACGACCAGTATTTGCAGTCGTCCGGGATGTTGCTGTGGCATCAAAGACTCCTTCCGGAACGGGAAAAGAAGCAGCTGTACCGTCATAACTGCACGTACCGGTTGCGAAAAAACGGCACAAGCGAGTAGTGACAGAAAGAATGTCGGAAACGGCAGGAAGGGCGGTACAGGCTGCGAAGACTGGAAACGGGGTATGTCGGGGATTACACATCCTCAGTGTAATGTGATAGTCGTCTGCTCCTGTGTTGCACCCCAGACATCTTCTGGCAGGCTGGGCAGCCCGATAAATAGGGTGTGAAAGAGGGTTTCTCTGCGTTCGATCCCGAATTGATGTTCGTATCCTCTCACCACCTGAAATCCTTCGTCGGAGAATATTAACTCTGCCGTTTCCAGAAGCTGCATAGTTTTGCGGTGTAGTGGAGTGATCAGCTGCAACGTAACTGGTGCCCTCATATCGCCTGTCGGTAGAAAACACTCTTCGGTGCGACTTAGTTGTAGCAGATGACGTTTCCCGGAACAGGCCCGTTCAATGGATTCATTGAACACCCTCTCAGGCCATGGGCAGACATATGTGCGCCAGCCTGCTTTCTGTAATTTACCCAGTGCAGCCCGAAAACGAAACAACGGACATTCCCCGACAGTGGCAGAGCTGAGAAAGAGCGTATTCAGCGTTCCGATGATGGGAATATTGCGATCTTTTTCGGTCAATGCTTTTAACGCCATGATTTCGCCAGGGAGACTACGGAACTCAGGATGTCTGCTGGCACCAGAAAGCCATTCAAGCAGGTAATGCCGTAATCCGGTTTCACTGGTTATATTGTGGTTTTCCTGTGCCGTTTTCAGGGCATTCAGTGCACACCAGAGCAACTGGCGCACGGGATGTTCTGTCGTGGTCATGCGAATGTCCTACTGTGAGATGAAAAGAAGACCGGTATCCGCTCTCTCCGCCACACGTGATGGCACGGGCCGGCCTTTGATAAAACGAATCAATACTCTGGGGTGAAGCCTTTTATTTCTTTCGCCATTAAGAAATACACGATTCCATCAAAAGACAGGGGGAGTCCATGGTGGGGATGGCTTCGTGCAGGCTTCACTCCAGAATATTCTCTGAATTGAAAAAAGCCCGGCCCGAAGGCCGGGAAATACTGGCTATGGGATGTTTACAAGGCGCTCCATAAAGCCGTGATGTTCGGCATTTGATACCAGTTCCAGGAGCAGGGATATCCTCGACTCAGGCTGGAGAGTATTTTCCATTCTGAGGAGATACTGATATTGTGCTTTTGTCAGCCATATGCTGGAAGCCGCATTCAGCTCTTCCCTGGCTCCCGGATTTAGCACAGGGTCCGGGTAAATCTTCATTAATCCATCAACAATATCTTTATTGACGGGTTTTATTTCACCGCCAAACTTCACGAAATCAATGAAGGCGCTATGGCGACGTAATGCCGATACTGGTTGAATGTCAAAATTAGCCAGAATAAAAAAGTACCCTGGAAAAATAGCGAATATTCTTTCACGGTAACAGCGCCTGGAGTCTGCCCGTCTTATCTTTCTTGTTATTAATGGAGTCCATGGTACGACGTTTTGCTCATTCAGCCATGAGAATAAAGATTCTCTGTTTTTGCCGGCTGTATTATATTGCGCAAGATACCAGTTCCGGTTATTCAGGTGTTCTATATTCACGAAGTTCAACGCTCCGCGCAAAACCGATCCATGATGGACGATTTTGCGATGTCAGGCGAATATGCTAAATCATATGTCTGAAGCAGTGTCCAGCCCATATCTGGATAAACTGCAGTTCTGACAGGCATATAACCAGCAGACTCTAGTACGTTCTGTATCGGTGATTTGGCGAACTCACAGATAAAGAACGGCTAAGCACTAATATCAGCAATACAGTGGCACAGTATTGTGATACGCGAAATAAAACATCAGCACGTCAGTTCAGAGTAAGATCGCCATATATCGGGCATGAGCCAGATACAAATAACTGGGACACCGTCTGAAGTGATTTGCTTTATTAAAGTAACTTGTGCTTGGTGTTTATGTTTATCAATTTGGGATCGCCTGTAAAGTGCAAAATGCAATTTCCATGAAAGTGTCCCCTTTAATGGGGACACCTGTTCACATTTTTTCGTTTTCTTTAGCTGTATTGCTAATCATGAAAACGAAAGTTCGCATCAGCACAGCAGAGCGAAGTGCATCATATCCTTCCAGATTTAAATTCTTCAGGCTTCGCTTCAGGTAGGTTCGTACCGTTTCGGGAGAAAGCCGACAGTTCTGAGCAATGGCGTCGTAAGGAACACCCATTGCGTAAAAAACGCAGACTTTAAGCTGGTTTGTTGATAGCTCGGGAAACATGCCTTCCAACAGAGTGATGGCCGGGAGTTTCTGTATCAGTTGAGGTGACATAGCAAAGGTCTCCGATGACAACTAAAAACGCTATCACCGAGTTCCTACGCTCATTGGTGATAGCCCAGACGGGGGTAGGAATACCGGCGTCATCGGAAACCGGCCAGGCTAATGCCTGCCCCGCCTGAGCTACCATAGATGACGACAAGAAATACAAGTTCCTGTCTTTATGGTATGGCAAAAAACGACGCCAAATGAAGAAATTAACTTCTGCGCCGACGATGACTACGCGGGTTCCTACGCCCGATCACAGTTTTGCCTGTGACCAGTAAAGGGTACTTAGTATAACGCACCGAGTCAACTAACAGCTTAAAAAACATACAAAAAAGCGTCAAAACTTAACGCTCCGCGCCGAAGCGATCCAGGCATGATGCTTCTGCTTTGTGGCGTTCGAACATGCTGGTCCATATGCACGAAACGGTGTCTGACCCTCGTCCAGACAATCCGCAGTTCTGACGAACATATGAACAAATATGCTCTTGTAGAGGCTGTTGTTACACAATTGGCGGGTTGTGTAACAAATGGTTTTATCATCTAAGAATTATTCTATTTACGATCGAATGATCTACAAAATGATTTTTTAAAGGTTTTTTAGATCGTTTAATTGCATTAAAACAGAATATTATTCTGTTGGGTGGATCGGTTGTAAGATAAATGATCGTGAGTAGGACAAAAGTCGATCTTTTAATCCAAAAGAAGGATCTAAAGCAGAAAAATCTGCTTTTAAAAATAGATTTTATTTTTTTGACGCAGGTCAAGATTAACTTATTAGAGGTATCAGTGAGGAGGCACTGGAAGAGAAGAGATCGTTGTAATGCTTTTCAAATTAACGTAAAGCGGGTATATTTCGGCTGTTATTAGCTGTGCAGAGGGTGGCACTCTGTGGAGCAAAGCGGCGAAAGCCGGACGGCAGAATGCGCCATAAGGCATTCAGGAGAGATGGCATGTACGGGCAGTAAGTCAGAAGACTGAAGATGTTCCGGAAGCCATAAAAGGAAAACCCCCACTATCTTTCTTACGAACTTGGCGGAACGACGAAAGATAGTGGGGGCCTCACAGAATACGGGTAAAGTATAATGAAACCGTACCAGAGATTCAACCCTGTGCAGTGTATAAATACACGGCACAATCGCTCCGCCATAAGCGACAGCTTGTGGCAGGTCTGAAGAATACTCCATATAACGCAGTACACTGGAGTCAGTTAGCACCCGAAGAGCAGATCCGTTTCTGGGAAGACTATGAAGCGGGAAGGGCAACCACTTTCCTGGTTGAACCGGAAAGGAAGCGCACGAAGCGTCGTCGTGGTGAGCACTCCACCAAACCCAAATGCGAAAATCCGTCCTGGTATCGTCCTGAGCGCTATAAGGCGCTGAGCGGGCAGCTCGGGCACGCCTACAACCGTCTGGTGAAAAAGGACCCGGTGACCGGCGAGCAGAGCCTGCGCATGCACATGTCTCTGCATCCTTTTTACGTGCAGAAACGAACGTATGCCGGTCGCAAATATGCTTTCCGTCCGGAAAAACAACGCCTCCTCGATGCCGTCTGGCCGGTTCTGGTCAGCTTCAGTGATGCGGGCACACATACCGTAGGCATGAGTGTTTCCCGTCTGGCCAGAGAAATCAGCCCGAAAGACAGCAAGGGGAAGGTTATTCCGGAACTGGAAGTGACGGTCTCCCGCCTTTCCCGTTTGCTGGCCGAACAGGTACGTTTTGGTGTGCTGGGTGTTTCAGAGGAAACCCTGTGGGACCGTGAAACCCGCCAGCGTCTGCCACGTTACGTCTGGATAACACCGGCAGGCTGGCAGATGCTGGGTGTCGACATGGTAAAACTTCACGAACAGCAGCAGAAACGACTGCGTGAAAGTGAAATCCGCCAGCAGCTCATTCGGGAAGGTGTTCTGCGTGAGGATGAAGATATCTCCGTACATGCGGCCAGAAAACGCTGGTATCTGCAGCGCAGCCAGGATGCACTGAAACACCGTCGTGCAAAAGCGGCAGCCAGTAAGCGCGCCAGACGCCTGAAGAAACTGCCTGCCGACCAGCAGATTCATGAGATGGCAGAGTATCTCAGGAAGCGTCTGCCGCCGGATGAAGCCTATTTCTGTTCCGATGACCATCTGAAGCGACTGGCCATCAGGGAGTTGCGTCAGCTTGAACTGACGCTGGCTGCGCCACCGCCGCACTAGACAGCACCATTCCTTCAGCACTGAATCATCGCCAGCCCCTTCGGGGCTTTCGGCGCAGGTATCGCTCAGCCCAAAATCCGTAGTAGTCACCTTAAATCCCCTCAGAGGGGCATATATGCCCATAAAACCACGCATCAGTCATCAGAACGTGGCCACGTCGTTTCAGTTATCCACATAAATCCGCAAACAAAGAACTTTAAGAAGCTGCAAACCTGAAACAGCAAACCTGCAATATAGTCTTAACCCCATTATTTAATCCCCTGCGTTGCTTCGCCGCAGGGAAAGTCTTTATCTCTGAAACCACTGTGAACAAACACAAAGAGGCCTTCGCTTGCAGCGGCCAAGGCCGCGCCGCTCAGAATCTAAAAGCACCTCCCACGCTAACGCGCGGGCCCCCAACCTCACCGTTCTGAAACCACAGCAAAAAGACATCAGGAATCAGGAATAAAAACACCACACAAGCGCAGCATCGTGCCCACCCCTCATAACTGAAAAGCGAGGCCGCCCCCCGCCCAAAGGGCGGGAACAACATCGCTTTTAATTATGAATGTTGTAACTACACTACATCATCGCTGCCAGTCTTCTGGCTGGAAGATTTGAAGTACACGCTCGTAAGCGGCCCTTACGGCCCGCTAACGCGGAGATACGCCCCGACTACGGGTAAACCCTTGTCGGGACCACTCCGACCGCGCACAGAAGCTCTGTCATGGCTGTAAGCGGATATGGCTTAGCAGGGCGGGGGATGGGTAAGGTGAAATCTATCAATCAGTACCGGCTTACGCCGGGCTTCGGCGGTTTTACTCCGGTATCACATGTAACCACAAAGTGCCGCCTTCCATGCCGCTGACGCGGCATCAGAGTATAAAACCAGCATTAAATTTATTTGCAACTATATGAGTAATACAGACTTGTTAACTGGTCCTTTCAGATGTACCTTTAAGACTTGTTAAACAGTCTTGAAGGTGCGTTATGCCGAACATCATTCTGTCTGACACCAGTGCAAGTGTCAGCGAACTGAAAAAAAATCCGATGGCGACAGTCAGTGCCGGTGATGGTTATCCGGTCGCCATTCTGAATCGCAATCAGCCGGCATTCTACTGTATTCCTGCTGAACTGTATGAAAGGATGCTTGATGCTCTGGATGACCAGGAGCTGGTGAAACTGGTTACTGAACGCAGCAATCAACCTCTGCATGAGGTGGACCTGGACAGCTATTTATGACTTATATGGTAAAATTCAGGGATGATGCGCTTAAAGAATGGCTGAAACTGGATAAGACCATTCAACGGCAGTTTGCGAAAAAACTAAAAAAATGCAGCGACAATCCCCATATACCTTCTGCAAAACTACGTGGGCTAAAGGACTGCTACAAAATTAAACTTCGTGCATCGGGATTTCGTCTGGTTTATCAGGTGATTGACGATATGTTAATTATTGCGGTTGTTGCTGTAGGGAAACGAGAACGTTGTAACGTTTATAATCTTGCCAGTGAGAGAATGAGATAGGGGGTCTACGCCGGAACCGCCGAAATTTCCGGCCTGTGATTTTTAGTGGTCCTTCGGTACTTCAATAACTCCATCAGCTATCCCCTGAGCAAGTCGTTCATCGACAGGAATTAAAACCCACAAAAGTTTAAAAAAACACCATAAAACGGATGTTTCTTCAACACTCCTTGTGCACCATATGAACGAAGACAACTATTAAACAGGATGACACTGATTGATACAGGGTATGAATGGCGCTTTTTTGCTCCGTTCCCCGTAAAATGGACGCAACTTCCCCGGGGCGGCTCTCAGCCGCACACCTGCTGTCATGCCAGTCGCTCATGCATCAGGACCAGTTCTGCCAGTCGGTAACCCCGCTTCAGCCCCGTAAAACGCATCTGACTTCCGCACAGAATGCACTTCAGCGGGTCAACCTTCACTAACTGCTGATACATCCCTCTCCAGGTCATTTGCCTCGCCGTTTTTCTCTCTGTTTCCGTTATGACGTACACTACATCTTCCAGTAACCGGCGCTTCACCGGACTCAGAAAACCGTAGTACCTCACCATACGGAACCCCTTATCCGCCACATGCCACGAGAACCTTTCCATAAACTCATCGCCACTCATTACCAGGTATTCTTCCCGTTTTGTCCGGTGACTGTTGTAACGCAGACCAATTTCATCCTGACCGGCATAATGCTCCAGGCGGCTCATCGGCACCGGCGGCTTTTTCAGGTAAGAGCCAAGTACACCGCCACGTGGGTGGCGTTATCCATCACCCTGGATACGTTGACATTCCAGCCACGGCGGTAATGTATGTCCAGGAAGCGATTCCAGTCCCGTCTGCTGTTTCCTTCTGCTGCCAGCTTATCCGGTATCACCAGGTCAGGGTATTTCCGTGACAGTAACCGCGTTATCCGGTAACGCCACATGCTCATCACCTTACGGGCGTAAAAATGAAGGTTTTCCAGGTGTGGCCTGACGTCACTCCGCCGGCTGTTGTTGACAGGTGAATGTGCGGATGCCACTGCTGGTCTCGTCCCCATGTGTGGATTACCGTGAATATCCCCGGCTCCACATCTGCCTGGTGGCAGATTTCCAGTATCACATCCGCAGCTATGCGGCTCATCTCTGCCAGTAACCACCGGTTGTGGAACAGCAGGGACCAGTACTGGCACGGAAGCGTGAACACAATATGCTGCCACGGGCTGTCGGGGACAAGACTCAGCAGATACTGTATCCACTGTGCGCCGGCCTTCACTCCGCAGTGCGGGCAGGAGCGACTTTTACACCGGAAGCAGACCTTCTTTGTGTGGCAACAGTCCGGTGACGAACAGCACCATTGCGTGTACCCCATCAGCGTGGTCCCGCAGGCCATGATTTTTGTCACCGACTCAGTCACCACAGGACGCACTGAACCTTCCGGCTGCTTCTCCAGCCAGTTAAGCCAGCGGTTTCCCTGCTGAAAAATATCGGCAAAACGGGGAAGCATGAATCACGCAGGGGGAAGATGTGAGGTGCCGCACTCCGGACAGATAAAGGGATGTATCGTGCACACGGACAGAAAATTTTTCCAGGACATGGGGAGCATGGTGACATTACCGTCGGGCTCACCGACTATCCATACAGTTGTTTCATAATTGCCGCTGGCATCTTCTTCAAACAGGTACGGAATATCTTTCTCCATACAGTAATCGGCAGCGCTGGCGAAGTCGGGAAAAAACAGCCCGGCTTCATTATCTGTTCCTCCGGCGCAGGGGACCACCCGCCATCGCAACAGGGGGGGGGGCTTAGCGGGAAGATTGTCTGCTGGATTTTTGTTTGCGAGGTTTAGCTGAACGAGCTCATACGTTGGGTAAATACCGGGGAAAACAAGCCGATCAGGAACGGCATCAGAAAGTGTTGTACTACAGACAAGTAAAAAAACTCAGCATTAGAGAAACAGCAGATGCTACGGGCTACAGCACTTCGCAGGTTTGCCGTATTCAGGCACTTTATCGGGAACCAACGACTGATTAAAAAGTAGCCTTGGTGTACAATAATTTTCGATATCCAAACTGACCCCAACCAGCTCTGCCAGATATTCCCCTCCCTTCCTGGAGGATAGTTCACATCTTTACGAACCCTTACTGTAACGCAGAAGTTGCATAACCAGGTTGCATCTGTAAGTGTATATATACAGTCACAAACAATAATTACTTGCGGAATTAGTTTTTGTGTTTAATAAACAAACAAATAAAAACAAAATCGCGTAAAAACCTTGTTTTTATTTAATGTCAAGCTACAGCCCCCCCCTCTTAATTCATACTACAGTCATTAACTTTTTACACTAACCTGAAAGTTGTTAACACATTGAATTAAAAAAGATTTTATTTTCTGTTGTTCTGTGGATGAAGTGCTTTGGCAATTAATGTTTGGTTTTTTGATCGGCTGTGGCTATCCAATCTTGCCTGATGATGCTTATCAAAAAAATATTACAATTTATAAACTAAGCGACCAATTTTTAAAATTTGCTTCGTTTATGTTTTGTTTAGTTTTCTCTTGGTAGCTTTTGGCCCGCTTAATTATTGGTTGAGTCTTTTGTATCAAAGCGGTTAATTGTTATCCTTCCTGGCAAAGGAAACGGGTTGTTGCGAAAATCATGGTTAAACACATTGTTTTACTTTCTTTTAAAGATTCAGTTCAACGAAAACCATTAAATCTGTAATCAGATTGTTCCAGCATATTTCCAATTCCGTTAGAGGTGTGCTCAATTTTGAATATGGTTTGAATGTATGTAATGAATCATGCAAAGCTAAATACTCTCATTGCGTTGTTATAGACTTCAGGAGTGAACTTGCAAAAGAAAGGTATCTTGTTCATAAGGAGCACATTCAGTTAAAAGAAAGACTCCTCGAGATTACCTCTGATATAGACGTAGTAGACATTAATTTGATGGCGACAGCTCGTTCTTAATTAGCTGTAAAAAGTGGATTAATATCAAGCAGAATAATGCGATCGTTTTTTCGGGAGAAATAACAGAAGGCCAGTCGTTCCTGAAAGGAGATTTTTATGTTCGTTTTCACAAATGCGAAAAAATTTATTAGGGTGTTTGCAGGATGTTTTACATTACTATTTATGGGGTGCCACTCTTCATGGGCTGGTATTCAGGTATCTCCCATGACGGTTTCTCTGGATACCCATAATCAATATGTTAGCAGCATTAAGGTCTTATCTGATTCACAGGAAACGCAATATATTAAAGTTGATATCAAAAAAATTGAAAATCCAGGCTCACCAGAACAAAAAGAGGTCGATTTAATTGATAAAGCCGGGGCGATAATTGCATCACCACAACGGTTTATCCTGCCTGCAGGAGGGAGTCATGTTGTTCGTTTGTTATCGGATGGTATTCCGTCAACAGAAGGTGTCTGGAGGGTGTATGTATACTCTGTAGGTGATAATGACCAGGATGAGGCATCAAAAGGCAGCGATGCGAAAATAGCAATTAATATTCACTGGGGGGCACTTGTTTATAATGAACCAGAAAAACCACAGCCACAGCTTTCGTTTAATCCAGTAACAGGGTTACTGACAAATACCGGAAACACCCGGATTTTTATTACCCGATACGGGTTTTGTCATGCCACAGAAAATTGTCACTGGCAGCATTTGGATTACGCCATTTATCCCAACACTGCAAAGCGCCTTAATATCGAAGGAGGAAGAAAAGGAAACACATTACTCATAGAATCCCGAAAAATTAATTCAGCGCCGGAATATACGAAGGTGGAGTTTTAACCTTCTTTCTGTTCTTTAATTCTTTATGGTTTTAAATTCTTTTTTATTTTTAAGGAATAATATAATGAAGTCCAACTTTAAATTTCTTTTGTGTCCGTTGCTTTTAGCACCACTGATGGCAATGGCAGATGCTCCCACCCATCCCGCCACTGCAACGACAAGCATTAATGTGTCTGCCGAGGTTGCCGGGTCTGTGGCACTGTTATCTGCTGATTCTAATCATTTGTCAGATATGCAGTTACAGTATAGTCCGGCAAAGGGTCTCGAAGCAGCTAAACAAAGTGTGAAGATTGCAACCAATGATTCCGCTCATGGTGTTGATGTTTCCATTCTGGAACCGTTAAAACTTACTGATAGTGTTTTAAATAAGTCCGTTGATATGACGGTACTTCTGGGTTCTAAAGCCCTGAGTCCGGCGCCGCAGCATTTTGCTGCAGCTCAGTTCAATAATGGTGAAACTCAGCCGATGGATCTCATCATAAAACAGACAACGCCTAGATCGTTAGATGCGGGTCATTATGAGGGGCGCCTGAATATTGCTTTGACCCAAAGCACTAATACTTAAACATTATTAACTAAAATACAGGGGGGGAGAGAAATAAAGTGAAAGTTTACGTCAAAAAGATGTGTGGTCTGTTTCTTTTTGCCGCATCATCAGCACTGGCAAACTCAGTCCCCCCTGGATTTGAAACTTTGGCTCTCGGTCAGGATGAATTCCTGACCGTACAAATAGAGGGGCAAAGTTATGATGTAGCACAGGTGCATATAACCCCAGATACGTTAACCTTTTTAAAACCGGATGATGTTATCAAGCAAAGTTACTTTTCAGGAATGAGTGATTCAGATAAAAATGTCGTGTTGTCTTTTTTAAAGAAACCATTGCCTAGGCATGATAGTGAATACACTCCTGATGTGAATGAAGATGTGGGGTGTATCTATAACGAAGAGTCTCAGGCGGTAGTGTTGTTAATTAATCCGGCCTTAAAAGGAAATATTAAGCATACGTATTTTACTGAAAGCCGAAATAATGTATCGACTGCTTTTATCAGTCAGCAGTCGATATCTCTCAGCCATGGCGCACAAGAGGAGAGTGTGGGGGGGAACGGTCACTGGGCTTTAGGTACGGGGGATAAAGGGTATGTAATGGGTGACTGGGATTTTGCTAAAAATAACACCTTGCGTGCTGAGGGCTATTCATCCTTTCGTACAGAGAATTTATTTTACCGTCGTGATTTGTCTAACATGACATATGTGCAGGGCGGGCATATGAATAGTACCGGGTTGAATGATACTAATGGCGGTGATTTTCCTCTTTCTTTGCTGCCCGTTCCTCGTATTACAGGTATTCGTGTTGGCTCTACGGATGCATATTTAAATACCGCACACGAGAGCGGTGCTTCTCCACTTACGGTAATACTGACAGAAGCGGCACGAATTGATATTTATAAAGGAACACGCTTATTAGGAACGCGCTATGAGGAGGCTGGCGTTCGCAGGTTAGATACCCAGGGGTTTCCTGCGGGTGCCTATCCTGTGACGTTGAAAATCTACCATAATGGCCAGTTGTCCCGAGTGATGACACAGTATTTTCGCAATACTGGCGATGATGGTGTTTCGCATACCACGCGGTGGTTTTTACAGGGTGGGGAAGCTGATTCAGGCATTCAACCCCTTTACACCCGAAACAATAAGAACCATTCTCGTACTGAGATAGCTGCCGGGGTTCGTCATGAATTACACCCAGGTATTACCTGGACGGAGGCTGCTCAATACCATGATAAAAATTATCTCATGGAAAACGATATTAGCTGGCGTATTCCCGTTTTCAGTGGATACATTGAACTTGATGGCGGCATGCTGACAAAAAAGGACCATCTCGTTGCAGGGCAAGTACAGACAACATGGGCTGCGGGAAATACATCACTGTCACTGTCTCACTACCAGTCATACATGGGCAGTGAAAACCTTGATAGCCGTTATCGCAGTGAAAGCGCGACGTTTGATGTCTCTGAGGGGCGGTGGTTCGGGTCGCTCGGGCTTACCCGCAGCCAAAATGCATTACGTTATTATAACTGGTCTCAGCCCTTTTATGGCAATGCTTCAACTGAGGCGTTGGATTGGAAACATAACACCTCGGAAAGGGGATGGTCAGCTACCGATATCATGTTATCACTGGGGTATAGTGCACACTATGATGACATTAATATTATGCCGCGCATGGGGGTATCCGAGCGATTCGCGCGTAACCAAAATGCTAAATCGGTTTTTTTCTCCCTCACATTATCGCGTTACCAGGCGCCATCAGGCTCAAATGGAATGAGTAGTGATACCAGTTTGCAGATAAATGCGGCAACCACCCACCAGAGCAACAGTATGGAATTGAGTCAAAGCTGGGAGCAGGAGGGGGATACATGGAAGAATTTTGGCGTGTCAGTGTCACAAGGGGATAAACAACAAAATGGCAGGGTGGATGGTGAGTGGATTGGTCATGCCGGTGCTGCCGGCCTGACTTTCTCTCTCGATCGCTACCATGGCGAGTCGCAAAAAACCGTCAGTGGGCAGTATGGTTCAAATTTTGCGATAACCAGAAATGGATTTTTTTGGGGGGAGGGAAAAGGCGATGCTTCCCGATTATCAGGGATGGTTGTTGATACCCGTGTAGATAATGATGCCGGGGTCCAAGGGGATATTGCTGAGGTTAGCGGTAGCTCCGGGCGAACCATACGTTTAGCCCAGTCAGAACGCGTCTTTTTACCGTTAACACAATATGCCAGCAATGCAGTCGATATAGACAACGTTGCGCAAAAGGGGGCGAACGGACAGTTAACACAAGGAGGAGGACACAATGAGTTATTTCTGCTGCCCGGGCATGTAAAACTAACCAGATTGTATAGTGAGGCAACGTACATTTACACCGGGCGTTTGGTTCGCAGCAACGGCACGCCGCTGTCAGGGGGGAGCATATTAAATGCCAGTGTTCCGGACGCCAACTCCAATGGTGATTTTGTTGTCGAGTTTTCTCATCCGCCTGAAACGATTTATGCATTGAATCAGGGGGTTATATATACCTGTCCGGTACATTTTACTGAGGGATTTAACAATATCCGCCATATTGGCACGGTTTCATGTGCTGAGACAGCGGTGACCTCTCTGCCACAAAATGTTCGGAAGAGTCGCAGGACATCGTTACTGCTGGCGATGTCGCCAGGTAAGCAAGCTGTGGCGACATCGCAGTCCTGACAGAGACTGCCCGGTTTGGGGTCATTGCCATATTATTTCCGACCGGGCGGGTCTCCGGGATGAGTCATGCGACTTTGGGTTTCACGGAGTATGACGGGAAGACGAAGATGACAAATCATGTTGGCAAAAGAATATTTTTTCTTTTAGTGATAACAATGGGCGTTTTATTATCCCCGTCCTCGGCGAAGGCTGATGACTGGTCTCGCAACTATCAGGTAGAGACTACCATTGATTTAATCCACCCCAGGTCAGTACCGGTGTGGAAAGATGTGCGTTTTGAGGTGGATACTTATATGTATTTAACATGTAACTCCAAGAGCGATACGTCATTTGGTGCCTGCCCCACTGAGGTTCGGAGGGGTTATGACACAACTGGTTCTAATGTGACGCTCAGGTTTACCAACTTAAAAACTAAAGCTACTGTGGACCTTACCGTTACGGGGAAATGGAGAACAGACTGCCCCCACAGATTCGGCGATGGATTTACGGGTATCTGGGGGCTTTGTGAGTACAACTCAATAACATTTGACACAAACCTGACTAAAACCGAGCTAAGGAAGTTGCCCTACGGGGGCGTATGGGTTGCACAGATGCGGTTAACGATGGTATTATGGGGGCAGGTATTCGGAGAGGTTGTAACAGACATTAGGCTAAACGTACGAAGTGAGGCCAGTATATCTATTCCGAATCCCACAGTAAAACTGCCTGTTACCATGACGGGGCATTCAGAACCTGTCACGGTGGATACCTGTTTATTTGATGGGACCGGGGCTGGTGATAGCAGTCGATACGAACTGCGGCTGGATGACGTCAGCGGGGCTGCCAGAGGGGATTTGTTTGCCTTAAAAAATGTTACAAAACCGGATGCGCATCCCCTTTATTACACCGTATCTGCCGGTACTCCGGGAACTAATGGGGATAAAACGGTATGGACACCGGGTCTGTCAAAAGTCTTTACCGGCATGGATAAAGTTCCCATCGCAGGAACAATGGCTACTGGAGGGAAGGTGGTTCCTTGTGTTCAGTGGCCGTTGACACTTAAGCTGCAATCGTTCAATCCGGTTCGCCAGGCTATGGGACAATATCAGGGGCAGATAAATCTGGTCTTTACCCCATCATTGAATATGCCGTAATGTGGCATGTCGGTGGCTGCATTAATGGAGCCTGTAAGTAGGCTGGAGTGACACATTCGTAGATAGGGCTCCGTTGTCCAAACGGAGCCCTTCCACCTTCCAGTTAGAGTTCCACTCGCACGGTAATGTGTATCACCTCAACGCCGATCATTCCCACGATCTTAACAAACTATTCACGCTGACTGCTTTGCAGTCATGCGGGCGACGTTCGCGCTGAGTTCAGAACAAATCCTGCGGGTACCCCTGGCGACCCCCGAACACCCTCCGATATCCCTGATTGCGTAATAAATTCCGTTAATTCTTTATTATCCAATTTGTAAGGATTTTTAGTAAGCGTCAACGGAGCACCGTATTGACGCTTATTTATTGGTGAGAACTACGTTCCATGGCAGGAGTTTGTTAACACGGTTGGGGGCCATTCCGGCAGTACGCTCAGAATATGGGTAAGCGGCTCGCCAGAACCGTATTGATATTTACTGAGCGGTCAGAGCAACTTTCCAGGGCAACAGATCGCGTACCCGGTTTGCCGGCCAGTCCTGGATATGCTCAATAACGTAACGCAGCCATTTTTCTGGCTCTACATTGTTCAGACGGCATGTGCCGATCAGCGAGTAGAGCACCGCTGCATGTTCGCCACCGCTGTCGGAACCTGCGAACAGCCAGTTTTTCCGGCCTACGGCCACTCCCCGTAAGGCGTTCTCTGCGATGTTGTTGTCGATTTCCACCCAACCATTACTGCAGTACACGTTCAGGGCCTCCCACTGTTTCAGCAGGTATGCGAACGCTTTTGCCGTATCCGAGTGACGCGACAGTGTTTTCATCTGAGTCTGTATCCAGTCATACAGTGACTGCATCAGTGGCGCAGCTCGGGGATGCGGATGATTTCCTGGACTGCTTTATCATTCCAGCCCGCATTGTTGGCGGTACATTTTGGGGCTGACGGCACCCAGCGATAATTTTATACGCCGCTCGTTATACCATCTGATGTAAGCATCTACATGCTGCATGAACTTTTCTGGCGTGATGCCCGACCATTTACGCCCATAATACATTTCCGTTTTCAGTCTGCCGCTATTACTGTGGTCGCCATGTTCAGTCCTTTAATTATTTATTGCAAAAGGCGCAGGGCTCTGTCGTACATCTGAACATTCCAGTGCCCAGGAAGAGTCGGTACAGTTTATTATTAGTACAGCAAGTTCACTACCGTCTCGCTCTCTACAAGGGCATATAATTTACATGGGAAATATGAGCCTCGTTCTTTCATTGATAATTATGCAAAGTATTTCAGTTATTAATGCCAAATAAGCAATAATGCAATTAAGTTCAAAATATATTATTAGTATTGCATTATCAGCACAAATCCTTCTTCTCCTCTCCTGAGATCCGGTTTCTGGTTGAAGCGGATCATCGGTTTTTCCGTCGTTGAAGGCTGTTGCTCTCTATATTCCATAATTCGCAGCATTTCATGTAGTTGTTTAACATTTTATATCGTTTATGCTTTCTGATTCTGCCAGAACAGCGGCAGATATACCGTCCCTCGGGCATTCTGCCCAGCGGACAAAACATCAAAACTACGGAGATTAAGCCAATGGCTTATGTTAATCCTTATCAGAAAGGCGGTGATAAACATGTGTTTAAAATCAGGGGAAAACCTAAACGACGATACTAACCAGACTGTTGAAGCTTCTGAAAATGCAGGCATGAACGAACAGGACAAGATTGCTCTCGATAAAATCGGGAAGTTACAGGGCGCGCAGTTTCAACATTGCGAAATGACAGAGACCGCAGGAACTGAGTTGTTTCGGCTTCAAGTGGGTAGCCACGGCGGAAGCAGTGTCTTTTTCAATCGTAATGGTACGGACTGCCGTTACAGTCTTAATGATGGTGTGAACGGCTCAATGTACTTGGCCCGAACTCCTGATACGGCAATGAAGGAAGTGTTTCAGCACAAAAAAGGACTCAGGGAATCGGACCTCGATAATTACATAATGGGAAAAGTAATTATTGAGAAAGATATCCGTGTCCTTCAGGTCAGTAAGCTGATTAAAAGTAGCGACTTGACGTTGCATGAACTGACGACAGCAACACGAGCAGTTACTCAGCTTCTGGCTGAAAAGGTTCATTCTGCAGGGTTTGGCGGAATGGAGTTTCCGTCAAATGTCACCGGTGACCCATGCCTTGTTCTATGGCATGACGATCCGGCCGGAACCGGGCTGGCCACAACCCGTAGCCAGACAAGTCTCAGTCAGTTTGAATATCAGGGTAAGGAAGCGGCGGATATTCTTGTTTATGAACTGGGCATTCCTGTTGAGGAATAGGTAATAAAGGGGGGGGGGGGCAAGCCCCCCCTTTCATTAAACGGCGTTCTGAGTGCCGTAGTTGCGAGCCAGTCGGCGTAATTCATCCATCACTTTTGCATCCGGATTGCCTTTCAGAACTTCCGCAATGGTAAACGTACGTCCTGCAGGAGTCAGTCCATCCAGGACCGTATTTCTCTCTTCCATAAAGAACGAATATTTCATTCTGTCACTGAAGCTGCTCAGCATAGGCAGCAGTTCGGCCACACCCCGGAGCACACCTTTATCCGAGATCCCTTCCTCATCAGTGAACTGAAACACCGGGTAGTAGAACTCACCATCAATATCCAGGGCAAGTAACCGGCCAGTATCCTTCCAGGTTTTCACCGTTGGTTTACTGCGGCCAAGAACGTCTGCAGCCTCGGCAGAACTGTACACGCCACCGTCTTTTTCCAGTGTCTGCAGGAACTGTGCCTTACTGTATAACCGTCGCTGATGGCGTTTTTTTTCCGGCGTCAGGCTATTAACTGCGCGGTGTTTCATGAATTTCAGTATGGTATCAATGGCGAAAACCGCGTCGGTCTCTGCCATACTTTCAGGCGTAACCGGGGTAACACCCGCCCGGATTTCGTCCGCCAGAATCTCAGTAAAATTCTGAAAACGTGCAGCAGCAACTCCTGTGTCCGAAAAATTACGCATAGTGGAGGAACGATCATTACCGTTTCGTTTTTGAGTTGGTGTGTTCATAAAACCTCCTTTCCGATTTTATACATTATAGACTACGTTAAATCGTTAAGCTGTGCAAGTTTTGTTCTCACTTTATCTTTTATAGTTTTTAGCTATTAATCTATGTGTGTCTTTAGCTTTTACTTATTAGATCATTTTCAGATCCGAAAAAAGGTAGTTCAGGATCTTCCTCTCCCTCCGCACAGCGCCATCTCCCGTCAGCACAACATGTAGTGCTGAATTCAGCTGCTAATGACACTATATGTTGTGTCATCTCCCTGACCTGTGATGCGCCGCGCAGGGGGCGGAAAACAGCGATATGATGATTTTCTCAGCGTGATACACTTCCGGAAACCCGTCAATAACAGAAAAATCGGATCATCTGAAAACTACTGTTCGGTAATTTAATGGAGTGGTTATATGCCTGATTATTATTTCAGTATGTGAAATTCATTTTTGTGAAAGTCACTTTCTCAACAGAGTGGCACTCATCTGGCGATGATTGAGGTGTGGTAAAATTGCACGGCTAACTATTCAACTGAGGAAAGGACATGTTTACTGCATTCAATGAGAGAAATGATTTCAGTTATGCTTTTGAAAAAATCCGTAATGCGATTTCCGCGCCAGGAGAAAATAATGTTTATGCTGCAACAGAATTAGGTCTTGGCATTCTGCTCCGTAAATACGAGCAGTTTCGCCGGGAGCTGGATGTGGCCGGTGAGCTGGGAAACTGGGAATACGATCTCGATACCTACAATCACTGTATTGCGGTGCTGCAACGTTACTTCACTGGCAATCCATCCGGACTGACAGAACGTGACGCCCGGATTTACAGTCAGTACCTGCAGACTGAGCACAAAGGGTTTGTGAAGCTGGCTGAAGAACTGGCGGCTGACCGCTGAATACATACAGTAGGCGGGATTTCTTCTTTATTAAGACACTATAAGAGGTCACAGCAATATGGGTTGCATGAAGGAATATATGCAGGATCTGGAAGCTGAACGGTTTGATGAATGGCTTGAGGAGAATTACCCGGATGTTAATCCCAACTCTGAAGAATGGGAGCAGGCCGCGAACCTGTACTGCTGGGAGCAGGAAGCGCTGGCCGATCAGGCTCAGTGGGAACATGAACACGGGCTCTTTGTGGCTTCCCTGAACAATGTTCATCTGCGTTACATACACGCAAAGGAGGAGCTGAAGAAGCTGTATACCCTACTCGATAAGGAGCAGCCTGAACTGGTGTACAGGATGTCTTTCGTCCATGCCGTGACTGTAATGGAGGCGTACCTGATGTACTGCGCCAGGGCTCTGCTTGAGCATGACTGGCCCCTTAAACGTTTCCTTAATGAGTACTATCTGAAATCCGCACCTAAGGTCACTAATAAAGATAAAACCGCCGCCCGCACAATGGATGTTGAACTGTTCAGGCCTGCAGCCCGAAATTATGTTTCCCGAATGACATTTCATAACGTTAAAACCATTGAGCGCTATTTCGGGGCCGTGCTGCACATCCCTCCCGTCTGGCCAACTGAGCCACTGGGCATCATCTCAGACTGGCGAAATGATCTTGTACACCGCAACGGCGTGGATGAACATGATGTGCCACGGGGGATATCAGCACAGCAGCTGCAGAATACCCTGCAGAAAGTATCGGACCTGATAGAGGCTGCTGACATATCCCTGCGTCAGGAAGTTGACTATTTCGGTAACTGGCGTAATGAGGAAAACCGGGCAATCATCGCATCAGCACTGAATATATCGCCAGTCGGAGAGTCACACTGATGACCGGACTCGTTACCTTGGGGCAGCTGCCAGGAACGGCAGCTCAGTTGCCTGTGTCCATCGACTATCCGGCGGCGCTGGCCCTGCGCCAGATGGCTCTCGTTCAGGACGAACTGCCCAGATACCTGCTGGCTCCGGAAGTGAGCGCCCTGCTCCACTATGTTCCCGATCTGCACCGCAAGATGCTGCTGGCAACACTGTGGAATACGGGCGCGCGTATTAATGAGGCACTGGCGCTGACTCGGAGTGATTTTTCGCTCACGCCTCCGTATCCGTTTGTGCAGCTGGCCACTCTGAAGCAGCGGACCGAAAAAGCAGCCAGGACGGCAGGAAGAATGCCAGCCGGTCAGCAGACTCACCGGCTGGTTCCGCTCTCCGACGCCTGGTACGTCAGCCAGCTGCAGACGATGGTGGCCACACTGAAAATCCCCATGGAACGGCGTAATAAACGAACAGGCAGGACAGAGAAAGCGCGGATCTGGGAAGTGACGGACAGAACGGTCAGGACCTGGATTGCGGAGGCGGTTGCCGCCGCTGCCGCTGATGGTGTGACGTTCTCTGTCCCGGTCACGCCACATACGTTCCGCCATTCCTATGCGATGCATATGCTGTATGCCGGTATACCGCTGAAGGTCCTGCAGAGTCTGATGGGGCATAAGTCCATCAGCTCAACGGAGGTCTACACGAAGGTGTTTGCACTGGATGTGGCTGCACGGCACCGAGTGCAGTTTTCGATGCCTGAGTCCGATGCGGTGTCTATGCTCAAAAGAATTCCATAAGCTCTGACTTTTTTAAATCCCTTTCGGATATCTCATGGATATATTATCGGTATTTCATATTCTGTTGACATGCAGGACCGGTATAGAGTAAAAAACATCTATTGAGTACCTCTTGGATATCCGAAAGGTGTCTTATGGGGTCTTTATGGGTATTACATGTGGATTCTGGAGATACACTATGCCTGTTATTGCTAATACGCATCCCAAAGGTGGTGTGGGTAAGACAACTTCATCCGTAAACATTGTTGGTGAAATGAAGTCTGATACAGTTGATCTGGATACTCATACCGGGCTTTCTATCATTCTGGGGCTGAGACCTGAAGGAAAAGAAATTTCCGTGAAAGTACCCAAAACAGTGGATGAGTTAATCGAAATTATGACTCCCTACAAGAACAGCGATAAGACGTTACTTATTGACTGTGGGGGATTTGACTCAGATCTTACCCGTACTGCGATTGCCTTTGCAGACTGCGTTATTGTCCCTTCAAAAGACTCCCTGACTGAACGTATTGGTTTGATGCATTTTGATGGAGTACTGGACGAAATCAGCTCTATCATGGGGGCCGATATAACTGCTCACCTGTATCTCTGTAAAGTTAATCCTAACAAGAAGAAATTCCCTAAGCTTGATGCAATCCTGCCATCGTTCAAACATCTGAAGCTGATGAAGAGCCGCATTTCTGCTCGTGCAGAATTTGAGGATGTCATTGAGACTGGGATGGGAATCACTGAGTCTGTTCATGGGCGCTATTCGGCAGGAGGTAAGGAAGTTATTGCCCTGATCGAAGAAATCAATCATCTGATTGAAAATAACAAACAGTAAGGTGTGTCTATTGGGTATCCATATAGTATCCTTTGGGCTTTTGATGGATATCTTTTAAGTATCTAACAAACATCCTGGGTTATCTCATGAGCAAAGTGAAATTTAGTGCACAGGCTGAAAAACTGAAAAACCTGGTGGATTCTGCCAGATTACAAACTTCTTCTTCTGCCGTAACAGCAACAGCCCCGTCTCAGCCAAATGAAGGTGCAGAGGTAGTTTCAGGCCGTCCCGTGGCTGCCAGGACGAAGGCTAAGAATCTTAAGGCCATACCGCTGTCGTATTTTGAAGCTCATGCGGAACTTAAAGCGACCAGTAAAACATCTCTGGATTTTAGCTCATATATTATTGAGGCTATAAGAGAGAAGCTTGAACGTGATGGTGCAATAGGTCAATAAACTATCGGATACCTTAAGGGTATCTGATGTGTGTCTTTTAAATGCGTTATGGGGATTCTTCACGTACCTAAAGAGTCCCCATTAGACATCTTTCTGTTTATGGTGACATGATTCGTCACCGCTTTCCTTTCCTCTCAGTTTCACCATTTCATTCCTTTTCCCTTAACCTGAACCATGATGTCCACGATGTTTTTATATTGCATTTATGTATCACATATAACCTTCATAATGTTTTTGTATCTATGATTTCCTCTGGTCTTAAAGTTGTGTGTACAATGTACATGTAATTTATCGTGTTTTTATGTTGCATTTGTCCTTTCGGAAAGACCGTTTTTTCATTATAATTGAATATACATTGCATGTATGAAGCATGTTTGTTTTTTCTATTTGTTTATGAGCAACGGAGACTGGTTATGAAAATCTTTATTGATGATGGTTCTACCAACATTAAACTTGCCTGGTTGGAGGATGGTGACGTGAAAACGTTAATCAGCCCTAACAGCTTTAAACCGGAATGGTCTTTTAGTTTACTGGATGATGCTGCTCCGGCTAATTACGAGATCGACGGCGAGAAGTTTTCATTTGATCCATTAAGTGCTGATGCTGTCGTAACGACTGAAACACGCTATCAGTACAGTGATGTGAATGTTGTGGCCATTCAGCATGCGCTACAGCAGACCGGCCTGAAAGCGCAGCCTGTTGATGTCATCGTCACATTGCCGATCTCTGAATACCTTGACGCCAACAATCAGAAAAATAAGCAAAACATTGAAAGAAAGAAAAAAAATGTGATGCGTGAAGTACGGGTGCAGGGGAGTGATGCATTTGTTATTCGCAGTGTTTCTGTTCTTCCTGAAAGTATTCCCGCTGGTTTCAGTGTTCTTGCGGGGCTTGAGGATGATGAATCCCTTTTGATCGTAGATCTCGGTGGTACAACTCTTGATGTGTCGCATGTTCGTAGCAAAATGACAGGGATTACAAAAACCTGGTGTGATCCGAATATCGGCGTGTCCCTGATTACATCCGGGGTTAAGGAACAGATGGCTGTACATGCTAATACAAGAGTGAGCTCATTCCAGGCTGACAATATCATTGTGCACCGTAATGAACCTGACTACCTTTCCCGTCGCATTTATAATGCTGAACAGCGTGAGTCTATCATTAATGTTATCAATGAACGGCAGAAGTTGCTTATTAAACGAGTTAATGATGTCATCAGCCGTTTCACCGACTATACACATGTAATGTGTGTTGGTGGTGGGGCTGAAATTGTGGCCGAGGCTGTGAAGAACCTGACTAAGGTTCCTGATGAGCGCTTTTATCTGAGCTCATCCCCGCAGTTTGATTTAGTCATGGGAATGATAAAAATGAAAGGTGGTGTGACTAATGAGTGATGAAAATAAATCCAGACGCTGCTCATTTGAACTTTTCCCGGATGAACGGACAGGAGATAAGATAGCAGATGAGCTCATTGCAAATGAAAAACTGAAGGAGCGGGGACGTTTCATGCGCGCGATGTTAGTTACTGGTGCGGCGTTTGCAGCTATAGATAAACGTCTTCCTTTGCTGATATCGGAGTTACTGACAGAAAATACGACTCTGGATGATATTAATAAGGTGATTTCCAGCGTAATACCAGGTGCTTTTTCGGTTGAAAAGAAATTGCTTGAATTACTGGAAAAACAATCTGGTCTCCATACGTCTGTGGATTGCAGTACTCCTCTTACAGAGCAGAGTCTGTCGAGAAATGACGGTGAAGACCAGACCAGAAGAAACGCTGAAAATATGTTCGGAGATGACTGAACTAACCCAGCCTGGCCAGGGGAATATCTCGCCATTTAGTTGTATAACACTGACTCAACATTTCCCGTTTCATTTGCCATTCAGGGGCGGTTCCTCGCCCCGCAAACCACACTTTCCCTTTTCCAGACTGGTTCAGTTCATCGAGTGTTTTCATTAACTTTTCGCTGTTTTTACGGGGCTGGATCTCATCAAATAATCCCGGCTGCGCTATACCCGATGGTGTGAAATCAGCCAGCATGACACCTGCCTTCATATAGCGGTACCCTTCACGCCAGACATGGTTTAAGGCTCTGCATGCGGCGGCAATAATGTCCCGGCTGTCCTGTGTGGGCAATGGAAGCTTTTCCACAGCGGCATTGCTGTAACAGGGTTCTTTTACTGCAAAGGGGGATGTCCGTACAAATGTCGTCACCTGCCGGCAATACTGACGCTCCCCACGTAGTTTCTCTGCGGCCCGCTCTGCATACTGAACAACAGCCTGGTGCATGGCATCTTTGTCTGTGATTCGTTCACCAAAACTGCGACTACAGACAATCTGCTGTTTTGCCGGTGGTGCTTCTTCCAGGGATATGCAGGACTCGCCGTTGAGTTCGCGTACCGTACGCTCAAGAATGACGCTGAAGTTTTTCCGGATGAATGCCGTGTTAGCCTGCGCCAGCTGCAGTGCTGTGTTAATACCCAGTGCATTCAGCTTTTCCGTCAGTCTGCGTCCTACTCCCCAGACCTCACCAACTGGCTGCAGCCCCAGTAGCTTCAAGATCCGATTACGGTTTTCTGCCGTCAGCGCGACCACACCGGAAAACTGTGGCCATTGCTTTGTTGCCCACTGTGCACTTTTTGCCAGCGTTTTTGTAGGCGCAATGCCCACCCCCATGGTGAGTCCTGTCCAGCTCTTTACCTGTTCCCTGAGCTGATGACCAAAAAACTCCGGAGAGATGCAATGATTTATCCCCCGCAAATCAATGAACATTTCATCAATTGAGTAGGGCTCAACTGCGGGAGAAAGCGACTCCAGAACAGCCATAACCCGTTGGCTCATGCTGTGGTACAGCGCATAATTGCTGGAAAATACATGTATTTTCTTCTCCAGGCGCATCTGTCTCACCTGAAACCAGGGCTGCCCCATTCTGATGCCAAGGGCTTTTGCCTCCGGGCTGCGCGCGATCACACAGCCATCGTTATTGCTGAGTACGATGACCGGTTCGTTGCGAAGGTCCGGGCGGAAAACTTTTTCACATGAGGCGTAGAAACTGTTGATATCAGCCAGTGCAAACATCAGCGTAACTCCCGCGTCCTGTGTATCACGTGAGTGACAATACCAAAAATACAGATGTTTTCCGGATACAGTGTGCGGAACTCCGGGCTGTCTGAAACCGGCTCCAGTGCCGGGCGTGGGCGCAACAGCAGTCGTTTGACGGTGAACTCACCGTCGATCTCAGCGATAACGATGTCCCCGTGTTGTGGTTTTTCGGCCCTATCCACTACCAGCAGATCACCATTCTGCACGCCAGCCTGGTTCATCGATTCACCGCTGGTGCGCAGAAAGAAGGTGGCTGCAGGTCTGCTGATGCAATAGCTGTTCAGATCCAGTTCCTGCTCAGCATAATCAGTGGCAGGCGAAGGAAAACCGGCCTGGCAACGATCGGCAAACAACGGTCGCACGTAACTGTCATCGCCTGAAGGGTCAGCCGGACGGTGATAAACGGTACTCATGCTGCGGGCAGCCAGCTGTCGTCCTGCCAGATTTCTTCCAGCAGAGACTGGATACGTTCTTTACCCTTGTCGTTGCGGGCTCCAGTGACAGATACAGACGGGGCGCTGCCCTGGTCTATACGCAGCCAGATTTCCGGGTAGTGTGGTTTCAGACGTTGTTCGATTTCATTCTGTAGCGCCTGAAGTGTGCCTGATTTGAGGTTTTTTGTGCTCTGGCGGTCGAAAAGAATTTCAATGCGGATCATGTTCTCATCTCCCTTTTCTTTTGCTGTATGTATATGGGTCTTCCCCTGTTGTGGTGGGTGGTACATAATTGAGTGATTTTCAAACACCACACAGTACCTTTATGGTGTCTCTTTTTACATGAGAGGGAATTCTTATGAGTGTGCCGCAAACAAAAGCTGAATTGCTTTTAGCTATTGATAAAAATTTTAGTAAATTAATTAGTTACCTCAACACAATCCCACCAGAAATTACTTCAGATAAATCAATGGACGGACACGCCAAAGGAACGGAGATGAGTGTTCGTGATCTCGTTTCGTATCTGCTTGGATGGAATGCTCTTGTTGTAAAGTGGATCGCTTCTGATGCTAAAGGTCTGCCTGTCGATTTTCCGGAAACTGGCTATAAATGGAATCAGCTTGGCCTTCTTGCTCAAAAATTTTACTCAGATTACAGTGAGTTAAGTTATGAGTTGTTAGTAGCTGAACTTCAGACTGTAAAAAATGAGATTGTGAACCTTATTAATGATCGTACCGATGATATTTTGTATGGAAGACCATGGTACACAAAATGGACGATGGGGAGAATGATCTCATTTAACACATCTTCGCCTTACGCCAACGCTAATGGAAGATTAAGAAAGTGGGCAAAAAATAATAATATCAGTTTAAAGTAAGCTTCAGAATGAAATTATATGGACGAAAAATCCCTCTATGCCCATATCCTTAACCTGACTGCACCATGGCAGGTTAAATCCCTTACCCTCGATGAAAATGCAGGTTCCGTTACTGTTACAGTCGGAATTGCTGAAAATACTCAGTTAACCTGTCCGACCTGCAGGAAATCCTGTTCTGTTCACGATCACCGACATCGTAAATGGCGCCACCTTGATACCTGCCAGTTCATGACATTAGTAGAAGCCGATGTTCCCCGCGTTATGTGCCCGGAGCATGGCTGCCAGACTCTGCCTGTACCGTGGGCAGGTTCCGGCAGTCGGTACACTCTGCTGTTCGAATCGTTCGTGCTCTCATGGCTTAAAATCAGCACCGTTGATGCGGTCAGAAAACAACTTAAACTTAGCTGGAATGCCGTTGACGGCATCATGACCCGCGCGGTTAAGCGAGGCCTGTCGCGGATTAAAAAGCCTTTATCAGTGCGTCATATGAATGTTGTCAGCGCCAGTGATATAAGACGGTAATTCACCATTTGGATTGTCCGCTCCACCCAACATGTTGTTTCCTTAAGGTTCTCACACCAGAAAGGACATCAACATGCTGAGCAGAGAGGACTTTTACATGATAAAGCAAATGCGCCAGCAGGGCGCGTACATTGTCGATATTGCGACTCAGATTGGTTGCTCTGAACGGACGGTCAGACGCTACCTCAAATACCCTGAACCGCCAGCCAGAAAGACCCGCCACAAAATGGTTAAGCTGAAACCGTTTATGGATTACATCGACATGCGCCTGGCAGAGAATGTCTGGAATAGTGAGGTTATCTTTGCGGAGATTAAGGCAATGGGTTATACGGGCGGACGTTCCATGCTGCGTTACTACATCCAGCCCAAACGTAAAATGCGTCCGTCAAAAAGAACAGTTCGCTTCGAAACTCAGCCTGGATACCAGCTCCAGCACGACTGGGGCGAAGTTGAGGTGGAGGTTGCCGGGCAACGGTGCAAAGTTAACTTTGCGGTTAATACGCTGGGGTTCTCCCGCCGCTTCCATGTCTTCGCCGCACCAAAACAGGATGCTGAGCATACCTACGAATCACTGGTTCGCGCCTTCCGCTACTTCGGTGGTTGTGTGAAAACGGTGCTGGTTGATAACCAGAAGGCTGCGGTGCTGAAGAATAACAACGGGAAAGTCGTGTTCAACTCCGGATTCCTGTTGCTGGCCGACCACTATAACTTCCTGCCACGGGCATGCCGTCCACGCAGGGCCAGAACAAAAGGTAAGGTTGAGCGGATGGTGAAATACCTCAAGGAGAACTTCTTCGTTCGGTACCGCAGGTTCGACAGCTTCACTCATGTTAATCAACAACTGGAGCAATGGATAGCCGATGTGGCTGACAAACGGGAACTTCGCCAGTTCAAAGAAACGCCGGAACAGCGCTTCGCGCTGGAGCAGGAACATCTGCAGCCGTTACCGGATACGGACTTCGATACCAGTTACTTCGACATCCGCCATGTGTCCCGGGACAGCTATATCGAGGTTGGTGGTAATCGTTACAGCGTTCCCGAAGCGCTGTGTGGTCAGCCGGTATCGATACGAATATCGCTGGATGACGAGTTGCGGATCTACAGTAATGAGAAACTGGTGGCCTCACATCGCCTCTGTTCGGCATCGTCTGGCTGGCAGACAGTGCCGGAGCATCACGCCCCGCTCTGGCAGCAGGTCAGTCAGGTGGAACATCGACCACTGAGTGCCTATGAGGAGCTGTTGTGATGCATGAGCTGGAAGTCCTGCTGAGTCGCCTGAAAATGGAGCATCTGAGTTATCACGTTGAAAGCCTGCTGGAACAGGCAGCTAAAAAAGAGCTGAACTACCGGGAGTTCCTGTGCATGGCGCTACAGCAGGAATGGAACGGCAGGCATCAGCGCGGTATGGAGTCCAGGCTGAAGCAGGCTCGTCTGCCGTGGGTCAAAACGCTGGAGCAGTTCGACTTTACCTTCCAGCCGGGCATCGACCGTAAGGTTGTCCGGGAACTGGCTGGTCTGGCGTTCGTGGAGCGCAGCGAAAACGTGATCCTGCTGGGACCTCCTGGTGTCGGAAAAACTCATCTGGCCATAGCTCTTGGCGTGAAAGCGGTGGATGCGGGACATCGGGTACTGTTTATGCCACTGGACAGACTGATCGCGACACTGATGAAAGCGAAACAGGAAAACCGGCTGGAGCGTCAGCTGCAGCAACTGAGTTATGCCCGGGTGTTGATCCTGGATGAAATAGGCTATCTGCCGATGAACAGAGAGGAAGCCAGCCTGTTCTTCCGGCTACTGAACCGTCGATATGAAAAAGCGAGCATCATACTGACGTCAAACAAAGGGTTCGCAGACTGGGGAGAAATGTTCGGAGATCACGTGCTGGCAACAGCGATACTGGATCGGTTGCTACATCACTCAACCACGCTGAATATCAAAGGAGAGAGTTACCGGTTAAAAGAGAAACGTAAAGCTGGAGTGCTGACCAAAAACACAACGCCAATCAGTGATGATGAAATGGTGAAAAGCGGACAGCATCAGTAACGAAAGTATCTTAGCGGGCATGAAAATGGCAAATAACGGTCAAACATCGTGGCGTTGACAATGTAGACGAAGTCGCCTTTAAAAAAGGGCATAGGTATATAACCGTGGTATCTGATCGCGACGGGCGGGCACTGGCATTAACCGATGATCGTGGCACAGAGAGTCTTGCCAGCTATCTCCGTTCGCTTACTGACAGTCAGTTGTTGGCCATCAAAACACTGTCGATGGACATGAATGCGGGCTATATAAGAGCAGCGCGTATCCATTTACCCAATGCGGTCGAGAAAATCGCCTTCGATCGCTTCCATGTGGCGAAGCAACTGGGCGAAGTGGTTGATAAAACCCGCCAGAATGAACATCCGCACCTCCCTGTTGAAAGTCGTCGTCAGGCCAAAGGTACCCGCTTCCTGTGGCAGTACAGCGACAAATGGATGACTGAGTCCCGGCAGGAAAAGCTGATGTGGTTGCGGGAACAGATGCAACAGACAAGCCAGTGCTGGACACTGAAAGAGCTGGCAAAAAATATCTGGGATCGCCCCTGGAGCACAGAACGCAGGAATGACTGGTTGCAGTGGATATCGCTGGCGTCTGAATGTGATGTGCCGATGATGAAAAACGCAGCGAAAACCATTAAAAAACGGTTATACGGAATACTGAATGCAATGCGTCATCGCGTCTCGAATGGAAATGCGGAGGCGCTGAACAGCAAGATCAGACTGCTGAGGATAAAGGCCAGGGGATACCGAAACCGGGAACGCTTTAAACTGGGAGTTATGTTCCACTATGGGAAACTGAATATGGCGTACTGAGTCTTCCCACCATGATCGGGGAAGACCCATGTATATACAGTATTCTAATAACTGAATCCACACACAGTCAAATGTCATTATTGTGACTAAAAAACGCTCAATTCTCTGAGAGTGTGGCTGTATGCCTGCTGTGGACTGCTGTGTCCAGCTTATCCACAGCATTTTGCGCACGGTTCTGTGAATAAAATACCTGGTTACCCAGGCCGTGCCGGCACGTTAACCGGGCTGCATCCGATGCAAGTGTGTCGCTGTCGCCGGCCTCCTTACCCGGTCACGTTTCGTCGTTCCTCCTCCACGCGCTGCGGCTTCGGGGCCGCACCTGCATTCGTATGCGGTCGCCCGGTTACAGGTGCGGCACGGCCTGATGGAGGCCGTATGTGAGAGGAGAATTCCCATGCCAAACTGGTGCTCGAATCGTATGTATTTTTCTGGTGAACCGGCAAAGATTGCTGAGATTAAACGGCTGGCCAGCGGTGCAGTCACACCGTTTTATCGCCGCGCCACAAATGAAGGTATTCAGCTGTTTCTGGCCGGAAGTGCCGGACTTCTGCAGACCACTGAAGATGTGCGGTTTGAACCGTGCCCCGGACTGACGGCTGCCGGACGTGGTGTTGTATCGCCGGAGAATATCGCGTTCACCCGCTGGCTGACACACCTGCAGAACGGTGTGCTACTGGATGAACAAAACTGCCTGATGCTGCATGAACTCTGGCTGCAGAGTGGTACTGGCCAGCGTCGCTGGGAAGGATTACCGGATGAGGTCAGGGAAACCATCACCGTGCATTTCACCGCCAAAAGAGGTGACTGGTGTGGCTTCTGGAGTAACGAGGATGTATCGGTGTGGTGGAACCGTCTGTGTGACAATGTACTGCCGGAAAAAACCATGCCGTTTGACCTGCTGACGGTTCTGCCCACCCGCCTGGATGTTGAAGTGAATGGCTTTAACGGTGGTGTTCTGAACGGTGTTCCTTCTGCGTATCACTGGTATACGGAACAGTATGGCGTGAAGTGGCCTGTGGGGTATGAGGTGAATATCAGCAGTCAGGGAGACAACTTCATTCAGGTTGATTTCGACACGCCGTGGTGTCAGCCGGAAAGCGACGTTATTGCAGAATTAAGCCGCCGTTTCAGTTGCACACTGGAGCACTGGTATGCCGAGCAGGGCTGCAATTTCTGTGGCTGGCAGCGATATGAGCGTGGAGAGCTTGTTGATGTCCTGTGGGGGGAACTGGAATGGTCTTCCCCGACAGATGACGATGAGCTGCCGGAAGTCACCGGACCTGCGTGGATTGTCGACAAGGTGGCGCATTACGGTGGATGAATTCTGACGGAGACGGGCGGGCAACCGCCCGTTTCTTTTCCGACAAAGGATGTCGCCGTGCTCCTCTTTTTACTGCGCCGGCTGACGCGGCGCGGCATAAACGCTGCCTGTGGTCAGTGTCCCGCGTCCGGCGGGCACGGGACGGGCGCTTTTACCGCTCCCGGCTGGCACCGGTGACAGTGTACGCCAGCCCGTCGCCCTTTTCTGATGAACGCCCTTCAAGCCGCTTTCGCGGCATAGCCTTGCCGTCAAAAAGACGACGGCTGCGGTATTCCACGGTCGGCCTGACCCGTTACCGGACGCGGTGAACAGCCCACAGGCAGCGGGGAACGGGCACCACAGGGGTGCCCTCCCGGTGCCCTCTGTAAGAGAAGGAGTTTCGTATGTCCCGTTTTGTCCTCGGTAACTGCATCGATGTTATGGCCCGTATTCCTGATAACGCCATTGATTTCATCCTCACCGACCCGCCATATCTCGTCGGTTTCCGTGACCGTTCCGGGCGCACCATCGCCGGCGATAAAACCGATGAGTGGCTGCAACCGGCCTGTAATGAAATGTTCCGCGTGCTGAAAAAAGACGCGTTAATGGTGAGCTTCTACGGCTGGAACCGCGTCGATCGCTTTATGGCCGCCTGGAAACGCGCCGGATTCAGCGTTGTTGGTCACCTGGTCTTCACCAAAAACTACACATCGAAGGCCGCATATGTGGGCTATCGCCACGAATGCGCCTACATCCTGGCAAAAGGCCGTCCACGTCTGCCACAACACCCG
>SKES01000385.1_pt1 | contig 41622 bp, 33 predicted proteins | sample 4826851 | NCBI WGS metagenome assembly SKES01 (sample SAMN11008803, study PRJNA524170) | human gut metagenome | biome: Human fecal sample; material: Feces; isolation source: fecal sample from pouch patient p52 | host: Homo sapiens | place: Israel: Tel-Aviv | collected 2016-09-04 | reverse complement strand
CTCTTAGCCGCAGCAGCGTACAACTTCAAAAGAGCCATGAGGGTTCTTTGGCTACTTGTTGAAAAAATCTGCGGGACACTGTTTTCTTGCAATATCCCGCAGATGAGTACTTTTTAAGGGACGACTATTTATTTAAAGAGTATCCCTAAAGCGATGCTTTGTAGATATTCAAGCTCCTTCTCTCGAAAGGGAGGAGGGAGAGGATTTTATTTCTTCAAGTCAAATAGGTACGTGAGCTTTATGGTAATTGTTCCATGCGCTGCACGGGCGAAATAGTCTTTCTTTGTGGTGCTGTAAAAGTCGGACAGCGCAAAGTAGTAACGGCCTTCAACGATGAAGCTACCGGCTTTCTTTGTTCGGAGTTCTACACCGCCGCCACCGGCAATACCGTAGTCGAATTTATTCTGAATCTTAACTCCATACACCGCTTTCTGTGTATTGGATAAGGTGTTCATATCAATACCTTTTATTGTTTCCGATTCGCTTATCAGAAAGCTGATTTGAGGACCTGCATGAACAAAGAATTGTAATCCTCTGTCTCGTCCGAAAGCAAGATGGGCTAGAAAAGGAATATCAATATAGGTCATTTTGCGGGTATAAGTTTTGCTCGGATCCTTCGAGGTGACTTCATATCCGTTATCGTCCAATGATACCGTTTCAAACAATTGGTCCCAACCCCTTTGTGATACATTCAATTCGACTTGTGCACCGCAAATCATGGCGAAATACTTCTCGGATATATAACGTGCCGTCAAGCCTCCGGTAATTCCCATCAAGCTATTTTGCTTGATGCTGGGAGTGAAAGAAACACTGTTTAAGTTGACACCTCCATTAACACCTACTGATAAATTGCTGCGTGCTTCTCCAATTTGGGCAGTGGCAGGAAGAGCAAATCCCGTAAGTAGGAGTGTTGCAATCAAAAATGGTTTTATCTTTATCATTTTCGTATTATTCGAAGTCAAGTTTTACTAATTCAAAATTCTTAGTGAAACGTATGAAGAACACTTTTTTATTAATAAATCCTCCCCAGTTGTTCACGCGCTGGAATTTGAATCCTGTCTGGATTGGCGTCAGGTTCATCTTAGGCAGATTGTTTTCCAATTCCGAGCTATAGAGCGATAATCCCTTCAAGAAGAAGAAACCGGTGTCGAAGCCAAGCATTGCGTAATTGGGGTATTTGCTTGCCAAATCTTTACTATACCATTTATGATAAGCGTTGGTGAATTGCACGGCTGCCGGGAACAATGTATTCGTATAGAATGAAGAGTAGAAATATACATCCAACTCAAAGAAATTTTCCAGATGATCTCTAGTGTAAGTCTGCCATTCCGGGTAGCCGAACAGGTGAATTTTTTCTGCAGGATTCTCTCTGACTAACAACGTCAGTTGAGGGAGTACCTTAATCAGTAAAACATTACTGCCCGATGTCGGGATAAAAATGTTTTCTTTATCACTGCGAAGTGTTGCTTTCAATGTTTCTTTAGTTGCGCTTTCGCTGACGGTTCTCATAGAAATTCCTTTGCTCTTCAACTCTTGTTTCAAGCCGCTGATAAATTCCGCTTTCTCCTTGTCAGCACTCGACGGTTCGATGAAAATAACGTTCGCATTAGGGAATTGGCGGGTGAAATGCTCATAAACCTCTGAATATAAATAAGATTGAGGCGTATTAATCTGATAAATAGCAGGATTTTTGAATACCTCTTCTCCTTTTTGAGAGAAAGGGATCACCAGGCGTATATCGTTCTTCTCCGCGAAGTCTGACAATGGTTTTATTTGATTCTGATGCATCGGACCGATGATGATATTCATACTCTTCATCTCGTTTTTGGCAAGAATCGTATTTAATGTAGAAATGTCTTTTCCACTGTCATATACATATAAATCAAGAGAAACGCCCGTACGTTTCAGACTGTCTACTGCCATCAGGAAACCTTCGTAATATTCCACCATGCGTTTGTCCTCCTGGAAAGGTAACAACAAGGCAGCCTTAATAGTAGACAGCTTTTGGGGAGTCTCCTTATTTTTGCGGAAAAGCTCGCTATTGCTGGGAGGAACAGCGTATGGATCTTCCTTCTGTGTAGGTTGTACGGTGGTTGCTGCCGGGTAGGGGATGCAAAGAAATTGTCCCTTTTTCATGCCCTTTTTCAGTTCCGGGTTAGCGTCAATCAACTCCTGCTCGCTGATTCCGTATTCACGGCTCACGCTGAATATAGTCTCTTTGCGCTTTACCTTATGCATATCTTTGCATCTCGGAACAACAGGGCCTTGAATAGTCGATTGTTCAGTAGGCGTTTGAACTACGGCGTCAGTTTGTTCTTCTTTTTTCTGCGGAATCAGAATAACTTGTCCGATACGGAAATTCTCGGCACTCAAACCTGGGTTTGCTTCACAAATATCTTTGGCGGACACATTATACATCGTTGTCAGTTTGTACAATGTTTCTCCGGCTTGGATCGTATGGAATGTTTCTCCTTTCTGACTCTCTTTTCCGGTAGGGATTTTGATGGTCTGTCCGGCATAGATTTTTTCGTCACAACCAGGATTCAGACGTATGATGTCTGACGTAGTGACATTATACATCTTGGAAATGGAGTATAAACTTTGTCCTTTTTCGATGGTATGCAAGAAATAAGATTGGTTTTCCTGTGCATAACTGATAGCGTATGAAACGCTTATAAAAAGCAGAAATAAGAATATTCGGTTTATCGGTTTCATCAAATTATAACTATTGGTTCTTGAAATCAAGGAACAAAGGTACAAATAATGCCCTATATCTTCATAAGATTTGAGTTAAGAAAATAATATTGTGCTTTTTTAGGAGCATATTTCGGGCGGAAACATTAATTTTGCAACATTTATGGAAGGATATGAATATGCAGGAAACAGAATATATTAATGTGTACGGTGCGCGCGTGCACAATTTGAAGGACATTGATGCCGAGATTCCCCGTAACAGCTTGACCGTTATCACCGGATTGAGCGGTAGTGGAAAATCTTCTTTAGCCTTCGATACGATTTTTGCCGAAGGACAGCGCCGCTATATCGAAACTTTTTCAGCCTATGCCCGCAATTTCCTGGGCAATCTGGAACGTCCGGATGTCGATAAAATAACAGGCTTGAGCCCGGTTATCTCCATTGAACAGAAAACAACGAATAAAAATCCCCGTTCTACCGTAGGAACAACTACCGAGATCTACGATTATCTCCGTTTGTTGTATGCCCGTGCGGGAATCGCCTATTCGTATCTGTCGGGGGAAGAAATGGTGAAATACACCGAAGAGCAGATTCTGGATTTGATTCTGAAAGATTATAAAGGAAAGAAAATATATCTGCTGGCGCCATTGGTACGTTCACGTAAAGGACATTATAGAGAACTTTTTGAACAGATACGTAAAAAAGGATATTTATATGTACGAGTAGACGGAGAAGTGCGTGAAATCACGCATGGTATGAAGCTCGACCGTTATAAGAACCATGATGTAGAAGTGGTTATCGATAAATTAGTGGTTGCAGAGAAAGACGACCGGCGTCTGAAACAGAGTGTGGCAACTGCCATGCGTCAGGGAGACGGGCTGATGATGATTTTGGATGCCCAGTCCGAAAGTATCCGGCATTATAGTAAGCGACTCATGTGTCCTGTCACCGGGTTGTCTTATCGTGAACCTGCTCCGCATAACTTCTCATTCAATTCACCGCAAGGAGCGTGTCCGAAGTGTAAAGGGTTGGGAGTAGTCAATCAGATTGACGTGGACAAAGTGATTCCCGATCGTGAACTTTCCATTTACGAAGGTGCGATAGCTCCTTTGGGAAAATATACGAATGCGATGATTTTCTGGCAAATCGGTGCTTTGCTTGAGAAGTACGATGTAACGTTGAAAACACCGGTTAAGGAGTTGCCGGACGATGCGATTGATGAAGTGTTGTATGGCTCTGACGAACGGATTAAAATCAAGAGTTCGCTGATCGGCACTTCATCCGATTACTTTGTTACCTATGAAGGAGTGGTGAAGTATATTCAGATGTTGCAGGAGAAAGATGCTTCTGCGACAGCGCAGAAATGGGCGGAACAATTTGCCAAAACAACGGTTTGTCCTGAATGTAAAGGGGATCGCCTGAATAAGGAAGCTCTGCATTTCCGCATCCACGATAAGAATATTAATGAATTGGCAAACATGGACATCAACGAGCTGTATGACTGGTTGATGAAGGTAGATGAGTTCCTTTCCGATAAGCAGAAGAAAATATCAGTAGAGATTCTGAAAGAGATTCGTACACGTTTGAAGTTCCTGCTGGATGTTGGTTTGGATTATCTGGCGTTGAACCGTAGTTCTGTCAGCCTTTCCGGTGGTGAGAGCCAGCGTATTCGTTTGGCTACACAAATTGGTTCTCAATTGGTGAATGTGCTTTATATTCTCGACGAGCCGAGTATCGGTCTGCATCAGCGTGATAATTTACGTCTTATCAACTCCTTGAAAGAACTCCGTGACATGGGAAACTCCGTGATTGTGGTGGAACATGATAAGGATATGATGTTGGCTGCCGACTATGTTATCGATATGGGACCAAAAGCCGGACGTCTCGGTGGAGAGGTTGTTTTTGCAGGAACTCCCCAGGAGATGCTGAAGACCGATACGATGACTTCGCAATACCTGAATGGAAAGATGAAGATAGAAATCCCCGCCAAGCGTAGAAAAGGAAACGGGAAATCTATCTGGCTGAAAGGAGCGAAAGGGAATAACCTGAAGAATGTCGATGTAGAGTTTCCGTTAGGAAAACTAATTTGCGTGACAGGTGTATCGGGAAGCGGGAAATCTACTTTGATTAATGAAACTCTGCAGCCGATTCTATCGCAGAAGTTCTACCGTTCTTTGCAGGATCCTTTGGAATACGATTCGATTGAAGGATTGGAAAATATCGATAAGGTAGTGAATGTCGATCAATCACCTTTGGGACGTACGCCACGTTCCAATCCAGCTACCTATACCGGTGTGTTTTCTGATATTCGTAATCTGTTTGTAGGTCTTCCGGAAGCTAAGATTCGCGGTTACAAGCCGGGACGTTTTTCCTTTAATGTTTCAGGCGGACGTTGTGAAGCCTGTACGGGAAATGGTTATAAAACAATTGAAATGAATTTCCTTCCTGACGTATATGTGCCTTGTGAAGTATGTCACGGCAAACGTTATAACCGGGAAACACTGGAAGTACGTTTCAAGGGAAAATCGATTGCCGATGTATTGGACATGACAATCAACCGTGCCGTAGAATTCTTTGAAAACGTTCCGCAAATCTTGAGTAAGATAAAAGTATTGCAGGATGTCGGACTCGGATATATAAAGTTGGGACAATCTTCTACCACTCTTTCCGGTGGAGAAAGCCAGCGTGTGAAACTGGCAACGGAACTGTCGAAAAGGGATACAGGCAAGACCCTTTACATCCTTGATGAACCGACTACCGGACTTCATTTTGAAGATATCCGTGTACTGATGGGAGTACTGAATAAGCTTGTAGATAAAGGGAATACGGTTATTGTCATCGAACACAATCTGGATGTGATTAAAATGGCGGATTATATTATCGATATGGGCCCTGAAGGGGGTAAGGGCGGGGGAGAACTCCTTAGTTACGGAACACCGGAAGAGGTTGCGAAGAGCCCTAAGGGATATACACCTAAGTTTCTTCGCGAAGAGCTGGGGCTCTAATTTGAAGCATAGAGTGAGGGCGTTCCCCCAATAAAGTCAACTATCTCTAATCATATTAATTAAGGCGCGGATTACATGGTTTTTATTTAATTAGAGCCGTGTAATCCGTGTCTTAATAAAAGTCATGGAGGACTTTGTCTCCCGCTAATTCTTTATTTATCAGATATAGAAAGTATAAATACAACGAAAATGAAAATCAATAAAACAAATGCCGCACGGCTGTTAGATAAGGCTAAGATAGCCTATGAACTGATTCCCTACGAAGTGGATGAAAACGACTTAAGTGCTGTTCATGTAGCAGCAGATTTAGGAGAAAACATTGAGCAAGTGTTTAAGACTCTTGTCCTGCATGGCGATAAAAGCGGATATTTTGTCTGTGTCATTCCGGGAGAACATGAAGTTGACTTGAAACTGGCAGCTAAAGCATCGGGTAATAAGAAGTGTGATTTGATTCCCGTAAAAGAACTTCTGCCACTTACCGGATATATCCGGGGAGGTTGTTCGCCTATCGGCATGAAGAAACATTTTCCTACTTATATCCATGAAACCAGCCGGGAATTTCCGTATATTTATGTAAGTGCCGGGGTACGGGGACTTCAGATAAAAATAGCTCCGGAAGATTTGATTCGTGAATCCAGAGCAGAAATTTGTCGTTTATTTGAGGAGTAGTTTAACAAATCATTGTGCAAAAACTCAAGAAAAAGTATATATTTGCAAGAAATATTTATTTAAATCAATCATTTATTAATTCTAAAAACTTATATCTATGTTCAGTAAACACCCTAAAGGTCTGATTGCTGCAGCTTTAGCTAATATGGGAGAGCGTTTTGGCTTCTATATTATGATGGCGATTTTGACATTGTTTATTTCAGCGAAATTTGGATTGTCCGAGACAACTACCGGATACATTTATTCCGCGTTCTATGCTTCCATTTATATTTTAGCTTTGGCGGGAGGTGTTATTGCTGATAAGACGAAAAATTTTAAAGGCACTATTTTAGTAGGGCTGATATTAATGGCTATCGGTTATTTGATTATTGCCATTCCTACTCCGACCCCTGTTCCTAGTATGGCTCTTTACTTGGGATTAACCTGTTTCGGACTTTTGGTGATTGCTTTTGGTAATGGTTTATTTAAAGGAAATCTGCAGGCTTTGGTAGGCCAGATGTACGATGACCCTAAATATTCAAACCTACGTGATGCCGGTTTCCAGATATTTTATATGTTTATCAATATTGGGGCTGTTTTTGCACCGTTTATTGCTATTGGTGTGCGCAACTGGTGGCTGAAGGTGAACAATTTTGATTATGATGCCACTTTACCTGAATTGTGCCATCAATATTTAGAAAAAGGAAATGATATGGCTCCACAAGCAATGGAGAATCTGACAACTTTGGCTAAGAGTGTTGTTCTTGACGGGACTCCTGTAACAGATATGGGTATGTTTGTTAATAACTACCTTGATGTATTTAACCGTGGTTTTCAGTATGCTTTTATGGCTGCTATTGGTGCTATGCTTGTTTCGCTGATTATTTATATGGCAAATAAGAAACGCTTCCCGGATCCTGCGACTAAATTGGAAACCAGTAAAGGTACTGCGACTGTGAATAAGGAAGAAATCCAAATGAGCGCTACTGAAATCAAACAACGTATCTATGCTTTGTTTGCAGTATTCGGTGTTGTTATTTTCTTCTGGTTATCTTTCCACCAGAATGGTTATTCTTTGACTTATTTTGCCCGTGACTATGTGGATTTGAGTGTTATTAATATCGACTTAGGTTTTACGCAGATCAAGGGAGCTGAAATATTCCAGAGCGTTAATCCGTTCTTCGTTGTATTCCTGACTCCATTTATCATGTGGATGTTCGGCTCAATGAAAAAGAATGGTAAAGAACCTTCTACCCCGATGAAGATTGCCATCGGTATGGGTATTGCCGCATTAGCGTATGTATTCTTGATGGTATTCTCCTTTACATTGCCTTCGAAAGAGGTGTTGGGTACTATGAGTGCTGCTGAAATAAATGCTATTCGTGTGACTCCGTGGATTATGATCGGTCTGTATTTCATCCTTACAGTTGCCGAATTGTTCATTTCTCCTCTGGGATTATCGTTTGTATCTAAGGTTGCTCCTCCTCATTTGCAGGGATTAATGCAAGGTTGCTGGTTGGCTGCAACAGCTGTGGGTAATTCACTGCTGTTTATCGGTGGTATTCTTTATACCACTGTTCCTATCTGGGCTTGCTGGTTAGTATTTGTAGGCGCAACAGGTGCTTCTATGATTGTAATGCTTTCAATGGTAAAATGGTTGGAACGCGTAGCGAAATAGAATCCCGTCATTGACTAAATAACAAAATGCCCCGGAACATTCACGATACTTGTTCCGGGGCATTTTGGTTTATTAAATATCCAATCCCATAATATAATCATTCATATAATACCCGTTGCCAATCGGGAAATCACCTTTCCGTAACTTTCTCATTCCCATGTATTCGTAAAACTGCAAGGCTTTATTGTTACGATTCACGTTAAGTTCCATCAGACAAGGTTCCGGGTGCATCTCCTTGATGCATTTGATTGCTTCCTTAAATAAGAAACTGCCGCAATGCGTACCCTGAAAGCGGGGGAGAACATAGATTTTCTGAAGATGGAATACATCTTTTTCCTGTTGCTGCACAGAGACGTATCCGCATGGTTCATTCTCTTTATAGGCGATGGAATACACATGCCCTTCTTCCTCCATTTGCTTGCGCACATTGGAAGGAGCATACATCCAGTCCATCATATAATCCAGTTGTTCAGGAGATAAAATATCCTTGTAGGTGGCGGGGAATACCTCCTTTGCCATCATATGAATAAGCTCGCAATCGGCTACCGTTGCTTTTCGAATTGTAAACATACGTATTTTCTATTTTATGGTTTAACGGGCACAAATATAGCCATTATTTCTTTTTATAATAAGGTAAGCACTCTCTAATGTTTTAATTATTATTAATTTATAGTACTTTGTAATGCAAGGTACTTAAGTAATGCATATATTTGTGCCATCTAAAAGAAGTGAATAATGAAAGTAGACAATGTAAAATCACAGATGAGGAAAGGCATGCTTGAATATTGCATCATGCTTTTGCTGCACAAAGAGCCTGCCTATGCTTCTGATATTATTCAGAAATTGAAAGAAGCCCAGCTGATTGTAGTGGAAGGCACCTTGTATCCGTTGCTGACCCGTCTGAAAAATGACGATCTGTTAAGTTATGAGTGGGTGGAATCTACCCAGGGACCTCCCCGCAAGTACTATAAACTCACTGAACAAGGAGAAACCTTTTTGGGAGAACTGGAAACTTCCTGGAAAGAACTTAACGACACAGTGAATCATATAGCCAATAGATAATCCGAAAAAGAAGAAATAAAAATGAAAAAGACATTGACCATAAATTTAGGAGGAATAGTTTATCATATAGATGACGATGCCTACCGACTGTTAGACAATTATCTGTCTAATTTGAAACATTACTTTCGTAAACAGGAGGGTGCGGAAGAGATCGTAGACGATATTGAGATGCGTATTGCCGAACTGTTTGCCGAGAAAGTAACTGAAGGAAAACAGGTCATCACAGTTTCGGATGTAGAAGAAATTATCGCCCGCGTAGGCAAACCGGAAGATTTTGGTATTGCTGACGAGGATACAGATTCACAGAAAAGAACGGAGCAAGCATCGTCCGCTAATCAAAGTAATACGCAAACCTCTGCCCAACGTCGCTGGTTCCGTGATCCGGATAATAAATTGTTGGGTGGTGTGGCAGCAGGACTGGCAGCTTACTTCGGTTGGGACATCACATTGGTGCGTATCCTGATGATTATTCTGGTGTTTGTGCCTTATTGTCCGATGATTATCCTTTATGTTATCGGATGGCTCGTTATTCCGGAAGCTTGTACGGCTGCAGAAAAGTTAAGTATGCGTGGAGAAGCGGTAACCATTGAGAATATTGGCAAAACAGTGACAGACGGCTTCGAACGGGTAGCAGATGGGGTTAATAATTATGTGAACTCCGGTAAACCTCGTACCTTTCTTCAAAAGATAGGCGATGTATTTGTTTCCATTGCTGCCGTTCTCTTTAAGATATTTCTGGTAGCTCTTGTCATTCTTTGTTGCCCTGTCTTGTTCGTATTGGCTGTCGTATTGGTAGCGTTGGTATTTGCGGCAATTGCTGTGGCAGTCAGTGGAGGAGCTTTACTTTATGAGTTGTTGCCTGCCATCGACTGGATGCCGGTTGCCTCTGTATCTCCTATGATGACATTATTAGGTACGATTGCCGGAGTTGCCCTTATTGGTATTCCATTAGGAGCTTTTTTGTATACCATCTTGCGCCAGCTATTCCATTGGTCACCAATGGGAACAGGTTTGAAATGGTCGTTACTGATTTTATGGATATTGGGTGCGGTCATTATGGTTATCAATCTTTCTGCTCTTGGCTGGCAACTGCCTCTGTATGGGCTGCACTGCTGTTAACTAAGCCTCATTCTATTAAAAAAGGATAATATTTATTCTTTTATAAGTAAATGTACCCCGATAGTGTGTCCGGGGTACATTTTTTGTTTCCCCTTATTCACCGTAAATCGAGATTTTTTAGTAAGTTTGTAAATACGTATTCAGGAAATAAAATGGGTGAACATATATGTTTTAGGAGAAACGAACGTTTAGCGACAGTCAATCCTTATTGGAGAGGAAATCCGATGGTGCGCGGACGTTTTTTTAACAGGCAGCATCGCTTCCGTCCGGGGATGGGCAGCGTGTTGAAATGGCGTCTTTCGCCCAATCCCCAACGCAAAGAGAAGAAGACGGTGAAATGGGACCCGAAAGTTTGTTATCTTCGCTCATTGGATGCGATGGTAGGAGATTCTCTGATATGGCTCGGACATAATTCTTTCTTTCTTCAATTAGCAGGTAAGCGAATCATGTTCGATCCGGTGTTCGGCAGTATTCCTTTTGTGAAAAGACAGAGCGAATTTCCTGCTAATCCTGATATATTTACGGAGATTGATTATCTACTTGTCAGCCATGACCATTTTGACCATTTGGATAAACAGAGTATAGCCCGCTTACTGAAGAATAACCCGCAAATGAAACTTTTCTGCGGCTTGGGAACCGGTGAACTGATTCAGGGATGGTTCCCTGAAATGAAAGTGATTGAAGCCGGATGGTATCAACAGATGGAAGATGAAGGATTGAAGATCACGTTTCTGCCGGCACAACACTGGAGCAAACGTTCCGTACGTGATGGCGGTCAGCGACTGTGGGGAGCTTTTATGCTGCAAGGAAATGGGATTTCTCTTTATTATAGTGGTGATACGGGTTATTCCAGTCACTTTCGTGAGATTCCCGATCTGTTTGGAGCACCGGATTATGCTTTGTTGGGCATCGGAGCATATAAACCCCGCTGGTTTATGCGTCCCAATCATATATCGCCATACGAATCATTGACTGCTGCCGAAGAAATGTATGCAGGTCTTACCATTCCCATGCATTATGGCACATTCGACTTGTCTGACGAGCCTTTGCACGATCCTCCGAAGGTTTTTGCAGCAGAAGCAAAGAAACGGAAGATTCCTGTGGAGATTCCCTATTTGGGAGAGATTGTAAAATTGAAAAAACAGAAATAATTAAAAACGAATAAAGAGATGAAGAAATTAGAAGTAAAAGATTTGAAAGAAAACTTTTTCGAAGCGATTGGAAAAGAGTGGATGCTGGTTACGGCCGGAACAAAAGAAAAGTTTAACACGATGACAGCAAGTTGGGGTGGCATCGGCTGGTTGTGGAATAAACCGGTTGCTTTCGTTTTTATCCGTCCCGAACGGTATACGTATGAATTTGTAGAGAAGAACGATCACCTGACTCTTTCTTTCTTAGGGGAAGAAAATAAGAAGATTCACGCTATTTGTGGTTCTAAGTCGGGACGTAATATAGATAAAGTAAAAGAGACCGGATTGAAGCCAGTGTTTACAGAAAATGGCAATGTGTTGTTCGAGCAGGCACGATTGAGCCTGGAGTGTAAGAAGCTTTATGCTGACGGTATCAAACCGGAATGTTTTCTGGATAAGGAATCATTGGAAAAGTGGTACGGTGGTGCTCATGGTGGTTTCCACAAGATGTATATTGTAGAAATTGAAAATATTTATTCGGAGTAAGATTTAGCCGATTTATGATGGATGCAATGGAGAAGGCTCTGAACTCAAGTAGATTGAGAACAGAGCCTTCTTTTATTTTACTTTATTGGAAAGTCGTTAAGCACAGATTATATGAAATATGCAGTTTTAGTGAATCAAATGACTGTGAGATTCGTATAATCCGTGCTTTAAAATTTTACTTAGATGGAGCTTTCTTCACCCATTTGTCCAGCCATTCGAAGAATGTGCGTTGCCATAGAACCCCATTCTGCGGTTTCAATACCCAGTGGTTTTCATCCGGATAAATCAGCAACTCTGCAGGAACACCACGCATCACGGCAGCATCGAAAGCAGCCATTGCCTGATTAGCCAGAATACGGTAGTCTTTTTCTCCATGAATACAGAGGATAGGCGTATCCCATTTCTCCACGAATAGGTGAGGAGAGTTGGCAAACGTACGTTGTGCCACCGGGTTTTGTTTTTCCCAGTATGCGCCTCCCATATCCCAGTTGGCAAACCATTTCTCTTCAGTTTCCAGATATTGCATTTCCATATTGAAGATACCATCGTGGGCAATGAATGCTTTGAATCGTTTGTCATGATGTCCTGCCAACCAGTATACGGAGAATCCTCCGAAGCTGGCACCTACACATCCCAAGCGATCTTTGTCTACATACGGCTCTTTTGCCATTTCATCGATAGCAGTGAAATAATCTTTCATACACTGGCCACCGTAGTCACCACTGATCTGTTCGTTCCATTCCACACCAAATCCCGGCAAGCCGCGACGATTCGGAGCAACAATGATATAATCATTGGCTGCCATAATCTGGAAGTTCCAGCGATAAGACCAGAACTGGCTTACCGGACTTTGCGGACCTCCTTCACAGAACAGCAAAGTCGGATATTTCTTGTTCGGATCAAACTGCGGAGGATAGATTACCCATGTCAACATCTGTTTGCCATCTGTTGTTTTCATCCAGCGACCTTCCACTTTACCCATTTCCAACTGGTCATAGATCTGCTTGTTTTCCTGCGTCAGTTGAGTAGTAGAGCCATCCAGTGCCACAGTGTAAATTTCATCGCCCATGCTCATTGAATGACGTTTGGCGATCAGTTTATCCCCGAAAAGAGCTACACTTTCATAATCGTACATTCCTGAAGTGATTGCCTTTACCGAATCATTGGCCAAATCCAGCGCATAAATCTGCGATTCTCCGTGCCATACACCGGTGAAATAAATCATCTTTGCATCTGCTCCCCATACAAAAGCGTCTACATTCGATTCGAACGCCTTGCTCACAAAACGTTTCTCACCGGTTTCCAAATTCATGATGAACAGACGGTTTAAGTCGGCTTCATAACCGTCACGTTCCATACTCTGCCAGGCGATATATTTGCCGTCCGGAGAGTATTGCGGATTGGTATCATATCCTTTGTTCTCTTCAGTAATATTTTCCGTTTTTTGGGTGTTCAGGTCATAAACGTAAATATCGGAGTTGGTGGAAATCGCATATTCCAGTCCTGTCTTTTTACGGCAAGTGTAAGCCACTTTGTCCGAAGTTGTATTCCAGGCAAGTTGCTCAATGCCACCCCAGGGTTTCATCGGACTTTCATACGGTTCTCCGTTCAGGATATCCACGATATTGGAAATACCGTTACCGTCGAAGTCGGCAATAAAAGGATGTGGAGCTGTCGTCACCCATTCATCCCAATGTTTGTACATCAGGTCGGTCACGATGATACCTGTGGCTTTCGGCAGGTCCGGATATTTATCAGCAGTGCTTTCTTTCGTCTTTACTTGTGAAATAAACAGCAGCTTTTTGCCATCCGGTGAAATGGAATAACCTTCGATGTCTCCGTCGTAGTTGGTCAATTGCTTGCGTCCGCTACCGTCCGGGTTCATTTCATAGAGCTGGCTGCTTCCGTTGTCATTACTTAAGAATGCAAGTTTGCTGCCTCCTTTAATCCATGTCACTTCATTTTCCTGATACGGGGTATGAGTGATTTGCTGGTTTTCGCTTCCGTCTGCGTTCATCACGAAAACTTCGCGGTTACTCTTGTTTTCCGGTACACTGTAATACGCTACCGTATACGCAATTTTTTTTCCGTCGGGCGATACGGCGAATCCGCCGATACGTCCCATAGCCCAAAGTGCTTCGGGAGTCATGCGCTTCCCTTCGATCTTAATATCCGATTTCTCGATAAGCACCTGATCTGTTTTGCCTGCGTCTTTGGTTCCTCCGCAGGCAGCTAACAACATTGCTGCCGACATCATAAATAAATTAGCTTGTCTCATATATTTTATAAAATGTTTATTTTCTTGCGAAGATAGTGAAAAAAGGATTTAAATCTTCTTTTTCTGCCAGTTTCCTTTCTTCATATACCAGTAGCAGAACAACAGTATAAAAGTACCGTATACACATTCCGTTGTCCAAGCAAAAGCGACGTCCATCTGTAGGTACATAATGAAATATGCAGAGTATGTGACATAGATAGCCAGTACACAGAGTTCCATAGCCAATGCAGTCCGCGTATTTCCTGTTCCTGATACCGATTGGAAATACACATTGGCAGGCACCAGTACCAGATAGGCAGAGCATAGTACCCACAGTGAAGGTACGGATGCAGCCCTTAAATCCGGTATATCTGTATAAATGCGCAGGATCAGATCCGGGAATAAGCAGAAAAATACCAGGATCGGCAATACAAAGATATATCCGATACGGATATGTTGCTTGATAGTTCCCCGTACACAATCCTGTTCGCCTGCACCGATCAGGTTACTTACCAACGAACCGCAGGTGGAAGCAAATGCCATTGCAATCATAAACGGTATCCCCGACACGTTGCGGATGATGTTGGCAATCGCCAATGACCGCTCTCCCAAATGTTCCACAAACAGGAAGAACATGAACCAGGTAGACAAAGAAACGAAATTCTGAATCATTGTCCACACAGAAACATTCAGTATGCGTTTCAGTGTTTTTCCATGGAATTTGGGCAATATGTTCAACGCATATTTCTTGCAGTCAATTCGTTTCCATGTATAGATGATGAAGAAAATCACCGATACCATTTCGGCCAGTGAAGAACCGATGGCAGCACCGGCAATTCCCAGTTGCGGGAAACCGAATTTACCGAAGATCAGGATATAGTTGAATACCACATTCGAAAGCACCATTACGATAGAGTTCAGCGTCAGTGTTTTGGTTTGTGTTGTACCTACAAAGAAGGCGCGGAACATGACCATGACAAAAGAAAAGAAGAACCCATACACACGCCAGTGAATATAACTTTCGGCTGCATCGTAAATGTGAGGAGACGAAATGATATTCTTTAAGATATATGGTGAAAATACGATGGAGAATGTGAATAAAATCACTGCCATGGCAAGCAGGAAATAAATGCCCTGATAGAAAATCGGTCCGATTTCCTTGTAGTTTCCTTCTCCGTTGCGGCGGGCGATTAAGATCTGTGCGCCGATGCTGAAACCGAATGCCATCATGAAGATGGCGAGATAATATACCCCTGCGATAGCAGAAGCACCTAGCTCGATTTCTCCTACACGTCCCAGGAAGGCCGTGTCCGTCATGCCGATCATTTGCTCCATAATCAGACTGATCAGGATAGGGAAGGTGATCGTCCAGATTTGTTTATACGAATATTTAGTTTTCATCTTATTATGTTGTTTAGAGAAAGAAAGCCGGGCAACCAAAATAGGGTGTCCGGCTTTCTTAGAATATGATTCAGGAATAATTCCTTATTTTTTATTCTGTCTTTGCTGTTGCAGTAGCTCTTGTTGCTTTTGCATCGCTTCCAGGCGGGCAGCAAATCCGGTCTTTTTCATTTGTTTCGGGTCCTTCTTTTTCGCTTCAAGAATAGCCAACAATTTAGTTTCGTCGGTCGTTTTACGAAGCAGAATCATAGTACCCACGCTAATCAGCGTTGACACGAAATAGTAATAGTTCAAACCTGACGGATAATCGTTCAAGACGAACAAGAACATAATCGGCATCAGATACATCATCCATTTCATAGCCGCCATTTGTGGCTGCGCTCCGGTATCCTGCATAGACATTGTGTACTTTGTGTTCAAGATGTTTGTCAACGTCATCAGCAAGCAGAACAAGCTAAGGTGATTGCCAAGGAACGGGATATGGAACGGGAATGTGATGATAGCGTCATAAGTAGAAAGGTCGTCCGCCCACAAGAAACTCTGTTGACGCAGTTCGATAGCACTCGGCACGAACATAAACAAAGCCATCAGGATAGGGAACTGCAATAACATCGGCAGACAGCCACCCATCGGACTTACCCCGTATTGGCTGTAAAGGCTCATCACCTCCTGCTGTTTCTTCATTGCATCTTCCTGCTTGGGATATTTCTTGTTGATTTCATCAATTTTCGGTTTCAATACACGCATCTTGGCAGAAGACATGTACGTTTTCCAGGTAGCCGGATAAACCAGCACTTTCACCATAATAGTCAGAATCAACAGAACGATACCCATGCTCAATCCCCAGCCGGACAACCAGTCGAATACGTTGATCGTGATAAACTGGTTAATCCAGCGAATCAGCGGCCAACCCAGGTAAACCAGTCGGTGAAGCTCCCATTTCTCGTCACGTCCTTTATCCAGCGCTTTCAGCGTCTTGAAGTGGTTCGGACCGAAGTAGAAGTACATCTCTGTCGGTTCTTTGCCTGACGGATCAAAGAAAGTATTCATTTCAGCAGAATAATCTTTGATATATCCGCTTCCCTGTTGTTCCATTTTTGACTTAACGGAAACCTTGTCGAAATCCTGTTCAGCGATAAATACAGACGAGAAGAACTGATTCTTGAAAGCTACCCAATCAATGCGTCCCGGCAAATTCTGACTGTCATCTTTGGCAGCAGACAAGTTGTCTACATTATCACCTGTTACTTTATAAGTCAGTTCCGACAGACGATTCTCATAAGTGAATCCTTTTTCCAGTTGGCGGGCACGTTGTGACCAGTCGATGTCTACATACTTAGTACTAGCCAACTTGTCTTCCATGCCTGTCGCTTTGATTTCAAAGTTCATCAGGTAGCTATCCGGTTTCAGCGTATAGATGAAATCGATATAGCTTGTGCTATCCGCAGCCAGGCGCATTGTAACACTACTGTCCGTCTTGTTCACAGCTTCAAAGAAATAATCTTTGGTCTGGATGGCTCCTGCCTTGTTGTAAAAGTTGAAGTTCATCGAAGCATCGTCACCGTCGAACAACATGACCGGCGTCTTTTTGTCTTGTGCCATATAATCTTTCAGCATGGCTGAATAGACACGTCCGCCTTTGGTTGTGAAAGTGATTTCCGCTACATTATTCTGGATGCTGATTTTAGAGTCGGTTCCATGCAAGGCATTGAAAAACAAAGCAGAAGAATCGGCAGCCGATGCCACCTCTTTTTGACTGTTAGCCAGTGCAGCTTCCGTTTTAGCCTTCAACGCTTCCTCCTGCTGCTGTACCACGGCAATAGAATCGTAGTATTTCTTTTGCGCAGCTATCTGTTCCTCGCTTGGACGGCTCAAAAAACTGAATCCTACCAATAATATACCTATCAGAACGAGACCTGTGATGGTGTTTTTATCCATTCTTATTTTAATTACAAATTATATAAATTACAAACTACCGGTTGTTTACCACGTATCGTTAGCCGTTCACCGTTGCTTTTTCGTTTTCGATGGCAGCTTTCACAAATGCAACGAACAACGGATGAGGGTTCAGTACCGTACTGCCATATTCCGGATGGAACTGTGTGCCGACAAACCATTTCAAAGTCGGGATTTCAACGATTTCTACCAGATCCGATTCAGGGTTGATACCTACACATTTCATGCCGGCAGCTTCATATCGGTCTTTATAATCATTGTTGAACTCATAGCGATGGCGGTGACGTTCCTGAATATGTTCCTGTCCGTAAGCCTGATATGCTTTCGAACCTTTCTGCAATACACATTCGTAAGCGCCCAGACGCATCGTACCACCCATATTGGTGATTGCTTTTTGTTCTTCCATGATATCAATCACGTTGTGCGGAGTCTTTTCATCCATTTCACGTGAGTTGGCATCAGTGTATCCCAGTACGTTGCGGGCAAACTCAATAGCAATACATTGCATACCCAGACAAATACCGAAAGTCGGAATGTCATGTGTACGTGTATATTTGATAGCGACAAACTTGCCGTCGATACCCCGTTGACCGAATCCCGGACCAATCATTACGCCCGCCATACCTTTCAGAGCTTCACATACATTTTCGTCTGTCAGCTTCTCGCTGTTTACGAAATGAACTTCCACTTTGCGGTCATTGTAAGTACCCGCTTGCGATAAAGCTTCACGGATAGATTTGTAAGCATCCTGCAAATCGTATTTTCCAACTAGTGCAATATTGATCGGTTCTTTTGTCTCTGCAGCGTGACGACGTTCCAGGAATTTACGCCATGGACCGAGTCCCGGAGTTTCTCCTACCGGCAGTCCCATCTTTTCGAGGATAGTGCTGTCCAGCCCTTGCGCTTGCATCAGGATAGGTACTTCGTAAATTGTTTCCGCGTCGATAGACTGCACAACGGCTTTATCGTCTACATTACAGAATTGTGCCACTTTCTTACGCAATCCGTCACTTAGCGGATGCTCGGCACGCAGTACCAGTACATCCGGCTGAATACCCACACTTTGGAGTTCCTTTACAGAATGTTGCGTCGGTTTTGTTTTCAATTCTCCGGCAGCAGCAAGATAAGGAACATAGGTCAAGTGTACGCAAAGAGCGTTCTTACCGAGTTCCCATTTCAACTGACGGATACTTTCGAGGTAGGGGAGTGATTCGATGTCACCTACCGTACCACCGATTTCAGTAATCACAAAATCAAACTTGTATTTATTACCAAGCAGTTTTACATTCCGTTTGATCTCGTCTGTGATGTGAGGAATCACCTGGATCGTTTTACCCAGATAATCTCCACGACGTTCCTTGTCAATGACGCTCTTGTAGATACGTCCCGTAGTAATGTTGTTCGCCTTTGTCGTTTGTATACCCAGGAATCGCTCATAGTGTCCCAAGTCGAGGTCGGCTTCGTGTCCGTCTACGGTTACATAGCACTCTCCGTGCTCATAAGGATTCAATGTTCCCGGGTCGATGTTGATATACGGGTCAAACTTCTGGATGGTTACATTATAACCTCTTGCTTGCAGCAACTTACCGATGGATGATGAGATGATCCCTTTTCCTAAAGAAGAGGCAACACCACCGGTGACGAAAATATACTTTGTTTCTCCCACAGCTATAACTGTTTTAATAATTGTTTACTTAGTAGTATTCTTACGAACTTAAAAACCGCAAAATTATAAAAAAAAGAGGAAGATTACAGTCTTTCGTCTCCACAATTTTATTAAAAAATGCAATTTTAAAAGAATCCTATGATTTCTGAACAAAATAATGTAGCTTTGCACTCTAAACCATAGACAAATATGATGAGAATTACTACTTTATGTTCAGCGTTTATTCTGTCAATCTTATCGTTATCGCTTTTTGCACAGGAATCTGTCGATCCCTCTCCACTTCCGACTGACTCTCTGCAGCCTGCTCCTGAAGCGATTAAACCTGCCAAAACGGTTAAATCTTCAACAGTTGTGGCAAAAGCCAGAGTCGTGAAAGCAGATACGCTTTCGGCGGAGCTTCAGAAATATTTGATGCTCAAACTGAATATGTCGGGGCCGACTCCGAAACTGGATACCGTTTCTTATTTATATAATAAGTATGTCGCGCAATTAGATTATTTGAACGATCTGTCTGTGCCGCCACGTTATATTCCGTCTGATCCCCATTATTTTCGTCTGTTCACACCATTGGCATATTATTATGCTCCGATGGCACAATATTCGAAATTGGAATGGAAGCCTATGCAATGGGACACCACTCCTCAACTGACAGCGGAACTTCTGCCTTATGATACCCTGGCATTTACCAAAACCCAGCGTGTCGAGAAAATAGTGAACAGTGCATTGATGGATCTTTATTTGGAACGTCCGAACTTGGTTGTCACTACAGAAGACCGCATCATGAGTCGTGATGTATTCCGTCACGATGTGAAGCCGAAAATATCTCCCAAAGCAAACGTTATTCATCTGTTTCAACCGGAAAATATGGATGATAATGTAGGGAAAGCCAATATGAAGATTAGTCGGCCGAACTGGTGGGTGACCGGAGGTAACGGATCGTTGCAGATTAGCCAGAACCACCTTTCGGATAACTGGTATAAGGGAGGTGAAAGTAACTTCTCCGGATTAGCCACTTTTCAGATTTTTGCCAACTATAATGACAATGAAAAAGTCCTGTTTGAGAATCAACTGGAAGCTAAAGTGGGTATGACTTCCACTCCGTCAGATGAATACCATAAATATCTGTTCAATACAGACCAATTTCGTTTGTATAATAAATTAGGTTTGAGAGCTTTCAAGAATTGGTATTATACCATTTCGTCCGAGTTTAAGACACAGTTTTTCAACGGATATAAAGCTAACAGCGAAGAATTGGTTTCATCTTTCATGTCTCCGGCAGATTTGGCGGTCAGTGTCGGTATGGATTATAAATTGAGTAAGAAGAAATTTAATCTTTCTGTGTTTATGGCGCCGTTGACTTATAATTTGCGTTATATCGGTAATTCTGAAGTAGACGAAACAAAGTTTGGCTTAGACAAAGGAAAATGCTCTAAAAACGACTTTGGTTCCCAGTTGCAATCCACATTGAACTGGACCATCATCTCTGCAGTAACTTTAGAGTCTCGTCTCAATTATCTGACCAACTATCATTGGGCACGTGTAGAATGGGAAAATACATTCAACTTCGTTTTGAACCGTTATCTTTCTACCAAGCTCTATATACATACCCGTTTTGACGATAGCTCGAAACCGACTGAAGGAGACAGCTTCTTCCAGTTGAAAGAATTGCTTAGCTTCGGTATCAATTATAAGTGGTAAGTAAATCGAAAGAATAGAAATCAGGCGCGGAATTTCCGCGCCTGATTTGTTTAGGGATGTTGTACAAAATATGGGTGGTAAAATAGAACCAATGTGATAGCGGATTTTTCACGTCCAAGATAGTCTTAACTGTATATTTCTATTTGTATGTAAAAAAAGAAAGCGTTTTTTCTTGTTTACTATTTATAATTTTATCTATCTTTGTCACCGAATTCAATCCATTGCCTAAGGGGTATGGAAAAATGAGGGGTAAAAATACATGATCATTAAGAAAAATGACGATCGAAATCTTCTGCCAACAGATGTGATTGGCAGCAGCGTAGCGCGCTCAAAACGTTGGTTGGTGGCAATCGTACGTATTTGTCACGAGAAAAAAACGGGTGAGCGGCTTACGAAAATGGGGATCGAAAATTTCCTTCCAATTCAACAAGAAGTCCATCAATGGAGCGACCGCCGTAAAATTGTCGACCGGGTACTGCTTCCGATGATGATTTTCGTTCACGTTGATCTGCAAGAACAAAAAGAAGTCCTGACTTTATCTTCTATCAGCCGTTACATGGTATTACGTGGGGAGAGTACTCCGGCTGTTATTCCTGATCAACAAATGTTGCGATTTAAGTTTATGCTCGATTACTCGGATGAGACGATTAGCATGAGTACATCGCCATTGGCTCCGGGAGAGAAAATACGGGTAATCAAGGGACCATTGGCAGGATTGGAAGGGGAATTAGTACATGTGAATGGGAAATCGAAAGTTGCTGTTCGATTGACAATGTTAGGGTGTGCATGTGTAGATATACCGGCTGGGTGTGTAGAGCCGGTATCTGAAAATGGGGATTTACGTGATTGAGTAATCAATCTATTTTATAGGGGTATGGGGATTTTACTGCAAAAATGTAATGAAAGTCTGTAAAATAGCAGGCAGTCTATCTGACATCGGTAACCAAACAGTGGATATATTTATCGATGACCTCTCTCAAAAATAAAAATCCATAAAGTATTATGAATTATATCTTTACAAAAGATATAGTGTAGAAATGTATGTCCGTATCGAAAGATGAAGGGATTCTCTGTTGGGCTACACCAACATGGAAATCGTAGTCATAGTCCTTGTACTGATCATAATCAATCAGATAAATCAAATTTCGAAATATTATTTTATTCATTTATACTATAATGGAAAAAACATTGAAGGGCATAGTGCAATATGCCCGCAAAAATTATTTCAGTTATTGGGTTATTTTAGGTATTGACACGGCAATTTCTGTATTATGTTCGTTGGTCGCTTATGCGGTAATTCATTATATGGCGCATGTTCCAATGACCGACTGGATGCTTTGTAAGTTTGCTTGCGTTTCTTTGGTGGCAAGTGTTGCAGGCTCTTTATTATTCCATACTTATCGTAATACAATTCGTTTCTCACAGGCACGTGAACTTTGGCGTATCATGTGTGCCGTTTTATTTAAAATTACCTGTTTGGTCATTATTTCTTTTGGAGTTATATATGAGACCCAATTGCCATATAATTATAAAATATCCTATCTTCTATTTGATGGTTTATTGACTTTAGTGATCTTGACAACCTTCCGTGTATCATTGATAATCGTCTATGATTTTTTATTGGATTGGGTGAATAAAAAGAATACACGTATTCTTATTTATGGTACTAATGAAGAGAGTGTAGCCTTGAAGTTACGTCTTAGGGATAGTGCACATTATAAAGTAACCGGTTTTTATGTATATGGTAAAAATAACAGCCGACGCCGATTGGCAGATCTTCCCGTTTATTACTTTGAAAATGAATCGGATGTTGATTATATCATGCGGAAGCGCGGAATTAAGGGGATTCTGTTTGCCCGTTATGAAGATACCCGCCTGGAAGAAAAACGACTTTTGGAATATTGTAAAAACAATGAACTTAAAACATTGATAGCTCCTACTATCAGTGAAGCGGATTCTGATGGAAACTTTCATCAGTGGGTACGTCCTATTAAGATTGAGGATTTGTTGGGTCGTGCCGAAATTAATATCAACCTTCGTCAGGTTGCAGAAGAATTCAGGGGAAAAGTGGTGTTGGTGACTGGTGCGGCAGGTAGTATTGGCAGTGAGCTTTGCCGTCAATTGGTGCAGATGGGAATTCGGAAACTTATCATGTTCGACTCTGCAGAAACCCCTTTGCATAATGTCCGTCTTGAGTTTGAGAAAAGATATCCTGCTATAGATTTTGTTCCGGTGATTGGTGATGTGCGTGTGAAGGAACGTGTTCGTATGGTCTTCGAATTGTATCATCCTCAAGTCGTCTTTCATGCCGCTGCTTACAAGCATGTACCATTGATGGAGGAAAATCCTTGTGAGGCCGTACTTGTCAATGTGACCGGTTCCCGTCAGGTGGCTGACATGGCTGTGGAATATGGTGCAGAAAAGATGATTATGGTGTCTACGGATAAAGCTGTAAATCCTACTAATGTAATGGGCTGTTCCAAGCGTTTGGCGGAGATCTATGTCCAAAGTCTGGGATGTGCTATCCGTGAGGGAAAAGTGAAAGGTCATACCAAATTCATCACTACCCGTTTTGGTAATGTGTTGGGTAGTAACGGTTCTGTCATTCCCCGTTTTAAAGAACAGATAGAGAATGGCGGTCCTGTCACTGTTACTCATCCTGATATCATCCGTTTCTTTATGACCATTCCCGAAGCTTGCCGTCTGGTAATGGAGGCTGCTACCATGGGTGAGGGCAATGAGATCTTTGTCTTTGAGATGGGAAAGGCGGTCAAGATCGTTGATCTGGCGACTCGTATGATCGAATTGGCTGGCTATCGTCCGGGTGAAGACATAAAGATCGAATTTACGGGTTTACGTCCGGGTGAGAAGCTTTATGAAGAGGTGTTGAGCGATAAAGAAAATACGATTCCGACAGAGAATAAGAAAATCATGATCGCTAAAGTTCGTCGGTATGAATATGCTGATATTCTTGACACTTATGCAGAATTTGAAAAGTTGTCGCGTGCGGTAAAGATCATGGATACCGTGCGGTTGATGAAGAAAGTAGTTCCGGAGTTCAAGTCAAAGAATTCTCCGCGATTTGAAGTATTGGATAAAGAATAATAAACTGGAAAATTTTATGAATAAACTATTTTACATGTATATGAATGTACAAGGTATGGGACGCAATGTGCTTGTTTGCTTGATTACAATACTTCTGTTTGTTTCCTGTCAGTCATATAAAAAGGTACCCTATCTGCAGGATGCGGAAATTGTGGAACAGACAGCTCAACAGGAAAACTTGTATGATGCAAAGATAATGCCTAAAGACTTACTTACTATTGTGGTTTCATGTACCAGTCCGGAGTTGGCGGTTCCTTTCAATTTGACGGTAGCTAGCCCTGCTAGTGTGGCTACCGGGAATACACAGTTGACAACCCAACCTGTCCTACAGCCCTATCTGGTGGATAATGAAGGAAAGATCAATTTTCCGGTATTAGGCGAATTAAAAGTGGGCGGTTTGACAAAGAAAGAGGCAGAACAATTAATTATAGAAAAGTTGAAACCTTACATCAAGGAGACTCCGATAGTAACCGTCCGCATGGTCAATTACAAAATTTCCGTATTGGGTGAGGTTGCCCGTCCGGGTACGTTTACCATCAATAACGAGAAGGTGAATCTGTTGGAAGCTTTGGCCATGGCGGGTGATATGACTGTCTGGGGGCTTCGTGACAATGTAAAACTGATTCGTGAAGGTGCTGACGGCAAACAGCAGATTATAACATTGGATCTTAACAGTGCGGAAACCATTCTTTCCCCCTACTATTGGCTGCAGCAGAATGATATAGTTTATGTGACTCCTAATAAAGCAAAAGCCCGTAATTCCGATATAGGTAACAGTACAAGCCTTTGGTTCTCCGCTACCTCTATCTTGGTGTCATTGGCAAGTTTATTAGTAACAATTTTCAAATAATATTACTGTATGATTGAGGAAAAAAAGGAAAAGTGTATAGAACAGTCTGAAGAACAGTTTAATATTCAGGAAATCCTTTTCCGTTGTCTGGTTCACTGGCCTTGGTTCGTGTTTTCAGTAATTGTTTGTATCGCCTGTGCGTGGGGCTACCTGCGACTGACGACACCCGTTTATAATATTTCCGCTACAGTCTTGATTAAGGATGATAAAAAAGGTGGTGGTACAAGTATGTCTTCCGAACTGGAGAGGATGGGTTTGGACGGGTTTGTCTCTTCATCCAGTAATGTTGATAATGAAATCGAAGTGCTCCGCTCGAAGTCTTTATCCGGAGAGGTGGTAAACAATTTAGGATTGTTTGTTACCTATATAGATGAAGACGAGTTCCCGAAAAAGGAACTTTATCAGACCTCTCCCGTATTGGTGAGCCTTACTCCGCAGGAGGCAGACAAGCTTCCGGGCAGGATGGAAGTCGCCATGACTCTTCAACCGACAGGGGTGATGGATGTACAAATGAGAGTGGGTGAGAAAGAATACCGGAGACAATTTGAAAAATTACCTGCCGTATTCCCGACCGATGAGGGTACGGTCGCATTTTTCGCAAATAATGATACTTTGTCTGCTGTTCGTCCGGAAAACATGACGAAAGAACGTCATATTACGGCTTTCATTAATAGACCTTTTTCTGTAGCAAAAGGATATGCCAATTCTTTGTCGATAGCCCCCACTTCGAAAACTACTTCTGTTGTGGTCATTTCATTGAAGAATACCAATCCCCGTCGTGGTAAGGATTTTATCAATAAACTGCTCGAGATGTACAATATCAATGCGAATAATGACAAGAATGAAGTTGCCCAGAAAACAGCAGAGTTTATAGATGAACGTATCGGTATTATTTCCAAGGAGTTGGGTAGTACAGAGCAAGATCTGGAAAATTTCAAACGTACAGCCGGTATTACGGATTTGAGTAGCGAGGCGCAGATCGCCTTGACGGGTAATGCGGAATACGAAAAGAAACGTGTGGAGAATCAGACCCAGATCAACCTTATTGTTGATTTGCAAAAATACCTTCAGGGGAATGAATATGAGGTGTTGCCTGCCAATGTGGGCTTGCAGGATGGTGGTCTGGTTGGAGCAATCTCGCGTTATAATGAGATGCTGATTGAACGTAACCGTCTGTTGCGTACCTCAACGGAAAGTAATCCGGCGATTGTCAACCTTAATACCAGTATCCGTGCCATGCGTAGCAATGTGCAGGCCACTTTGGATGCTACCTTGAAAGGATTACAGATTACGAAAGCCGATCTGGACCGTGAGGCGAGCCGTTATTCCCGCCGTATCAGTGACGCCCCGACCCAGGAGCGCCAGTTTGTAAGCATTGCCCGCCAGCAGGAAATCAAATCGGGACTGTATCTAATGCTGCTTCAGAAACGTGAGGAGAATGCTATCACTTTGGCAGCTACGGCAAATAATGCCCAGATAATTGATGCAGCGATTGCTGATGATAATCCCGTTTCCCCTAAAAGGATGATGGTTTATCTGGTTGCTTTGTTTTTGGGAATGGGAATTCCGGTCGGTATCATCTATCTGATAGGTTTGACCAAATTCAAGATTGAAGGACGGGCCGATATAGAGAATTTGACTTCACTTCCGGTTGTAGGTGATATTCCATTGGCGGATGAGAAATCCGGTTTAATTGCGGTCTTTGAGAATCAAAACAACCTGATGAGCGAGACTTTCCGTAATGTTCGTACCAATCTTCAGTTTATGCTTGAAAATGGCAAGAATGTGATTTTGGTGACTTCTACCATCAGTGGGGAAGGTAAGTCCTTTGTATCATCCAATTTGGCTATCAGCCTTTCTTTACTAGGTAAAAGAGTAGTGATAGTAGGTCTTGACATTCGTAAACCGGGATTGAATAAAGTTTTCAATCTTTCCAGAAAAGAGTATGGTATTACTCAATTTTTAACTAATCCAACTGTAAATCTGATGGATTTGGTACAGCCTTCTGACATAAACAAGAATCTGTTTATTCTTCCGGGTGGAGCAGTTCCTCCTAATCCGACAGAGTTATTGGCCCGTGACGGATTGGATAAAGCTATCGAAACATTGAAGAAAAATTTTGATTATGTAATTCTGGATACAGCCCCTGTTGGTATGGTGACAGATACTTTACTTATTGGTCGAGTAGCAGATTTATCCGTATATGTATGTCGTGCTGATTATACCCGTAAGGCAGAGTTTACTTTGATCAATGAACTTTCTGAAAATAAGAAGTTGTCTAATCTCTGCATTGCCATTAACGGCTTGGATCTTCAGAAAAAGAAGTATGGCTATTATTATGGTTATGGTAAATACGGCAAGTATTATGGCTATGGCAAGCGCTATGGTTATGGCTATGGTTATGGAGAAAAACAGACTGGCTGGGAAAGTAAATAAACTACTATCGATAAAACCAAATCAAACATAATATGCGTGATTTCAAAGAGATTCGGATCGCAGTAGCCGGAACCGGCTATGTGGGACTGAGCATAGCGACACTGCTATCACAACATCATCATGTAACTGCCGTGGATGTAGTCCCGGAAAAGGTGGAGAAACTGAATAGCAAGGTTTCTCCTATTCAGGATGATTATATTGAGAAGTATCTGGCTGAAAAGTCACTTGACCTTGTTGCCACTTTGGACGGGAGGTTAGCCTACGCTGACGCCGACTTTGTGGTAATAGCCGCTCCTACAAACTATGACCCTATGAAGAATTACTTCGATACGAGCCGCGTGGAGGAGGTTATTGACCTCGTGCTTGAAGTGAATCCCGATGCCGTAATGGTTATCAAATCGACGATTCCGGTGGGATATACCCGTAACCTTTATGTAAAGTACGCCCAAAAGGGAGTAAAAAAGTTTAACGTGTTGTTCTCGCCGGAGTTCCTTCGTGAAAGCAAGGCTCTTTATGACAACCTTTATCCGAGCCGTATCATCGTAGGTTATCCGAAGATCATCGACCGTCCGGAGTTTGTCGAAGAAAATAAAGCAATAGATTCTGTAACAGATGTTGAGATGTTGGAGGAAGCTGCTAAAATATTTGCCGCCCTTTTGCAGGAAGGGGCTGTCAAAGAAAATATCGACACGCTCTTCATGGGCATAAAAGAGGCGGAAGCAGTTAAACTCTTTGCCAACACCTATCTGGCTCTCCGTGTCAGCTACTTCAATGAACTTGATACCTATGCGGAAATGAAGGGATTGGACAGTAAAGCCATCATTGAAGGTGTAGGCCTTGACCCCCGTATCGGAACACATTATAATAATCCTTCATTCGGTTATGGCGGTTACTGCCTACCGAAAGATACCAAACAACTTCTTGCCAACTATCAGGATGTTCCTCAGAATATGATGTCCGCTATTGTGGAATCAAACAAGACCCGCAAGGATTATATAGCCGATGCTGTGCTCCGCAAGGCAGGCTATTATACAGGAAACGGACAATGGGACGCATCCAAGGAGTATACCTGCGTCATCGGTGTATACCGCCTGACCATGAAATCGAATTCTGACAATTTCCGCCAGTCCGCCATTCAAGGTATAATGAAACGTATCAAGGCGAAGGGTGCAGAAGTGATCATCTATGAACCCACACTTGAGGACGGGACTACATTCTTCGGTAGTAGGGTTATTAACGATCTTGTCGAATTTAAGGCGCAGAGCAAAGCTATCATAGCTAACCGCTTTGATAATAGTTTGGAAGATGTGGAAGCCAAGGTTTATACACGTGACATTTTTAGAAGAGACTGACCATGTTGCCATATAATGTAGAGCTGGACGGAAAGACTGTGCTTGTAACGGGTGCTGCCGGTTTTATTGGGAGCAACCTTGTCATGCGCCTTTTCCATGATTTCCGAAATATCAGGGTAATCGGTGTTGATTCCATCACCGATTATTACGATGTCAATATCAAGTATGAGCGTCTCAAGGAAATAGAGTCGTTAAACCGTGACTGGACTTTTGTCCATGCCTCGATTGCCGATAAGGATGCGGTAGAAAGAATTTTCTCTAAAGACAGAATTTCCGTTGTCGTAAATCTTGCGGCCCAGGCGGGCGTCCGTTACAGTATCACCAATCCTGATGCCTATGTCCAAAGTAATCTTGTCGGTTTCTATAATATCCTTGAAGCCTGCCGTCATTATGAGGTGGAGCACTTGGTTTATGCTTCTTCATCATCCGTATACGGCAGTAACAAGACAGTTCCGTATTCAACTGATGACAAGGTTGACAACCCGGTCAGCCTTTATGCAGCAACAAAGAAGAGCAACGAGTTGATGGCTCACGCATACTCAAAACTCTATAATATTCCATCAACAGGCTTACGTTTCTTTACGGTTTATGGTCCTGCAGGTCGTCCGGATATGGCGTATTTCGGGTTTACCGACAAGCTTGTAAAAGGCGAAACTATCAAGATTTTCAATTATGGTAATTGTAAGCGTGATTTTACCTATGTGGATGATATTGTGGAGGGAGTAGTACGTGTTATGCAACACGCTCCAGAAAAAGAGAATGGGGAAGACGGGCTTCCGATTCCACCATACAAAGTATATAATATCGGTAACAGTCATCCGGAGAACCTGCTTGAATTTGTAACTATTCTTCAGGAAGAATTAGTCCGTGCCGGTGTGCTTCCGAAAGACTATGATTTTGATTCCCATAAAGAACTTGTGCCTATGCAACCGGGTGATGTGCCTGTAACTTATGCTGATACTACTTCATTGGAACAGGATTTTGCTTTTAAACCGGGTACAAGTTTGAGAGATGGACTAAGAAACTTTGCAGAGTGGTATGTAAAGTTTTATAATACGGAGAAATAAAACAATAAAACAATAAAACTATGAGCATTTTTGCGGGTAAAACCCTAATGATTACCGGTGGAACAGGTTCTTTCGGTAATGCTGTCTTGAATCGTTTCCTTCGTACCGATATCGGTGAAATTCGTATATTTTCACGTGACGAGAAGAAACAGGACGATATGCGCCACGAATATCAGGTTAAGTATCCTGATGTGGCAAATAAAATAAAATTCTTTATCGGTGATGTACGTAACCTCCAGTCTTGTAGGAACGCTATGCCGGGAGTAGACTATATCTTCCATGCTGCTGCCTTGAAGCAGGTTCCGAGTTGCGAATTTTTCCCAATGGAAGCTGTCAAGACGAATGTAATCGGTACTGACAATGTATTGACGGCTGCTATTGAGGCGGGTGTTGGTGCCGTAATCTGCCTTTCCACGGATAAGGCTGCCTATCCAATCAATGCTATGGGTATCACCAAAGCTGTTGAGGAAAAGATAGCAGTGGCAAAGAGCCGTTACTCCGGCAAGACCAAGATTTGTTGTACACGTTATGGCAACGTGATGTGTTCTCGTGGTTCAGTCATTCCTCTTTGGATAGAGCAGATCCGCAATGGTAATCCTGTAACATTGACCGAGCCTAAAATGACGCGCTTCATCATGTCATTGGAAGAAGCGGTGGATCTCGTATTGTTTGCTTTCGAACATGGTCAGAATGGTGACATCCTCGTTCAGAAAGCTCCGGCTTGTACCATCCGGACTCAGGCGGAAGCTGTCTGTGAGCTCTTTGGCGGCAAGAAAGAAGATATTAAGGTTATCGGCATTCGTCATGGAGAGAAAATGTATGAAACATTGCTGACCAATGAGGAATGTGCCAAAGCAGAGGATATGGGCAATTTCTATCGTGTACCGGCAGATAACCGCGGATTGAATTACGATAAATATTTCAAAGAGGGTGAGACAGAGCGTAACACGCTTACAGAGTTCAATTCAAACAATACGCGAATCCTTAACGTGGAAGAAACCAAAGCCAAGATTGCAGCTTTGGACTATATAAAGAAGGAGTTGAGTGGTGAGGGCAACTTCGTACAATAATAAAATTATGAAGATATTAGTAACCGGTGCCAAAGGTTTTGTAGGGAAGAATCTTTGTGCCCAACTTAATAACATCAAGGACGGTAAGGCTCGTTGTTATGGTGAACTGAAGATTAGTGACGTATTCGAGTACGATCTTGACTCTACTTCGGAACAACTGGATAATTGGTGCAAAGAGGCCGATTTCGTATTCAATCTTGCCGGGGTGAACCGCCCTAAAGACAATGATGAATTCATGAAAGGTAACTTCGGTTTTGCAAGTACACTACTTGACACCTTGAAGAAATATCATAACACTTGTCCCGTCATGCTTTCCTCCAGTGCGCAAGCCTCGTTGACCGGTCGTTTTGGTAACAGTGAATATGGTCGTAGCAAAAAGGCGGGTGAAGATCTTTTTCTACAATACGGCAAAGAGACAGGAGCCAAGGTTTTGGTCTATCGCTTTCCGAACCTTTACGGTAAGTGGTGCCGTCCAAACTATAACAGTGCCGTAGCCACTTTCTGCAATAATATTGCCAATGATTTGCCTATACAGGTCAACGATCCGAGTGTAGAACTTGAGCTACTTTACATTGATGACCTTGTGGACGAAATGATTCATGCCCTGAAAGGCGAGGAACATCATTGCGAGTTCGAGGGGCTTGATGTACATCCGGAGGCTGACGGCAGATATTGCTATTGCCCTGTCACCCATAAGGTGACGCTTGGTGAAATCGTTGACTTATTACATCAATTCGCGGAAATGCCTAAGACACTGATGATTCCGGAAATCCCAGCCGATTCATTTGCAAAACGTCTGTACAGCACGTTCCTAAGTTACTTGCCAAAAGAAAAAGCGATTTTCGACTTGAAGATGAATGTGGACCAGCGTGGTAGTTTCACGGAACTTGTACATACCTTAAATTGCGGCCAGGTAAGCATTAATATCTCCAAACCGGGCGTTACCAAGGGTGAACACTGGCACAATACCAAATGGGAGCAGTTCATTGTGGTCAGTGGACATGGACTCATTCAGCTTCGTAAAGAAGGTACAGAGGAAGTCTTGGACTATGAGCTGAGTGGAGAGAAAATACAGTCTGTCATTATGCTTCCTGGTTATACTCATAACATCATTAATCTCTCTGATACAGAAGATTTGGTAACAGTTATGTACTGTAATGAGATATTTAATCCGGATAAACCAGATACGTACTTTGATAAAGTAGAAATATAATATGGAAAAACAACCCAAATTTGATTATTCAGATATAAAATTCAAGGACAACGGCAAGTTGAAACTGATAATCGTAGTCGGCACTCGTCCTGAGATTATCCGTTTGGCGGTAGTAATCAACAAGTGCCGTAAGTATTTCGATGTGATTCTTGCCCATACGGGTCAGAATTATGACTATAACCTCAATGGCATATTCTTTAAAGATTTGAAGTTGGCAGAGCCGGAAGTATATATGGATGCCGTAGGCGATGATTTGGGAGCTACTTGCGGTAATATCATTAATTGCTCTTACAAGCTTTTTGCACAGACTAAGCCTGACGGAGTTCTTGTACTTGGTGATACAAACTCATGTTTGAGTGTAATTGGTGCAAAGCGTCTACATATTCCAATTTTCCATATGGAAGCAGGTAATCGCTGCAAGGATGAATGTCTTCCGGAAGAAACCAACCGTCGTATTGTTGATATCATCAGTGATGTGAATATGGCATACTCCGAACACGCTCGAAGATATCTTGCCGATTGTGGGCTGCCTAAAGAGCGCACTTATGTCACGGGTTCACCTATGGCAGAAGTACTTCACAATAACCTTACAGAAATTGAAGCCAGTGATATTCATCAACGTCTTGGTTTGGAGAAAGGAAAGTACATTCTGCTCTCAGCACATCGTGAGGAAAATATCGATACCGAGAAGAACTTCATGTTGCTCTTCAATGCTATCAACCGTATGGCCGAAAAGTACGATATGCCAATCCTTTATAGTTGTCATCCACGTAGTCGTAACCGTCTTGCAGAGAGTAGTTTTAAACTTGATGAACGGGTTATCCAACATGAGCCTCTTGGCTTCCATGATTACAATTGTCTTCAGATGAATGCTTTTGCCGTAGTTAGTGATAGTGGAACACTTCCAGAGGAATCTTCGTTTTATGCATCTATCGGCAAGCCAATCTCTGCAATATGCATTCGTACGAGTACAGAACGTCCGGAAGCTCTTGATAAAGCATGTTTCATCCTCTCTGGTATCGATACCAAGGGGCTTCTTCAGTCCATTGATCTTGCTGTTCAAATGACAAAAGATGGTAATCATGGTATTCCTGTTCCTAACTACATAGATGATGTGTCTAATAAGGTTGTTAAGATTATTCAGTCATATGTTGGGGTTGTTAACAAGATGGTTTGGCGCAAGGAGATTTAGGCTTTTGCAATCAGTATTTACTAATAATATGCACAATCTTAAACTCAATTCGTAACAGTATTTGTGCGATATCTTCCGTTGGATAAAAAATATTGCGGAAGATGAGTCTATATCTTCTTCCCATAAATGTAGCCACAGGTTGCTATCATATGAGGTCAATATATGAATTATAAAAACATAACAAGCAAATGTCAAGTAATACTTCTAATAACAAACAACTTCTTTATGAAGTGGTAGTGATCAGACTATTTCTGATAGTGATGCTTGTGTTCTATCATGCTTTTGCGATATTCTCTGGCGGATGGGCACCTATTGAGGATTATCCGGAGATACCTGTGTATGATTTGATGGACAAGCTGTCATATGCCTGCTTGCTCGAAACTTTTGTGTTCATATCAGGATATATCTTAGGCTATCAAGTAAGGCAGAGAGGAGCTGAGAAGGTGCTGAAGGCAAAGAATATATTTGTGAAGAAATTCAAGCGATTGATCATCCCCTCTATCATTTTCAGTACTATCTATCTATTGATGTTTAGGGACTATCATCAGTCTATACTTACATCAGTATATCAGATATTATGTGGCGTAGGACACATGTGGTTCTTACCCATGTTGTTTTGGTGCTTTGTAATTGTGTATCTTATAGAGAAAATAGGAATAAAGAGGCAGTGGGCAATAGTATTACAATTCTTCGCAATGTTTATGTCATTTCTGCCTTTACCTTTCGGTATGGGAGTTGCATTGTACTATGTGATATTTTTCTATGTAGGATACATATTGCAAAAGGAAGATATAGTCGGCTCATGCAATATCAAACGTTGGTTACCCATTCTTACAATTTCATTCGTTATTGCATTCTTGAATAAAATGTGGCTAGGAAACATCGCAGATTTTTCACTCATTGGATATCCGATAGCTGATAAGATACTATATGTATCTTTGATGACATTCGTTAGGTTTGTGTGCGCTTCTGTTGGCATAATAATGTTGTATGCAACTTTTAAAAGCTTTGTACATCGTTCATTATCAGGGGAATATTCAAGGGTGCTAAGCGAATGTTGCTTTGGGGTCTATCTGTTTCAGCAGTTTATCCTAAAGGCTATATATGAATCGTCAGTTCCCCAAATGATTAACCCATATATACTGCCTTGGACATCATTTGTAATTACGCTAATATTGTCATCATGGTTAACAATAGTGATAAGAAAAACAAAAGTTGGAAGAAATATATTGTAGTTCAATGGTCAATGAATCATCAAATTGCAAACTTATAAGTGCGACAAAGTGGTCAGAATCACAGAAGTTCTTTGGTGGTTTTGTGGGGTGAGGTGTATTCTAATAGTATGCGTTTAAAGTTTATTTAAGGTTATTTCATTCGATTCTTCTATATTGGTTATTGAACATTTATGACAAAACAATATAATATAAAGTACAAAGAGTGGTTGAAAGATGGTCGTGATATGAATATTATCACAATCTTTACCCCAACCTACAATCGAGCAAACCTCATTCAACGAGTTTATAAATGTCTTTTGAATCAGACGGACAAGAGATTCGTATGGATTCTTGTCAATGATGGCTCAAAAGATAACAGTGATGAAGTAGCAGAGGAGATTCTTGAGAAAAATGAGTTACCGATACTCTTTATCTCGAAGTCTAATGGAGGGAAGCATAGTGCATTTGAAGTCGCCTTTAATGAGGTAAGAACTGAATATTTTATGTGCATGGATGATGATGACATCTACTCGCCTAAGGCCGTTGCAACATATCTTGGTGAATGGGATTACATAAAACAAGAGAATAAATTTGAGAAGATTGGTGCCATTCGCACTATAACTCAGGAAGAGGATGGTACAATAGTTTCGAGAAAACCGTTCAATAAGTCTTTTCTTGGAACACGAATTGACCAAACAACACTAGAGAGTAATTATATCAAGCACGAGTATTTTGAGAATTGGACCTGCTATCGTACAGGAGCGTTACATTCCGTTGATCTTTTTCCGAAACACTACTGGATGCACGACCAGCATAAATTCTTTTCTGAAGGTATCTGGCAAGGGCGTTTTGCTCGTAAATACCAATGCCGTTATTACTTCGTCGTGCTTCGTGAATATCGTCATGATACCGAAACAAGTATTATTCGAGGTCACAAGAGTCGCCAGCATTATGTTGATATGTTTATCAACACAAAGATGATATTGGATGAGCACTTAGATTATATAAAGAAGTCACCGTCTCATTTCATTCAAGATGTAGCAATTGTAAGTATTTTGAGACACAAGCTCGGAATCTCATTGAAGGAACTACTGAAAAATACAAAGTCTGTATTACTGAAATGCTGTTTCGTGCTCGCCATACCATTGGCATACTTAGTGCGTAACCCTAAGATTAGTAAGTAATATGCTTTATAAAAAGAATTATTTAATATATGCACTGTTTGCTGTATTAATAACCTATACGGCATATACCTTTCTTTGGACACGCTTTGGTTTGGGAGTGACTTTTGTTGTGCAGTTAGCTCTCTTGGGTTTGGTTATTTTAGGGTTCTTTGCATATCTTGTTTCACCACCATCCGGAAAGAATTCTTGGATTAATTGGTTATTTGCTGTGTGGGTAACGCAGGCTCTTGCTTATACATTGGGCGACTCGTCTGCTACAACACAATTTAAAGAATCAACGTTTGTGCTATTATGTGCGGCACCAATTATTTCTCAACAATACAATCCCAAGCATGCGAAATATTTCATGATAGTCATGGGAGCTGTTTCCATAGCTATGTATTTTGTAACAATTTCTATGATGCGACTTGAAAATGAAAACAGTTATGGTGGTGGTTACCTGATCTTAGTGGCTTTCCCCGTTTTACTTTACTTCTTCCGCCATAAGTCGATTCGTATCCGGATGATTATTTCCATATTAACCTTTGTGTTGGTGTTATTATCAATGAAACGAGGTGATATTTTGTCTTGTATATTAGTAATATTGGTTTACTATTATATAATGTTGCGACATAAGGGCAAAATAGACTCCAAAGTTATTGTTGCTATAATTTTCGTCGCTTTTGCAGGTTTTCTTATCTTTAAGTATATGTTGTCAACATCAGATATCTTTGCATGGAGATTTGAACAAACTATGAAAGGAGATAGTAGTAATCGCGATGATATATACTCATCTCTGATCAATAACTTCTTGAATGCGCCTTTCGATGTTCAATTATTTGGAGGTGGCTTTGATGCTTCAGTAAAGATTGCAGGTATCCGAGCTCATTCTGATATACTTGAGGTGTTATCATGTGAAGGTATCTTTGGACTTACCATTTATCTTGGTGCTTTCTTTTCCCTCTTTCGTCAAATGCGTAGGAGAGCTGATGTGGCAGAAAAAGCTATACTTGCTTCGGTCCTTGTAATATGGCTCGTGAAAATGGTATTTTCCATGTTCATTTTCTCGCAACCTACAATTATCTTATTTGTACTAACCGGTTATATTTTGAATAAAAGAATTGATAAACAATATGAATATTAGCATGCTTTTCTCATCATGCGATAAGTATGATGATGCTTGGGTTCCTTTCTTCACCCAGCTCAAAAGATTCTGGCCAGAGTTTGATATGCCTGTCTATATGAGCATAGAGTCTAAAACTTTCCAATTCGAGGGTTTTGATATCCGTTGCCCGCTTGCAGATGGTCCGGTATATAAGCAGTGGTCCGAACGTCTGTTGAAATTGTTGGAGCATATCGATACGGAATATGTGTTGTTCACATTGGATGACTTTTGGCTGACAGCTCCAGTTAACAATGGTATTTTTGAGCGTATCTACTCTTATATGGAAAATGATAAGCGTATGGGGTTTGTGTGTCTGAAACAAGAGATAATCAAAGGCAAATCTTCAGCAAGAGACATTGCTGCAAGTGTAGATTGCGAATATCCAGAATTGTGGAGATGTCTTAAGAACAAGAGTTTTCGTATTACTACCCAGTTTGGACTTTGGAAACGCTCTTATCTGATTAAGATTCTCAGAACTCATGAGTCAGCATGGTATTTTGAGACTCGGGCCACATGGAGAAGTAAATTCTGTTGGGAACGTGTGTATGATGTAAAAGAGACTGTAATTACATATCCCATAGGTGGTTTTTTGTGGGGGGGGCAGTGCTATGAAGATTATAAAGACTTGTTTGATAGTGAGCTAATCAAGCCCTGTGTGGAAAAACGAGGATTTATCCACTTTGGTGATCATCGCGATTATCCTCCTACACCTAAAGGTTTTTACTATTACTTCTCAATCTTCCGATCAATACTTCCGAAATGGTAATAAGTGAAAATAGAAAAGCAATTATCTGGAGTGGAATAGAAAAAGTTGGCACCTACGTTGTCAATTTCGCGATTCAAATCTTGTTGGCTCGATTGTTATGTCCTAATGACTATGCGGTCGTAGCTATGTTGGCTATCTTCTTTTCCATATCTCAAGCCTTCATTGATAGTGGCTTTGCTACTACACTTATTCAGAAACAGGACTGTACTCAAACCGACTATAGCTCGGTATTCTATTTTAATATGCTGGTTGGTGGTGTCGTTTATCTGCTATTTTTTTTCGGAGCGCCGTTCATAGAGTTGTTCTATAACTTCGAAGGGCTTGCTTTGGTAACGAGAGTTTACTCGCTGAACTTATTCATTAATTCGTTTGCGATGGTTCATCGAGTTATATTGACGAAGGAGTTGAGGTTTAAGAAGATTGCCTTAATTACATTTTTATCTTCGATAGTTTCTGCAATTCCCGCTATCATAATGGCATATTTTGGATATGGATATTGGGCTCTTGTAGGTCAAAGTTTAATGAGTGCAGTTGTTACTTCCGCATTGCTTGTGTATCAATCTAAATGGTGTCCGTCGTTAATCTTTTCTAGGAACTCCTTGGCTAAGCTTGCGCCTTTCGGTTTGAAAATGCTTGTGGTATATCTCTTCCATGCAATATATAATAATGTGTATTCATTATTAATTGGCAAGAAGTTTCCTGCTCAAGAACTTGGTTATTACGATAGAGGAAAGACCCTTAGTAGTATGGGATCAGTTGGTTTCAGTGACTTCTACACGAGAGCACTTTATCCCATTCAGGCGAAGGTCCAGAATGATACACCAACACTTAGACAGTCCTATAACAAGTCGTTTTCAGTGATGTGTTTAGGCATAGTGCCAATTGCTGCATTTATGTTCTTTTTTGCCGAGGAGACCGTCTATTCACTATTCGGAGAACAATGGATGAATTGCTCCTTTATCCTTCGAATTCTCTGTTTGGGTTATATGTTCTATCCTCTTCAAACGCTTAATATGAATATGTTGAAGGTCAAAGGTAGAGGAGACTATATGTTGATTGCTGAAGTGATTAAGAAGATAATGGGTATTACTTGTGTCCTTGTTTTGATAAATTTCGATTTGAAATTGGTGGTGATTGGGTGGACATGTTGTTCAATTGTTGAGTTCTTGATTAGCGAAGGATTTTTTTTGAAACTGTACCGATTCTCGCCTTCAATTACTATAAAGACGTTAGTGGTAACAGTAGCGGGTACTTTTGTGCTGTCTTTCGCATTATCTATAGCCACAACTCTTCTGTTTGATAATATGTTTGTTCGTTTTATAGTTGGAGGCATTGGCTTTATGGCGATATATGGTTTAAGCAACTTTAGAAAAATAAAAAGACTGATATGAGTGAAATCTCTATATTGATAGCTGGAGATTATTCTCCGAAGGAACGTTTTCAGAAGGAGTTGGAAAACAATTCTTATACAGATTTGTTCCCAGGAGTTAAAGAGGCTATATTATCTGTTGATTATTCTATAGTCAACTTTGAGACTACGATACCTACACGAGAATCGCCACCGATTGATAAGGTAGGTAGTCATCTTGCAGCTAAAGAGAATGCCTTGGCCCCATTGAAATGGTTAGGCTTCAATATGCTTACAATGGCTAATAATCATTTTATGGACTATGGAGAAATAGCTATGGAGCATAGTATGAACCTAGCTAAGCAGAATGGTTTTGAAGTTATAGGTGCTGGTCATAGTTTAGCAGAAGCACGTTGCTTTAAGGTTGTAGATGTTCAAGGTCAGAAGGTAGCGGTTATCAACGCTTGCGAGCATGAATTCTCTATTGCTAGTGAGAGAAAAGCGGGCTGCAATCCCTTAGATATAATTAATTTGTCGTACGATATCCAACAAGCTAAGTTACAAGCTGATTATGTGATTGTTATAATTCATGGTGGCAATGAGCACTATAAACTCCCTAGCCCGAGGATGAAGAAGACTTATCGATTCTTCGTTGATCAGGGGGCAGATGTTATACTCAATCACCACCAGCATTGCTATTCTGGTTATGAAGTATACAAAGGAAACCTTATCTTTTATGGTTTGGGCAATTTCTGTTTTGACTCTGCCAGTGATATCAAGTATCGTCATGAGACATACAACTTTGGGTATCTAGTCAAACTACATTTGTCGTCATCGATTTCATTTGAATTGCTCCCATACGAGCAATGTTATGAGAAACCAGGTGTTTATCTTTTTGGTGGTGCGAAAAAAAAGAATTTTGAGAAAGATATTGCTGAACTAAATGCAATCATAGCAGATGATGAAAGGCTAACTAAAGCTTTCGAGGAAATGGCAAGAAAAAAACGAGACTTTGTATACAGATGTTTCCGTCCGTTTACAAGTCGTATTGCTAATTCGCTGTATTATCGGGGGCTTTTGCCATCATTCCTTACAAAGGAGCGTCTCAAAATTATCACAGCAACATTGGATTGTGAGGCTCATAACGACATATTAATGACTAATCTGAAATCAGAGTAATGAAGTCAAGAGTTAAATATATTGATACTATGAGAGAACTCGTTATCCTTACAGTTATTGTCGGACATTTGGCACAACGTAACATAGTGGAGGCATTTCTCATCCCTTGTTTGACTTGATTTATAACTTCTACATGCCATTGTCCTTCTTTATATGTGGATGCATGCAATGGCTTAGTTATATAGCAATAATAAATGTAAATCATTGAATGTGATGTGAATAATAGGGGATAATGCAGCTGTTTGGAGGCAAAAGTGGAGCGATGATAGTAAAACTATTATGGGCAACCATATATTCTATGGCTAGTAAACTCTGTTCTGGGTAGTATGGCTATTGTTGAGATTAGTAAATATCTGCTATCATTTATGTTGTTCTTTGGAAAATATTCATTGCTTATGTTGACACCCACACGTTAAGCGTATTTTTTTAATTCAATTAGAACCGTCAACAATTACCTACATTACGATAGTAACTATAACAACCGTTCTAGTTCATGCTCTTACTAAATATTTACCGATAATTGAAGGAAAAAATTAAATTCAAAAGTAATGGTATCAATAAAAAGAGGTATAAAATACCTGTTTCATAATAGAATACAGTTTGTAGATTCAATCGTAAAAAACTATCTAAGTTTCTTACCGGACAAGTTGTATCTGTCCCTTCGTTACAGGTGTCTAATGGGATATTGGATTGACTGGAAGAATCCAAGGACGTTTACAGAGAAAATTCAGTGGCTCAAGGTCTATAATCGAAAGCCTGAGTATACTATGATGGTAGACAAGTATGCGGTCAAGCAGTATGTGGCCGATCGTATTGGTGAGGAGTATATCATTCCAACACTTGGAGTATGGGACACCCCTGAAGATATTGATTGGAATTCGCTTCCGAATCAGTTTGTACTTAAAACAACTCATGGAGGAGGTGGATGTGGTGTGGTTGTTTGTAGAGATAAGAGAAGGTTTAGCAAACAGGATGCTATTGCTAAATTATGGTCATCTTACAATTCGGAGATTTATCCTAACCTACGCGAGTGGCCTTATAAGAATGTGCCTAAACGCATCATTGCGGAGGAGTTTATGGCGTCTGTGAAAAATACTGCTTCAACTGATTTGTCAGACTATAAGTTCTTCTGTTTTAATGGCGAGCCGACGTACTGTCAGGTGATACGCGACCGTTACTCAAAGGAGACTATCGACTTCTACGATATGGAGTGGAACCATCAAGAATTTGTTGGCCTTAATCCCGTTGCTCGTAATGGTTTGACGCCCGTTGCTCGTCCCAAACATCTCGATGAGATGATAGGGATTTGTCGAAAGCTCGCTAATGACCACACGTTTGTTCGTGTTGACCTCTATGTTATTGACGAAAAGCAATATTTTGGTGAACTTACATTCTATCCTGCTTCAGGAATTGGCACATTTCTCCCGGAGGTATGGAATGGTAGATTAGGAGATTTGCTAACCTTACCTAATGCAATGTGAATGGAAAAATCTACTTCGGCGAATTGATTTTTATTCTGCATCTGGATTCGGACATTTACGCCTGAAGAATGGCAATATAAATTGGGTGACTTTCTTATTTTGTCGTCATGATACATTAGTATCTTCAATACACTTCTTTGAAGAATTAATAACTAGAATAG
>SKES01000374.1_pt1 | contig 42365 bp, 55 predicted proteins | sample 4826851 | NCBI WGS metagenome assembly SKES01 (sample SAMN11008803, study PRJNA524170) | human gut metagenome | biome: Human fecal sample; material: Feces; isolation source: fecal sample from pouch patient p52 | host: Homo sapiens | place: Israel: Tel-Aviv | collected 2016-09-04 | reverse complement strand
CCTTAAATTCCTTGTCATAACTGTGCTTCGTCATTATTTGATCCTCCAATTTACTTCCTTAATTATACTAAATCAGAGTCTCTATTTAACTTGTACACTTTTTATTCTAGGCCCAAACTGCTTTTAATACATCATTGAAGGATATCGGCAGACGTTTTAACGTCTCCGATAAGACCGTTCAACGTATCATCGATGAAGAAGCCAAGATGCACAAGAAATCACTTCCTGAACATCTTCCTAAGCACATGGCATTTGATGAATTTATGTCTACTGACAAGATGAGCTTTATTTGGTTAGATAGCGATAATCATCGTACGGGTGATATCTTGCCCAGAAGAACTTCATATCAAATCAGTAAATACTTCAGTCGATTTCCTTTGAAAGTCAGAAGACAGGTAAAAACTATTTCTTTGGATTTAAATGCCGGATACATTAATTTAGTACCAAAGTTGTTTCCAAAGGCCAAAGTCGTTGTTGATAGATTTCATATCGTTCAGATGATGAATCGTTCTCTCAATTCAACTAGAATACAGGTAATGAAACGAATGCCTAAAAGAAGTAAAGAATACTTGTTCATGAAAAGAGATTGGAAAAAATTCTTGGAATCATTCGATTCCATCGAAAAGATAAACCCTAAGTATCAGTACAGTGTTGGTTATTATGAAACGGATCTAAATTTAATCACAAAGTGTTTAGATTTGGACGAAGGTTTCGCCAAGTCCTACGAAGTATATCAAGATATTTTAAAGGCTATTAGAACAGGCGATACTGATACAATGAATCAGATACTACTCAATTATCATCCACTCAATACCGCTATGGATCAAACAATGACATCATTAAGAAAATATCGTAAACAAGTATTAAATGCACTGAAGCTTAAATATTCCAACGGATTTTTAGAGAGAATCATTGGAAGAATAAAAAAGATAAAAAGTAGTGCCTATGGATATCGTAGTTGGAACAACTTTACTGAACGTATAAATATTCAAATGTTTTGGCTTCGAGCAAGCTCATCAGCTAAATAAAAAAACAGCTAGACCATTTATGGTCTAACTGTTAACTTGAACCGCCATCAACTTGATTTGACGAACAGCCAGATTAACAAGCTAATAATGAACAAGACAATCGTCATTTCAATAGCACTCTCCAAATATTTTCTAATCTTATAATTTATCTTTATTCTTATAGCCGGGCCACCACTTCTCGCGCAACCGCTCACGCGCTGCCAACGCTTCCTCCAACGTGTCAACTAACGTCGAATGCTGCTTGCGGTTATACTGTACAGATACTCGGTAACGCCAGCGCCCATTGCGTTTAGTCATAGAGATGTTACGATAACCGGTCTTGTTTGATACAGGCGGTTTATCGCCTAGCAGGCTCTGATGGTGTTGACCACCGCTTTCAAGGTTACGCGCTTTTACATGACCGCAACTGGTGGTCTGCCCGGAGTTGAGTTGACCGGTCGAAACAGTAGTCAATCGGCCACAGTCACACCGACAAAGCCACTTGTACTCGTTCTGAGTGCCACGCTCGTCTGATTTAGCTATCACGGTAAGGTGGCCGAACACTTTACCAACTAGATTCTGCTTAGTGTTTGGCATCGTACAACTGCGCCAGCTTGTGGACTGTACTCCACCTTGCGGTTTTCAGCTTTTCTGGGTCAGCCCGGTAAGCCTTGAGGGTTGGGATTGAAGCTCCCGAACCCTTTTCCAACTCTGCAAAGCTATGGTTCTTGTCAACAATAACAGCCTTGGCCTTGTCTAAATCTATCATCATTTCCTCCTTAAGCGATACTTTCAAGATCCGCCTTTACAGCATCGACCAACTGTTGCTTATAATAATCAACATATCTGTTAACGCGCATTGACTGGGTAGCAATTTCGCCAGTCTTTGCATCGATCCATACCTTGATGGCCTTAATAGCACGCAGCTCAGCCGGGAAAATTTCTTCACCGTCCCATTCGCCATAATGAAGCATACCTTCGTGATTGTACACATCCAGGTAAAGCCGATCGTGCTTACCATCATCGGTAGTCCAACGGTTGAAGCCTTTGGATACCAGGCTGCCAATCTGCTTTTTCGTCAATCCCTTAGCTGCTTCCCATGCCATTTTTAAAGCACCTCCGATATATTCAATTGCCTTACCGCCGAACTTCTTAGCGGCGTTCTTAGCAATCTTCCAAGCGTTGTTCATGATTTTTTTCATAATGATTGCTTCCCTTCATTTCTTTATGCTTTTATTATAACACGTATAGTATATTTTACAATACTTATATATATTTTATGATACTTTTTAGGCGAAATAAAAAAGCCCCACTATTAAGTAGGGCCTTTTATTGTAGCTCCTCATCAATTTAGGAGCCCGTGTTTCCTTAGTTATTTTTGGCCCAGTTGTTAATAACTTGGGACATGGAGATATTATTTTCCGTCGCCAGCCGCTTGATGATCTGATAAGTCGACTCGTCGACTGACAGTGACATCACGTGCTTGCTACCGTCCTCCTCAACTGGGCCAAAGTTGGCCTCGTACTCATCAGCGTCCATCGCTTTTTCAGCCCATTGCTTGGCCTGGTCAAGTGTTAGAGGGATGATCTTAGCTCCAGATTGGGAGCCGTTAGTCTCGTAAGGTTCGCTGTACTTGCTTAGCGGGCCGCCCTCGCCAAATAAAAAGTATTCTCCCGTCCGCTTCTGGTAGAGGGTTTCGGACCAGAAATTAAAGTCGCTAGGTCCGACTCCCTGATCCCAACTACCAGTCTCGGCAATTTGCTTGGCGGTTTCGGTGTCGTAACGCTTGTTGTTTATGATCTTTTTCATGATCATTTCCTCCGTTTTCTTTCTAGTGGTTGTAGCTACGGTAGTAGTTTCGAATTTCGTCTTCGGTTTCTTCGATGAGCTCAAAGAGGAGTGGATTTGTGGTTTTGGATATTTCCTCTTGCTTTTTAAGCTCGTTTGCCACAAATTCGTCTTCGGTCATGGTCTTTAATGCTTCGTATGTTTTTTTCATTTTTATTTCTCCTTTTGTCTAAATCCCTTGCTACTACTATATAGTACCACGAATATATGTAAAGTCAACATAACTTTGCATATATATAAAAGTGGGGCTATTTAGTTTCTTCCAAATAACGTTAGCTAAAGAGAACGCAAGCATTTTAGAGAAAAAATTTAAATTTCTGTCTGCTTTCTAAGCAGACTAACCAGTCTGCTCATTTTCATGGGCTTTAACTTCTCTCCCACGTTTAACTGATCAGCTTCATACGCGCCATTGACCGACATTACATAGTCCACGATAAACTCGTGGCCTTGATGGCTTTTGTAAACAGCCAAGACAGGCTCGTCGCCAAAATCTTCGTAGTCGGCCTTAGCTTCTTCAAGCAGGCCGTCGCTGTCGAATGAGTAGTGGACATTCTTATCCACGTACGTTTGCAATTTTATCGCCGTTTCAATCCACATTTTTTTTAGGTTTGAATTGCCTTTTCGGAGGTTAAAAATGGTTTGCCTGGAAACCCCTGTTTCTCGCGCTAAGGTCAGATCAGGAATTTGCTGATTTAGCAGGGCTTGAATTTGGTTAGTGTCGATAATCATTTTACGTTCTCCTTGTTAGTAGTTCTGGTGGTCGGCTTCGCGAATGATTCGTTTAGCGTAGTCTGTATCAAAGAAATCAAATTTAAGGTCGTCTTGATGCTTCCTGCGAATCGATTGTAATTCTCGGGCTTCTTGCTCAACGGTGGCGGGCACCTGCGTGTAATAAACACTTGGACTGTGCATTTCGCCGGCTCCTTGATACCAGTTGCTATGACTGGTCTTGGTCTTAATCGTTACCCAACCCGGCGTTTTAGAATCGTCAAAGGTGCCTTGCGTAAGCTCATCCCATTCTAGCTCCTCTGAAGTTAGATTGTGATCCTCATAGTAGTTGTTAATGTATTTGGCTAGCTCCAAGGCTCTTGCTTCATCAGCCTCCCGTTGACTCTCAATCTCTAGTTCTTCTGCGAGTTTGCGTTCAGCTTCTTCATTAACAATTGAATAGACGGAGGCTTGCGTCTTACTTACCTTGCCACGGTTGGTAAAACGCGTGAACGTCTCACTCAAGTCGATTGCATCAACCTCCCATGGCTGTTGACCTGGTGCAGTGAGCTCTTCGGCGGTTAAGCCAATTTTACTATCGCTACGGCGGCGTAAGTAGTTGACTTCAATTTTACGATTTATCATTATCAGTTCCTCCTCAATTTAGAAGCCTTTTACTACTGACTTTGGTGCCCACATAGTGATGTTGCCAAAATCGGTAGCGAAGTTAATCAGCACGGCCTTTGCAGTCTCACGCTTAGCGTAAATGCTGTAGGCGAGGTGAGCGCCTTGATTTTCAGTTTGATTTAAATTTTTGGCCATTAACCATTCAGGAATTCCCATTTTGCCGAACCAGAAGAAGGCGGGCCCGTTGTAAGGCTTGTGAGTTAGGTCGTAGATGGCACCTTTGAAAGCAGATTCAGACATCCGCTTGCGGCCGGCCTTTACCATACCCCAGATCTTCTTTAAAGCGAACTTCAATGCAATTGCATAGTTGCCAGTCTTGGCAACTAACTTCTTGGCTAACTTGTGTGCTTGGATCATCATTTGCTTCTTAGTCATTGCTCTATCCTCCTGTTTGTTAATACCTCTTTACATATATAATACTACAATCGCAAGCTTTGTAAACACATCTTTACAGATTATTTTGAAGAAAACACACAAAAAATCCCCCTCACCAGTTAAGGCAAGGGGGATAATTTTATTTCATTAGACTCGGATCGTTTGACCCACATAAATTACGTTCGGGTTGGCGATTCCGTTCTTGGCTTGCAGTGCTTGCCAGGTCGTGCCGAATTGGCTAGCAATTCCAGCGAGTGTGTCACCGCTCTTGACGGTGTAGACACCGGCCGTACCAGACGGGATGATAATCTTCTGTCCAACCCCAATGACATTTGGGTTGTAAATGTGGTTAGCCGATACTAGCGCCGATACGGTCGTGCCAAATTGGTTGGCAATCCCAGATAAGGTGTCACCGTTCTGAACGTAGTAGGTGTTGCTTGCACTAGCCGATCCGGTTACCTTTAGAACTTGCCCCGGCCAAATGGTGTTCGGGTCACCAATACCGTTGATAGCCGCCAGGTTTTGGTAAGTTGTGCCAAATTGGTTAGCGATCCCGGATAGGGTATCTCCACTCTTAACAATGTAGGTACCAGTTGGTGCCATCCATTGATTGGTAGCGGTCGTGTTGTTGTTAGCCGGTGTGTTAATCTCTGGCACCGCACCAGCCGTTCCGGTCGTGAAGGCGCCGTTGTAGTCAAAGCTAGCATCCACACCGAAGTCCATTCCAGCGTAGCCTTGGCCATCGTCAGCTTGCCAGGCGGCGGCGTTGTCGATTCCGAGGTCAGTGATTTCATGTCCTGCTACCCACGGTAGAGCATCGCCAATTCCATGGCTGTTCAAAGTGCCATCGGTAAAGAATGACTTCATCGAGTACAGCGATACCTTGTTGTAGCCAACCGACCGGAGCCGGTTTAAGAATGCGTTGGCCCCGGCGTTGTAGTCACTCATAGTGTGGACTTCAGCATCGTCAACCATCACGGCATTATTGCCGACTTGTAGTGCCTTAGCCATGTCGATAAAGAAGTTCGCTTCGTTTTCAGCATCGGCGACGCTAGTGTAGCGAGCAAAGTGGTAAAAGCTCAGCACTAGCCCAGCATCACTAGCATTCTTGATCTTGGTGGCGGCAGTTTGTGACCTCCAGTTGGAACCATCAGCGGACCCTTCCGTGAGCTTGATCACTACCCCTTCGGCGCCTTTGGCTTTCATCTTTTGAAAAAATTCAAGGGATGACTCCTGGTAGTCTGATACATCGATAAACTTTTTTGCCATTATTTGGCCTCCTTTGGATCGATTGCAGTCGCCGTGCCATCAGCCGGTTTGATTGTCGTGGTCACTCCCTCTGGGCCAACCGTCACGGTGCTTGTCGTTTGCTCACTCCCGGTTAAAGGTGACTTTTCGTAAGCTGATTGTACCACATCTTCAACTACCGCTTGACTTACTTCAAAGCCATGACTGTGCATTGCTTGCATGACATGCTTAACCGCCAAGTCAAACTTATCCTTTCCAGTCATATCTTGACCAACCAAAGCTGTAACCGAAATGTTAGCAATTTGTTCTAGTAAACTCCAAGATACTTTAGTCCTCTCGGTATTAGCGTGAGACGCTTTGGCGTCAAGCCAAGGCTTGACGAACTTCCATGAAAATAAAACGAGCGCCATTAAAGCGCCAGATTGAATTAGCCATTCTACAATTTCGTTGATTTCCTTCATTGTTTACCTCCGTTAAGCGTTAAGGTTAATTTATGGATTTGGTCGGTGAGCTCCTTAATCCGCTGTGTTTGCTGTTTGTTTAACCGTTCCAGGGACTGGATCCGGTCATTAAGTGAGGTGACCTTGGCTTGGAGCTTTAGGTTTTCCGAATCCACCTTCATTCTCCGTTGATACTCGATTTCTCGATCCGCTCTTAACTCATCCATCTGGTGAGTGAGCTTTTGAATCGATCCCACGTAAGCGTCGTTGGCTTCAATCTCTGCCGTCTTTCGAGATTGCAACCAGCCAAAAAAAGCCGTTACCCCGCCGCCTAGAAAAGCACTCGCTACTGCCGTTACCGTCTGCATCACTTATGATCGCCTCCCGAATAATTAAAGAAGGCGTCTACGAGGATGCGGACAAACACATAGCTCGACAGCACCGTACTTACTGAAATATTTGGGCTAAAATACTCGTCTTGGATAAAAAAGACCATGACATATGAAGCCCATAAACCACCAAGAACCACCGTGGCAACGAATTCAAGTTTCCATTTGTGGATCCCAGATACTGCCACTAGCAAGCCGACAATTCCAATTAAAAGCAAAGCAATTACCCACGGGATTTGCCCGAAGGCGTGCACCGAGTGGATAAGTGGATTGTGGGGATCGTCTCTGATTATCCCTTGGTTAAACAGCATCACCAGGCCGACACACACTGTCTCGGCACTTGTGATGATCAGGTTATGATTACGTTTCATCTCTCACCTCTTAGTCCTCCCACCCACCCAGTTCGTTTGATTATTTTTGTGCCGTATTTGTCGTCAATGTGCCAATCTTGGCTAAAGCTTGGTTGATCTGGTCTTGAAGCTTGACCATCGTCTGCGCTTGGGAGTTAACCTGCGCATTGAGCTGGTCAACCTTGTTGCTTAGCGTCTGCACCGTGTCCTTGTCAGCAATGTTAGCAATCATTGCTAAGTCAGCCTTAGCGCTGAGCTTGGTGTCCATCTGAGCGGACGTGTAATAGCTGGTTAAGGCCGTCTTGGTTACGTAATTAGCTAGGTCGGATGTCTTAGCATAGCTAGCCAGTCCCTCGAGATCACGAGGCGCAAACGTAAAATCCAAGACTAAGTCAGTATCCGTCCCAGAGTTAGTCACAGTCGTTGTGTCACCAGTTGACGTAGTACCAACCTTGACCGTGATTGCAGAATCACCCTTATCACCTTTATCGCCTTTAAGGGATGCTAACCAAGTATCCAGACTTGACGGATAGCCGTTATCCACCGCCAGTTGGTAAGCACTTTTGCCGTCCTTACCGTCCTTCCCGATCGCTTGAATCCCAGTATCGTTACCATTGATAAACCAGTGCCCACTTGGCTGGTCAATCGTTGGTGTTGCTCCGCTTTGGCCCACTGCCGAAACATCTTGGACCACACCATCAATCACCCATTTTTTGGATACCGGATCAATCTCTAATGCCATTTAATCGCCTCCTTTACCGATCCGTCGTAAAGATCACGAGGGAGAGCCGGCACGTCTGATTAGTGCGCTTACCTTTCATCGAGATCCCAAGCGTTTTATCCCACACACCCAAGTGCGGCAAGGTGTAGGTATAATCGCCTTTGGAATCCCAATACATTTGAGCGAAGGCCGTGTCAGCGTTGTCAACAATCCATGGTAGCGTGATTGTTCCCTCGAAGTATTCGTTATCCGAGTTAACGACTAGGTCACCCCGCCCAGTAATGATTGACAAGCCATCCATGATCTTGTAGCGGCTCAAAGCGAATTGGTTCGCTCCACCTTGCGGTGCGGTAAATGCGCCGCCAAGCGTGTAGTTCCGCGTCCAATTTTCAGTCACCGTTAGCTTGCCGGCCAACTGTGAGTTAACGCTGTTACCCACGGCGTTGATGTTATTGGTCAACGTACTCTTGAGACTGTCAATAGTAGGGCTTGACAGATTTTCAATTGTTGTCGTGCCGTTGAAAGTGTTGTCTCCAGTAAAGACATTCTTCCCAGACAGCGTCGCAAACGAGTTAGCCTTTGCGGCGGCTGACACAGCGTCAAGACTAGCCTGGGCCGTTTTTACCAGTGTTGAAGCAGTGTCTACCTGTTCCTGTAAGGCTTTGAGTTGGTTGGTAATTGAGGCATTTACCTCATCCATCTTGTTGCCCATCTCGTTGTTGTAGACTTCAGATTGACCGGTTGTCATGATGGTAGCCGATTCAAGCACTTCAAAGCTGACGTTGATCGTACTGATTACTGTGTCGGTCGTAGTGGACCTAAGTTCAAAGTAAGCCGTACTGTAAGGCCCATCGGCCTGATAAAACTGTGCTGGGACCGTGAATTGGACTAAGCCCCCAGCAGAAGAATCGATAGCGGTCATGGTATCAGATACTTTTGGTGTCCCGCTAGCGTCCTTTGCCTTTAAGATGAGCTTTTGGCCGTCCATGTTATGAGGTGTTGTGCCATCCTTAATGGCCAGATAGACAATCCGCCCAGCGTCTCCCTGGTGCCCAGAAAGCTGTGGGACGATCACCGAGCGGGTTGAGCCAACAGTGGTGTCTAGCACCACATACTTGCCTTGTGGGGTGGCGGGTTCACCTACTAGAGTTGCCATGTTAATCCTCCTTTAAAATTCGTTTGCGTAAGACTGTAAGTTATTGAGCGTGGATTCAATCGTTGACCATAAGGCGTTAATTGCTCCCACAAAATCACTATCGAGGGTTAACCCGGTTGGCGGCATCAAGACCACCGTTGCAGTTGCTTGTCCTGTTTGTTGATCAAAGATGCCATACGAGTTGGCCATCTTGATTAAGCCGTTTAGGTACATTTCGATAGACCCGAACAGGTCGAACATGTAGTTACGCACCTCGCGACCGAGTTTTTCCACATCTGGCTTGGCTACTGTTTGAGCGCTAATTGTTCCAGTTGCAAAAATCGATGCTATTTGGCTATCAATGCCGTTTAAATAGTCAACTACGAGTTTGTTGTTGCTTGCCAGGTTATCGATTAAGTCGGACGCTTGTGTGAGTCGAGTGAGCTTGAGTTGTGCCGTGTTCTTGGTTGGTGATGGTGAAGGTGCTGGTGTATCGCTGGTGCCACCCATCGTCTTGAGCTTGTCAGCGATTCGACTAGCAAGTTTAGCCATCGTGGACACCGTCGGATGCACTCCCTTAGCACCGTCGCCAAGCGTTTCAGCACAGTTTTCCGGCGTGATTACCGGGTCGTCTCGCCAATCTAAAAAGGCCACCCCATTCTGCTGGGCGACCTCTTTGATCATATCGTCGAGTTGATTTTGTGACCAGAACTGGCTGTTGATGTCGTACAAAGTCGTGCCGCCCCATCGAAAGTCTTGTGTAGGCAAGATAACCAGCAACCTGGCCGTTGGATTTTGGCCTTTAGCCTTAGTAATGCCGGCTTGCAAGCACTGCTTGATTGAATCTAAAGAACCTGGCCAACCAAAGTTGTTCACTCCATACATCCACATTGCGTAGTCGTAACCGGTGATGGGGTGTTGGTCTAAAATCCCAGGGAATCCAGTATAGGACTGGTCGTACTTGGTACCACCAATCGCCCAGTTTTCAACCGACCAGCCCAGCTCCTTGCCGACTAGCTCCGGGATCCGCTGGTTATCACCAACTTTCTTGACCCCGTCCCAGCCTTCAAAGATTGAGTCCCCAAATGCAATTAATTTTGTCATTTAGCCATCTCCCTAAGCTTGAGGAGTGGTGGTTGCATCCTTGAGTGCCGTATCAGCCACCAACTTCTTCTTGGCGATGGAGATAATGTCATTCATGGCCACCGTCAAGAAGGTAGCACCCTCGCTTAGATCGGATTGGTTAATCCGCACTGAAGCGTTGATATATTCGCCGGTTGCTTGGTTGTTTCCATAGAGGCCCACTTGAGCCGAGTTGATTTGTCCGTCGGTGAAGTTGTAGGTAAAACTATTAACTTGTACGTTCATGTTTAGTCCTCCTTAGTAGTGTCTTGCTTGTCTTTAAGTTCCTTGAGTTCTTGCTTTACCTTATCTAGTTGTGATTGCAATGTTCGGTTATTTGCACGCTCAATCACCAGGTTTGAGTGAAGTACGCCGAGTTCTGACGCGTAATCATTCACTAGATTTTGCATTGCTTCGTTATCCATTTAATTTATCCTCCAATGTTTTAATTCGTCTTGTTAATTCTTGAACTGCTAGAAATAGATATCCGACCGCTGAACCATCATCCCGGCCAGTTCGTTCCTCGTTCGTAAATTCATCCGGTGCGTAGTACTGACTTACATCGTTGACGTCATCGATGATCAGTGATGTGTAGCGCTTGGTTTTGCCCTCTGCCACGTCGGTCTTGTACTGGTATGATCTGATATCAGTACGGTTGACTAAATCGAGTGCGTCCTTTGGATCAACTGTCTCAATATTGGTCTTGGACGACAACGTGGATTGCTGACTAAAAGATTTGGCTACAACGTTTGTATATGAATTGCTGAGGTGATCACCAATCGCCAGAAAGTCGCTCCCAGACCAGATCATGTTACCTGACTCTATCGATAATATCCCTGCCTCGGGTTTGCCAGTCGTGCCATTCCACGTACCTTGCATAATTATTCCTTCGGCGGTGATATTTTTATTAAATCGTGCATGGCAGGAAACGAAAAAGCGTTCGCCTTCGTTATCCCATGTATTAAACGTTAGGCCCTCTCGCTGGACCTCGTTACGGGTAAATCCAAGCCAATGCCCGGCGGTTTGATCGTATCGCTCGAAAAACAACGTTGGTGTGACTGTTGCACCAACTGGCGTAATCGAAAATGCTCTGTTGTTATAATCACTCGAGAAACTAATGATTGATTGCGTCGTATTTTGGACTAGGCCTTGTTTGACCTGGATCAGTGCCTTGAGATTGCCATTTTGATTGACCAAATTAAGCGTGCCATCGTCACTAAATAACCGTGAGTTTCCGATCATGACTTGATCGGCTTGAACGCTTGAGATTGCCGCACTCGGAATCCATGCTTCACCAGTAAAGATCGTATTTTCCGCATCAAGGATTAGCGATTTCTTCCCATTGCTTACCTGGATCAGCGTGTTACCGCCAGCTTCTTGGTTGATCTGGCTGATAACGTCGCCAACTTGCACGCGCTGATTGATATCGTTCTTGAGCTGAGTGATCTGCGAGTTGTAGTCACCTTGAGATACCTTTGCCGCGATTAAGCTGGACAGTTGAGTGATCTTGCTAGAACCGTCTGAGTTGTAGACCTGTGCCTGGATACCGTCCACAGTCGCATGCAGGTTGGTATACGACTGCGTCAGACCGTCCTTGACCGACGTCAGGTTGGCGTTCCAACTGTCGGCAGTCTGTTTGATCTGCGTCTGTGTGTACGTTTGTGTTGCATAGCCTTTAGCATCAAGATCACTGCTCGACACCTTAGACGCAATCTGGTCAGCCTGTACTTTAAGTTGTGACTGTAACTGTTGGACAGTTCCATTGGTATTGTCAACCGTTGTCTGATCCGCTTTGAGCGTGATGGCTTTCTTGTTCTGCTCGATCGCCGTTGTGTTGGCCGTGATTTTAGCATCGGTATCTTCGGGCGCTGGTGACCAGTCATGAGCAGTAGAGCCTTTCTCAAGCATAACTTTCTCGGCATAACCGCTGTTATCCGACTTATATGTGTTAACACGGAGATAATAAGTGCCACTTGGATTATTCCACGTAAACGTTGTCCTAGTGCCCGTGTTGGCATCAGAAATAATCTGACTAATCTTTGTATTATCAGTCAACCATAATACGATATTATTACTTGTCACATTAGGATTATGTGTACCACTCCAAATAAGCCCAGAACTAGCATCTGCATGTACCGTATATTGCTGTCCTTGTGTCATGACAGTTGAGCCATAAACGGCGTAGTTGTCTATCCGTGAATTGTTAGGCTGAAACTTACCAATACTGTTACATAGCAGATTTCTCCCACCACCATTGCTGGTGATGTCATTAATCTTGCTGTTGGCGTCGGCTAAGCTCGTTTCCATGCCACTGACTTTCGAACTGATTCCCGATGCAGTCTGCTGGAGTGTAGAGATGTTGCCTTGCGCACTGCTCATCTGACTGGTCAGCGTCTTGGCGGAAGCCTGCAGTGTGGCGATGTTGCCTGCGTTGTCGCTGGTCGTCTTCTTGAGTCCTGCCACGTCCGACTGGAGCGTAGAGATATTGCCTTGCGCATCGGTAAGCGTATTTTTTAAACCGGTTGCTGTTGCCTGGAGTGTGGATATATCACCTTTGGCACTTACCAGCGTCTGGCTAAAGCCACTAGCATTCGCCTTAAGCGTATTGATGTCACCCGCCGCATCGGCGTACTTGGCATCAAGACCATCAGCCCGTGATTGTAGGACTGCAATATCACTCTTAGCGTTTGTCAGTGTCTGCGTAACCCCAGTTGCATTCGTTTGGATCTTGTTGATGTCGCCATTAATGTTGGCAAACTGCGTATCGAAACCATCGGCGCGCGTCTTGAGCTTGGCAATGTCGCCTTGTGCATCACTGATTGTCTGTGTCATGCCTTTAGCGTCAATCTTGATCTGACTGATGTTGTTTGCCGCGTCAGCATACTTGGTTTCAAGTTCGCTTGCCGTTGCCTGCAAACTGGAGATGTTACCAGCTGCGTCTGATAAGGCTACACTGGCCGAGCTTGCCGACACCTTAAGCTGGCTGACATCGCCTTGGATGTTACTGATCGTAGTTGAGTTGCCGGCTGCTGTTTGGTAGGTGGCGTTAAGCCCAGTTTTAGGATCATTGATTGTGGTCGCAATTCCGTCAACGGTATTTTTAATCTGAACCACTTGTGCATTAGTGGCAACTGTATTCCAGGCATCCCAATTGTAACTTGATCCACTCGCAGCACCCGTTCTTGTGTGTTGAATGCTCGAACGATCGTGCCATACAGTTTGTGTGACCCGTTCACCCATGCTTACCACTTGGATATACGCCCAACCAGTTTCGCCGTCGGCGTTATTTAGGTTAGTGTCCCGGTAATAGATATTCTGGGTGGTTGTCAACGTGTTCATATCAAGCGGACCTGTCTTAGTTGTCCAGTTGGTATTGTCTTCAATCTTTTTAACTCGATTATCGACATTACCTACCGTAGTTGTCAGCCCGTTTGCGGTCTGTTGCACGCTAGCAATCGCACCCGAGTTGTTCGCCACATTTGCCTCGATCTTGTTTGCTCTGATCGATAGCTGGGCAAAGTCGCTCTCGGCGTTGGACGCCTGGACTTTAGCTTCGCTTGCAGTTTGCTTAGCAACTGTGGCGTCACTCTTGGCGTTGGTTGCAGTTAGACTGGCTCCACTTGCTGTTTGAATCGCTACTGTGGCGTCAGACTTAGCATTGCTGGCGGTGGTTAGAGCGCCTTGTGCAGTGAGCACGGCACTGGCCGCCTGGCCACTTGCGTTATTAGCTGTGATGCTGGCTTGTGACGCTGTTTGAATAGCCACCGTCGCATTACTGCTGGCATCACTAGCCACCGTGACGGCGCTGTCGGCGGTTTGCTTAGCCACCGTGATTTTACCAGCGTTATCAGACACGGCTTGTTGAATTTGTTTCGCCGTTTCTTGGATCTTGGAAATGTTCCCGCTGTTATCTGCCACTGTGGTTTGCAGTGTTCCCACATCGGACGTTACCTTCGTGATCCCATTTGCGTTGGCCTTTGCTTGGCTTGCCACTGTCGTTAGATCATCTGCCACGCTTGACACACTTTTAACGGCGCTGTCAGCAGTTGCTTGGGCGGTGTTAGCTAGATTTTTCGCCGCCGCCACATCACTGGTCAACGCCATCTTAGCGTCACTCAAGGCGTTGGCCGTGTCGTTATATGCAGCATTCGCTTGTGCTATATATGACGACAGGCTCTTGGCTTGACTGGTCAGACTTGTCTTGGTATCAGCAATATCGCTCTTGGCTACCGCTATCTCTGACTGCGTGGCGGTCACATCTGCCTGAACCACTGCTACGTCTGATCGTACGGCAACGACACCAGCTTGTGCTGCACTCGCCGATGATTTAGCCTCATCAGCCGCCGCAATTGCTTCGGTACGAGCGCTTGAGATCGCCGCACTGGCCGACGCATAGTTTAGATCAATCAGATTGACGTTGGACTGTGCCGCATTCCATGCCCGTAAGCCATCACTCCTGGCAACCGCAGCGGCAGAAGCGGCATCACTCACAGCCGAGTTAATATCCTCGATTGCTTGGCTATTGACTTGCGAATTTTTGACCGCATCATTGGCATACGCTACGGCACTGTCAGCGGCGGATTTAGCCGGTTCAACAACGGTTTTTACTTTGTCTTGGATCCCTTTCCAGATCTTGCCATGATCATCGGTGTGGTAGATCCGGCCATAGATTGTGTCGTCAACCGTAAAGGTCTTCCCATTGTCATAGGAGTGGCCTTTGCCGACGATTCCTGTCTCCGTATCAACTCCGACTTCACCGATGATCAGTCGGGTCTTCTTACTTTGTTTGGTCGTTTGATCCGACATATTGCTCAAGCTTAGCCACCTCCTTCTCTGTTAGTGTCGGAACATCGTCTGAGCGAACGGCGTTCATGCGCTGGATTTCTTTTTTGATCATCGATTGGGTGTCTGCTAACTGCTGCGAACGATTATCCCAGATTGAAGCATCGAAAATTTTGTTCCCAAAGGTAATGGTTGAATTGTTGCCCACCTGGTCATCAAGATAACGTGTGAAGCTCTGAATCCTAACCGAAACATCTGTTCCATAGCGATCACGAATCCAACCAGAATTTCCGACTTTAATATCGTTACTAAATCCTAGCGCTTTAGACTTGAAGTCTACCCAGCCCATGGTGTATTGAACGTCTGGATAGTCATGCAATTTAGCTTTTAGGGCGTTTTTGAGTGTCTGCTCGTCCGTGATGGTGTCGCTTGAATATGGTGCGTCCCATCGCTTAGCAATTCCTTTATCAACTAAGGGACTGATATAGTCCGCTTCACAGGTATAAGTAACCGGCAAATCTTGCGTTGTGCTAGTATCATCCGCAGAAGTCGTATCTTGTAGTTTGGCACTCAATGAAGCGTTACGGACGCCAAAAGACGGTGGCCAAGCGCTTATTGATTGGATCACCGTTCCCCGTTGCTCGTTTGCAGCCATCACGAGGGTGTTAGCGTCTAAAGCGATAGCAACGTGGTAAGTGCTCCCTCTTGCGCCCCAGAAAAGCATATCGCCAGTCTGATATGGTGGGCTAACCACTGTTCCCTGAAACTCCTCGTAAGTCGTTGGCTGGTGCATTGCCACACCATAGTGATTGTAGACGTACGCCACAAAGCCGGAGCAATCCCACCCGCTAGTTGAGCTGCCACCCCACACGTACGGTACTTGGCCAACAAAGCCTTTAACGTAGTTGATGAAGTCGTTATTGTTAGTTGTTGTTACCGTGCCACTATCATCGGTGGTATCTCGCTCGTTCTGCTTGCCGTAGCCTTGTATAGCCGTGTACATGGTTGAGTAATCTTCGTTGTATGAGATCGAAGTTGTATTAACACGATCAACGAAAACAAAAGAATCTTTGGTACCAATCGTTTTAGCAATGTGTACCGTTTGGTTATCAAACCAGTATTCGCAAGCCCACGCTTGAGCGATTGCCGACAAAATGTCATCACCGTGGCCATTACCAATCGTGTCGGTGCCAAAATCATGATCGGAGAAATTTCCATCGACCTGATATTTAAAAGGCGTGTCTTGAACCATAAGATCCAAGCACGCCTTGAGTGACTGTAATCCTGTTAGGGTGGCTTTCTGATAAACGCCGTGTAAGTCATAGCCTACGTGTGTCGCCGTTATCGCATAGACCCGGTAAGAAGTATTTGGGACGGGATTAGACGTAGTTAAGCGGTATTGCTGACCGTTAACCGTAAAGGTTGTGTCTGGCCCGATCATCCCCTCAACTTGGAGATTCTGGCCCGTTGCATCAAAGCTAAACGACAACGTCGGAAAGCTGTTGATCGTGTCTGTGACCGAGACGGCGTAAGCAAGGACGACCGCCTCATTACCTTTATAGTCTTTGATTGGTATCCCTAGCAAGCTACCACCTCCTTAGTAGTAGAACCGAGTGTCAAAACTGATCGTGAAACTTGTTGAGCCATCAATGTGGATCTGATTATTGCCTCGTACGAAGTCGATATAGCCATGATCAGAGTCACCATAGATTGGCGTACCATTCACTGACGGCATAAAGCCAGTAATTACCAGCGTGTCATTGCCGCTTAGACTCTTTGAAATCTTGAGTGACTGGTTAGTCGTCTGGTTAGTGATCGTCAGAGCGTTTGAGACTGAACCGTTAAACGTGATCGTGACCGGACGCTCGTCTGCTTGGAGCGGTATCAAACCTATGTTAGTAAAGGTAAAATCTGGAGTGTTAAATTGTGCCTGAAACTCTTGCCCAGCCGGCAAATTAATACCAAAGCCCATCAAGCTGTTATCCTTTGCCATTTCTAGCGACGTATACGTTGACTCAGCATACCCGCTAGGGCAATCAAGGTTAATCGTCACGTTGCTTGAATACCAAAAGTTTCCGTTTTGTGTCGGTGAAATTTGTTCAGCCCGTACTTTGTACCGTAGATACGGCATTTTGCTGTCGTAGATGTAAAAGTATTCGTCGGTGTAAAAGATACTGTGCAGTTGGATTAGCTGCATCCGATAGTCATTCATATCGCGAGCTTTGATCACCACAACCAGCGGAATTACTAGCTGAGCAGTTTGAGCGCCGGTTAAGTTCGTTCCGTAGTTACCAATTTGCTGGTAGGTGTAGGTCACCGTTGCCGTTGGCGGATTGTAGGACACGACTCGAAAGCCTAATGCATCCAAGTCAAAAAATTTACCATCAAGATGTTTAATCATGATTGAAGCCATTAGAATCCACCTCCCACCGGGATAGCTTGGCCAACTGGAACAGCTCCGCCAGCTCCGCGAATTGTAATTTCATGGGCCATCAGGGCCTTGTACTTTGGATAAGTAACACGGGCCATCGTTGTCCCATCAACCACGAAATTCATGGTTAAGTTCCCGCTTAATCGTCCGCCATTCCCTAGTGTTGGGACTTCGTTAGCGGACGGAGTTGCGGGTTGAATTTGATGGCCTGCCATTTGCTGACGCGTAATAATCTGGTTGAGTTGTGCAGCAAAGCCATTTGGTGACTTAGCCGCTCTTGCCCGAATTGCTTCCAAGATATGCCGTTCTGACGTTGGACGAGCGGGATTGATGGCGAGTTCTTTTTCGCCCTTGACCTCCGCGAAAATTGAAGGACGATCAGCCCAACCACCGTTAGCCCAACCGTGGCCATTACCAACATTACCCCAACCGCCTTCACCGCCATGTTCAAGTGCATTAATAGCAGCTAAAATTTGGTCATATCCATTAAGGATTTGACCGTGTCCTTTGAGCGCCCAATGGTTAAATGTCGATGGAATAAATTGAAGTAACCCTTGTGCCGGATTACCAGCAGCGGAGTTTCTGTCACTAATTTGCTGTCTAATTGTCGGGTTACCACCAGATTCCGTTTGAATCTGGCGAAGCAACTTGTTGATCTTAGCTTCGCTGGCGTTTACATGGAGTTCCTTAAATGCCTTCTCAATGTACGGCTTCCACCGTTGAGCACCGGATCCACTTGGATTAGATGGCGTTAAAGCATCTTGCAGCTTCTCAAGCTCTTTTTTAAACCAATTGACACCGACTTTTGGTAAGTAATTAGCGGCTCCTTCGCCCACATCATGCCATACGGCTGTTGCGTCGTTCTTACCCTTGTGGAAGATACCCGTAAGCACGCTTAACGGATCCTTAAGTGCATCTTCGATTGCCTCAAATGTATCGCCGGCCCAGTCTTTGACGTTGTCCCACGCGGCTGATAACCAGCCCTTTTTACCTTTAGCATATTGGTTAAGACCAAACATTTTGGCTGTCTTTTGGGCTGGAATGACTTCATCACCACGATTAAGGTAAACGAGCTGGTTCCGATCCTTCGGAATTTCTACTTTCCCGTTAGCTCGCACGATTGCTTCCTGGTAGGTGTCCCCACCTTCATCGTTGACTAACGCTAATTCGTCACGATCGTTAGCTGACGTCCCATGTGCTAGTTTTTTGAGTTTTGGCACCGTTTCTTTTTTGCCACCAAAGAAATGAATTACGGAGTTGATTCCATCAACACCGGTGTTGATAAAGCCAATAATGGCGTTCCAACCAGACTTTGCGACGCTCTTAATTCCGTCCCAGATTGACGAGAATGTGGAAGCTAATCCGTTCCAAACATCTGACCATTTCTTGCTAATCGCGTCAAGGATGCCACCCATCCAGTCACGAATACCGCCAAAGACGCTTTTACCAGTCTTGCTTATTCCATTCCAGACATCGCCAAAGAAATTGCTAATCGCATTCCAAGTGGTATTCCAGACACCAGAGATCACCTTGAGAACCGGTTTAATGATAGCTTCGAGGGAACGCATCCCATTGGTGACAACCTTTTTAATCGTGTTCCACACGATCGAGATGATCTTAGCCCAGAAATTTACTTCTTCTTGCCAAGTGCGGGATATATACTTTAACCCTGCATTAATCAAAGACTGGATTAGCTTCATCCCAGCTTGGATAGGCTTGGAAATTGGCTTCCAGATTGCACTAGCAACTTTAACTAATCCATTCCATGAAACCTGCCAAACCTTTTTGACTTGCGCCCACAATTTACTAAATGCTGACGTAATGCCATTAATTAACGGCCGCATGATCGTAATTCCGATCCCGATTGGCAAGGCGAGAGCGTAAACAAGTGCCATAATTGCCACTTTACCAATCTTTTTCAGAATGTCGCCTAGCTTGCCGAATGCTTTTCCGATCGTGCTAACAATCTTTGAAACTTCTTTGCCAATGGCTTTCTCCCAGCCTAGTTGACCGGTGAAGAATTTGCCAACGCCAATAAAGAAGCCTTTGACAGCTGCTAACGCATTATTAACACCATCGCGAAACGTCTTTGAATGATTGTAGGCGGTCATAAAGGCAACCCCAAGAGCTACCACTACACCTACTGCCAAGCCGATTGGGTTAGCATCCAACACCGTACTAAGCAACGCCATTACTGCTCTTAAACCAGCTATTGCCTTCGTTACGAGGTTAATTGTACCCACAACAGATTTATAAGCTAAGAATCCCGCCGCTATCGATCCTACGGCGGCACCAATAGCCTTTAAAGCCGTCTTATGACTGGCAATCCCTTTGAGTGCGTCGTTAAGTGGTTTAGCATAACTAGCACTATTTTTTAGAGGTGCCGTAATTGAGTCAAACGACGATCCAACACTAAGTGCATCCTTAAGGCCACTAAAAATAGTACCGATGATGTCGCCTAACGCCTTAAAAGCTGGTGTAAGTGGCTTTAGCCATTTTCCCAGTCCTTCAAACGCTTGTTGGCCAGCTTTACCAAAATTGCCGAATTGTGAGGTCAGCTTGTTGATATTCCCACCAATTGACGAGCCGGTAAGAGTTTTAACCATGTCGTTGAATCCAGTTAAAACGTTTGCAAGTGCAATTTTAGTCCGCGTTCCCATGTTCTTGAACGCAGTTCCGATCCCATTAGTGGCATTTAAGGCCGTCTGGTGGAAACCGTTAGCACCACCGTCAAGCTGAATAAACCTGTCGTTTAGCTCTTTCATCGTGATCTTGCCACTGCTGAGCTGATTATACAGCTCTTGAGTGGATCCACTAGCAATCCCGAAAGACTTAGCGACTTTTTGCAGGGATGCGGGCATCGTCTCTTCAACTGACCGCCATCCCATCATGTCGACCTTACCGTTAGCAAGCATTTGCTTGTACTGTTCAAGCCCACGTGACGCGTCGGCGGTAGTAGCGTTAGACGCCAAAAAGGCATCGTTTAAAGCAAGGGTTGCTTTAGCCGCATCATTAGCGTTTTTGGATAGTGGCATAAAGACTTGTGTCGTTGTTGCCACTTCATCAAGGGATGTTGGTAATCCTTGAATACCGTCAGATAACGTCTTGATCGCTTGGTGAGCTTGATTACTGCTTGCTCCCATCGATTCCATGACTTTCGGGAAATTGTTAAGGGTGTCGAAACGACTAACCGCACCAGCGAACTGTTCTGATACCGCACTAGCGGCTTTTGCCGCTATCTGGTAGATTCCCATCCCAACAGCCGTGCCCTTTAAAGCGCTAGTAAAGCTCGTAGACTTGCCTTCCGCTTGCTGTTGAGCACGACCAAGTAGTCCAAGATGGTTATTTGCTTCTTCAGTGTCAACATCATAGTGAGTAGTCTTCTTGTCCGGGATCTTATTAGTCTCGGCTATGACCTTTTCAGCCGCATGTTCTACTTGCGTACCATCACCACTAAAACTGGTCTTTACCTTTTCCGGGACCTTGTCAGCTTCAGCCTTGACCTTTTGCGCTTCATGTTCCGCTTGCGTACCGTCGCCGCTAAAGCTAGTCTCTTTCTTGTCAGGAACCTTATCCAGGCTCTTCTTGAGATCAGAGACTTCTTTTTCTGCGTTGGTAGTGGAAACTTTGACTTCAACGCCTGGAATATCTTTACCAATATCCTTTAAGACCTGTTCGATCTGTTCGGCGTCGGACTTAGCCTTGCTTGTGCTTAGATCGACTTCAATTGTGACTGTACCGTCTGCTGCCATGCTTTACCTCCTTTCTACTTTTTAAAAAGGGTGTCTAACATAGCGTCAGTCCGTTGAGTCTGTGCGTCAACCGAAGCCCCATCCGTTAAGCGGTAGTACTGTTGTTGTTCCATGAGTGCGGCTTGTTCTTCGCCTTCTAAGCCATCAGTTGTCCGTTGCCTAATAGCGATGATCCGCCGAAATTGAGTGTCTGGGCCTAGCCCATCAAGCAAAGCCTTGAACTTATCCCAATGGAGCCGGCCTTGCTCTTCGATTAAATCAATCCCGTATTGCTCCATAAACGATGCATAGATCGCTGGCGCATCCTGTTGGAAGGAAAAATACCTAATCGGTGCTTGACCGCCTTGTGAGTCTGCTTCATCGCCACCATAAGGGCTAGCGCTGACATACTCACCTAACAGTTGGAACACGTTCATTAGGAATTTAGGATCGTTAGGGACTTCTTCGTCAAAAAAGATATGAAACGCCGCGATGATTTTCTCGCCCTCGTCAAAGTCAGCATCATCGAGTAGCTGATAAAACCGTAAGACGTTGTCATAAGACAGGTCGATAGGGAACTCGCGGCCTTGATAAGCAATCGATTGTATTAATTTTTCAGTGAGCGAGAGCATTTAATCACTTCTTCTTGCGGTTGTCGTTGCGTCGGTTGTACCGGTTAAGTTTTTGATTTTCCTTGCGTTGGTTGGCCTTGTTGACCTCAATATTGACACGTGAGAACACGTTCGCTAATGACACCGTAGACTTTCCTAACCGGTTGTACAATTCCACACCTAAGCCGCGCTCGTTAAACAGCTCATCAAACGCTCCTTCTAGTAGATCACGCGCGTTACCTAAGACACTCTCCAGGCGCTTCTTCGCTTCATCACGTGTAAGCTTAGCCAGTTCATCGTCAGTCAGCTTATCAGCCTTCTTGAGCATTTCGTTAGCGTCAAGCATAAACGCTGACATCTTGCTAGTGGTATCGTCGGTTAGCTCAACGGACACCTTTTTAAAACCAAAATCCACCTCAAGCTGTGGTGCTTTATAATCGTCTAAGTTAAGAATTAAAGCCATGTTTATCCTCCTAATAACCGCCCCGGTTTGGTACTGTGTATTTCGTAGGCGATTTAATAAATTTTAATTGTTGATTAGTGTGCAGCGGACGAAGTGGAAGCCCCACTACCAGTTGCTGGGATAGCAGGTGCAACCGCCGTGTTAAGCGTAACACCATCAATCTTCGGAGAGATCGTGTCATCATCAGCCGCCACCGTTACCGGAATTGGATTAGTGAGGTGGAAAAGCTTCCCTTGAATGTTGACTGTAAAGGTCAGAGTAGCCCCTGCGTTTGAGTTACCACCATTAGGCACCAACGCTGAGATAACCGCTACACCGATCATTTGGTTGCCATTAGGGTCAACAACCAGGAACCGAGTCTCCAGGTCAGTCCCTAACTTGTTTTGCAATCCGATCACGTATTCTTGTGCAGGGTCATTAGCCATCTTCACCCCAGTAAAGGCGAAAGAGAACCGCTTGCCGACAACGTCAGTCGACCCGAATCCTTCATCGTCCAGATACGTGTTGTTGATCGTCGTTTCGTTGCCAGAGAACGTCGTCCCCGTAAATCCAGGACCTAACCGGGCGAACTTAGCATCCGTTAGGTCGGTTAAACTCGTCCCTCCGGTCGTGTCGATAAAATACTTGTACCGACTAGCAAGGACAATGCCATTCGTTTTAACTGCCATTATTTAATCTTCCTTTCTATCCAAAAGTTTCTACTTGGATCGTGAAGTCTAGGACGTAATTAAGCGCACCTTTAAGGCCAACCCCCGTCATCGTCGGGAATGACGTCACTTGCGCTTGGTCATAGATAAAAGATCCATTTGCACTCTCAACGTGGAAATCATCGTTACCGACTAAGTTAGCGATCTTCCACAGTGCCTCGTTAATTTGTTCTTCGTCAGTGCCACGCATGACCACTTCATAAATGAAGTCGACAACCCTGTTGCCAACTAAATCTTGTGAAATGACTTGCGAGTTTGGTAAAACCAGCAACCCAATTTCCGGATCCTCCTTGCCAGTTACTGCCGCCGCGTAAACTGGCGCAGGTAAACTAAGTGAGTTAAGACGATCAACTAGTCGATCAGTTAAATCCATTTGTGCCTCCCATCAGGCTCTTCTTAGCCACGTTGGCCCATTGCTGGCCATAGAGCGCCTTTGCCCGTAAATCCCACCGTTTAGACGCTCTTGGGTGCTCTGAACGAGTGTAATTGCGAACTGGAGATCCGTTAACGATCCCGTAAAACTGTGCCTTAGCGTAAGGTGTCGTGTAGGTAATCTGTGATCCGTCAGCATTGATATGAACCGACTGACTTAATGTACCGGCTTTATACGGTACGAACTGATCCATATCAGCCATCATTTGGTTCGCCATCACATAGCGTGCCTTGTTGATGTTAGCAGCCGAAAACTGCCGGCCTAGATCGAGATTAATATCAACCTTTGCCATTAGATCACCTCCAATTCGTACGAGTAAACCTTGTCTGAGTAGGGTTCACGGTTGTCAACGAAGGTCGTAATTGCATAATCACGGCCTTCGAACTTTAAATGCCATCCCACACAGTCAGGCGTGAGCTTTGGCAATGGATCCGACACTCCAGCAAACAAATAAACGATTGCGTTAGCCGTAACCGTCCTATCGTTATTTGATCCAGAATAGATTGTCTGTGGTTGCACAATTACATGGTTAATCTCTTGTGACTGTGTTACCGGTTTGCGGTACTTATCAAGCTTGCCAGTTGGAATGAGTATCGTGATCGTTTGGTTGCACAGTCGCTTAGGGATGCGAGGGAGCATAATTACACCCCCCGCCAAAGCAGTCCCTGCTTTGCTAAAAGCTGATACGCTTCTTGGCAAAGGCCACCTTTTGAAGAACTCACCGCCGTTTTATTTGGCGTTAAATTCAGGCGTCCAATGCTAATGCTTTTTAGATCATCATCAGCTTGTTCATAGCTCTTGGAACTCCCAATGAAATTTAGATAGTCTACCTGCTCCGCAACTGCGCGTTTAAAGTCGTGAACGCGTCGCGAATTAAGATCACTGTTCAAATCATTAATCTGATAGTAATCCCTAGTAGCTGTGTCGATGGTGCTTTCAGCATCATCGATTAACTTATTAAAAGTTGATTCATCTACGGTGGTGCTAAAGTCGTGATACTCACTAAATGTTAAGTAAGCCAAAGGTCACCACTCCTTAATGGCCTAATGGGCTAGATGGAGCAGGCTTGATTTGCACGATCTTAGCGTCGTTCATGATGGCCACACCGTAGATCTTGTCGGCGTTGACCTTCGTCAGCTTGTGGTCGATGTCCCGTTGAGTCTCCAGGTTGACGTCACGCTTGAGGTAGGTCTTCATAGCACCTGGTAAGACAGCCAGACCGTATCCTGGTGCCACCTTACGAGTGGTGACAATCTGCCAGCCAAATAGTTCTCCAAAAGTACCATTGATTAAAATGCTATCCCCTAATTCAGTAGCTCGCGTCCAATTGTTAGCTGCCAACTTACGCAAGGCGTTGGCGTCCTTAGGATGAATGAACAGAACACCTGTTTGTGCGTCATTGTCTTCGTAGTTGAAGTCAGAAGTGTTGTCGATAAGTTGCGCACTAATTTGATCGATTAAGTCCAAGTCAATGGCGTGTTGAACAACTAAGCTAGCGGTTTTAGCAGTAGCTAAAATGTCGTTGTCAACCTTTGAAGCAATGGACATACCAATTTGCCGAGTTGCTTCACCTGCTGGGTCACCATAACCGGATAGCACTGCTTCGTCAGTAAGCTTCACCCCGATCCCCGCCTTCTTGATGGTGATCTTTTGGGTTGCCGTAGTGAGTTGGTTGTATGAGATGGCCCCGCCTTCAGCGACGTCTTCAGCGTCACCGATGTACTTGTAGCGTGGTACCGTCACCGTGTCCCCTGCTTGCCCTTGCAAGGTCGTGTCGATTGGTGCAATCGCCGAGAAACGCACCGCTTGTGGAAGTTGTGCTTGAAGCATTTGTGCCATTACTTCCGGGTCAATCATTTGAGCTAGTTGCGTAGTTAAATCTGCCATTTATATATCCTCCTAGTTTGTTTCTGCTGTCATCTTGGTAAATTCATCCGGGTGTTCGTCCTTGAACGCCTTAATCTCTTGATAGCTTGCATGTGCTAGATCAATTGTCTTTGGCGCTCCTTCTGGATTAGGTTGCCCACCTGTAATTCGAACCCCACCTTGCGGTTGAGGTTCTTTTGGTTGTGGATCTTCTTTGAACATATAGCCATCGGAATCACGTAAAGCCTTCAGTTGGTCATCAAGTCCAGTCAATTGGCCGTCCTTAACTTCCACACTATCCAGGTCAAGTAATGATGATACTGCCTTTGCATTCCGTGCACCGGCACTAGCCAACGCCTTATCGACCAGGAACGACTTCTGTTGGGCGGTCAAGTCGGCTTCGTACTTTTCCTTCGCCTCTTTGTTAGCCTTTTGCAGTTGGTCGATCTCGGCCGTTAATTCATCGCTGTCCTTGACCTTACCCTTGAAATCTTTGAGTTGGGTATCGCGCTCAGTTAGTTGTGATTGCAGGCCATCCTTTTCAGTAGTTAGAGAGTTGACCTGTTCCTTCAAACTGTTTACGTCCTTGCCGTTCTCGGCCATAATGGCGTCGATCTGTTCATCCGTTAGCTTCATGTCCTTAAGAAATTCACGTTTCATGCTTTATCTCTCCTAACGTTGTTTTACGTGGTCACGTCCCACGCAGATTGATTGCATAACAAAAGAGCCTTTTAACGACGTGCTCGGGTCGAGTTGATTAAACCTTATTAACTATCTTTTCACGTGTGTAGTCTCTTGTTAGTAGTGGTGTATCTCTACCAGCATTGTTTTCTTTGATGAAGTCCCGTAGTTTCGCCTGGCGGGCTTGTAGGAGTGTTTTAGTCTGGCTCACCATCTGATCATCACCGAGTTGTTCAGCCACCGCTAATCGCTTCTTAGCGTCCCTAATAGCTCGTTCACGTGCTCGTTGCTGTTGGACCAGCTTGCCGTTTTTGATCGCTTCATCGGGATCATACTGCGGTTGATGGTTTTCACTGACGCCTGGCTCATACGGGAACAGAATGTGCCGGCAGTTAATCCCTTGTGTTCCAGACGGTTCGCTATATCCGTGATTGAAGATTGAATCGTAGTGTGGGTCAAAGTCCGGATCACTAGCTGATACTAGATTAACCACGTGTCCTTGAATTGGCGCACACGCTGGCCGGCTGTTGGGATGCGCCGACATCAAGGCTAAGTGCATATCAAAGTCACTCATACGTTGTAGCCTGACCTCGTTAAAGGTGCGATTGACAGTCGTATTGACCACCATCCGTGTGTAACCTTCAATGCTCCAGTTACGTCCGGCCTTGTCAGTTAGATTGGTTGGTAACCCTTTATCAACGATACGATACATTGCCGATTCAACTGCGTCTTTGTGTGTCATCAAGCCAGTTACTGTTGCAGTGGTTGATTCTGTTAGCACTTGACGATACGCCTTTGTCACGGCTGATTGACCGTAGTTGCGACTTACCAGCGATTCATTAACGTTATTCTGTAAGTCTGTCCACGTTTGCTGTGCAATACCGCTGACCAGCATGCTAACCTCATTTGATACGCCGATATGCTTGCCAGTCAATCGCTTAAGCTGGTCATCAATCTCATCCGTGATCGCCATCCCGTGGAACTTGATCATATCCTCAACTGCCTGCTGGCTAAGCCCGTCCTTTTGGGCTATGATCTTTGCTGTTTCATGATTGAGCTGGCCAATCTTCTGGAGCTGTTGAACTTGCCACATCACCACATCGTTTTGATCGACATGCTTATAATCGCCCTTCTTGAGCGCATTAACAATTAGATTAAAGATCTGACCTTCTAGTGCTTGATAGTAATCGCTAATCTTGCTAGCTGCTTGCTCAAACCGCTCACGTGCTCCCATGATTATTCAGCTCCTACATCATCATCGCCAACTGGATTGTCTGTCTCTTCAAACGAATTACTATCTTGCTCTGGTTGCTCCTCATTCAGCTCAGCTAACCATTGATCGGCTTGTTCTTCATCAAGACTAAAGTTGCGCATCAAGAAACGCTTTTTAGGCATAACGCCCATCGTAACGGCTTGACTATCTTGGGTAAACTGTGTGGTCTTGTCGGTGAAAACTCCATCAGCAAAATCTATTTTAATATCAACGCTTTCGGGATCGCCAGTCCAACGAGCTTTGCCATCTGTAAACAGTTGCCCGCATTCCATCAGCTCAAGGATTGCCACCACTAATGCCTTGATTTGCTTGTCAACTTGGGTCAAATAGCTAGACCGCGTTTGGTAGGTCATTGAGTTATTCGAAACGACTTCCGTAGCAGTTTGAATCCCACTCGGCGTGCTTGTGAAAGTACCTTGCGATAACCCAATTGAGTTTTCAAACTCGCTCAAGAAGAAGTCCATAGCCTGCTGATACTGATCGTTACGAATCGGAGTAGTAAGGTCGGTGATCTTCATCTCGTCATCGCCATACATTTGAACGAAGACGTTTTCGTCATCGTCAAATACTGGTGGGCGAAGTTGATCGATCTCGTCATTACCATAACTGGCGCCAGGCCGTAGCATTTCAGCCGGGACGACCACCCGCCGCTGACCCATTTTGACTTCCCAGAAGAAAGAATCATGCGTTTGATTGATTGCATCAATGATCTTCTTTGAGTTGTCAACCAGTCCAAGACCTAACGGGCTGTCCAAACGCTTGTTGTTTGCGCCAGGCGTTTTTAAATAGGCAAATAGCGGTGATTTGAGGCCCGTTAGAGTGACTTCCGGTTGTAATCCCTTGTACTCGTCTAAGCTGTCTAATGGAACTTGCACGCCCACAGAGCCGACGCTTTCAGACCTGTAAAGCTCGTTAGTGATTTGGCAACTGCCATCATCGTTCCATTGGTGAAACTCTAGTAAAGTGTAATAAGCGTTCGATCCGTTCTCTGTAACGGTCGTTTGACTAGCGATTGCCGCTTCATCGATTTCGTTCTTGTTAGAGTGCAAAGGATAAAACTGGCTAGCGTTAATCCATGCTAGCTTAATCTCACCGTTATCCACGTAGGGACGAATCGCGCCACCGCCTAGTGCGATCGCTTCCTCCAGCTTTTCCTCATATTGGTTATAGAAATCGTTATTCTTAAAGACCTCGTTCACTAAATCGTTAGCATTGTTAGCCTGATCGTCATTAATGGTTACCGTACACTGCTCGTTGAAGATAATACTGGATAAACGTCGCGCCGCCATTTTGGTGACGTTGATGCTCATTAAGTCACGAGTTTGTTGGTTCCCGTACGAGTTTTTGTACTTAACTTTGCCCAAGTCATCCCGGTAGTATTGCTCGGCCACAGCGATTCGATCATACTCGTCGCTCGAGATTGAGATTCTTGGGTCGTCTGTAATGCTTGTCAACTCTTTTACCATGCCTAGCTTTGCACCTCCTTTCCGAAACCAGTTTCTGATCGTACTAAACACACCCAAGCGATCACCTCCCCCACTTTAGGCCGAAATCCATCTCATTATCGCGACAAAGATATTTAAGTGCATCTACGGTATGGTCTTCAACCTTGATAACCTTGGGATCGTCACTTTGCAACGTCTTCTCGTCCCACTGATACTTTCGATGTTCCTCAATAAAGATTTGATTGCTTTTGTTATCTAAATAGTAGAAACGGCCTTGCGCAAGTAAGTCCTGCACACGGTCAACCATATCAATGTTCTTTAGCTTTTTAACTTTGTGCCAGTGAATGCCATAATCGTTGTAATACTGATTATCCAATGCACCTTCAGCCGAATCGATTGTCAGCTTACGAGGCTTCATTCCAATCCACTTTGTTGTCTCTTGGATAAAGTCGTGAAGGTCTTTTGCTAGTTCGCTAGGCGGCTTCTTATGGCTCTTGCCTTGTGGCGAGTAGTAGTAAGTTCGTAGCAAGATTACCTTGCGTTTGCGCGTTAATCCATAAGCACCACAAGTCGTGGCAGATATTTCGTGGCCTGTATCGGCGGAATAATACACATTAATGATTGGATCATCGTCTGGCAAGTCTTTTAGTGGGTGGAAATTGTCCATGTTGTATACGTTAGTACCAAGACCGACAACCTCGCCTAGATACAGCCAACGGTAGTAGTCGAGGTCATTTTCTTTGTACTGGTTGATGAGCTTTAGCTGTTGCTCGCTGGTAAACCCCCACTTGTCATCTAAATAAGTCGACGTGTCAACCAAGCAATCAGGATCCTTCTCGCGTTGTGCAATCCACTCGTTAATCCAGTCGTAAGGATTTTTAGGTGGATTGTATGAGTAATACACCGTCACATTGTCTAAGTAGCTAGGCTTCTGACGGATGAAGGTCGGATTAGCCTGATCAAATACGTCTTGGCTCTTAAAGTTAGCCGCTTCTTCGTACCACACGGCGATCACGTTGTCGACGATGTTGGACTTGAGCTTCATTGGGTCATCCCCACCGTAAAAGTAAAAGGTTGACCCAGTTCGCTTGTGAGTGATCCTCAACGGCGATTTATAAAAGCTGTACTCACCGTCTAGGTCAAGCATCGATAACGCCCATCTGATTTGGTTATATACGGAGTCATGTAAGTAACTCGCATTCTCTCGTACACATATCACACTGACCCGCTTGCCTAGTTGTGTCCAATGCTTAACCTTAGTAACTAATCGTAAACTGATCACTGACGACTTAAACGATCCACGTCCACCCTTTGCGATGATATACGGTTTATCGGAGTTCCACAGCTTGTAAAAATGAGGATTGATCATGTGGCTCATTTTAATCACCGCCATTATCTTCACCTCCGATGTCATCGATAAGCGTTGTCTTATCCTTGCTGTCATTATCGCCACGTAGCTCTTTGGCCTTCCACTCTGCGATGCTAGCCTCTGCTTTAACCTTGCGCAACTGTTCAGCCATGATTGGATCACTGCCAGCAAGTGGGTAGCGCTTCATGATTTCCTTTGCCACTGACACCTTGTCTTTTAACTGTGGCTTGCGTTCAACCACTTCGGCGCCATCAGGACCAGCGATCACGACTTCTTCAGTCTCTTCGCCACGCAAGACCCGTGCATAGAACTCCATGACCTCTTTGGCGGTGGCAATCCTCTGAGACTCAATCTCTGCCATTTTGGCTTCGATATAGGCTTCAATTTGAGGTTTTTTGAGGTTTTCCGCCCCACTCTGATAGGCTGCTTTTGGCGCATATCCCGCTTTGATCGCCGACTGTGTAGCGTTACCGCTTTTAACATATTCATCGGCGAACAGCCGTTGCTTTGCCGTTAATTTTCTCCTCACATCTACCACCACACCTTCTTTCTGCTAGAATTTACTATTTATTTCTGTGTACTTTATAATTCGCTTTCACTTCGATGATCTATAAACCACCTGGAAGATTTTTGCTTTCTAATAAGCTCACTATACAGAGAGCCCAGCTTCTTGTCATAAGCATGAGCAGTCTTGTAGTAGGCTTTCTTCGCTTCAGGTGAACCATGTTCTCGCCGCCGGAACTGTGATACCGGTTTGTAACCTTTCCCATCCGCTTTTTTTGAAGCAGCTTTAGCAAGATAACTCTTGTTGTAATTATCAAATGATCCTTTTTCCCATCCTTTCGGGTTCTTCATCTTACCAGTAGCAATTGCGTCACCGACATGAAGGGTCATTCTGTCCCCAATATGTGCTTTTCTTTTCTCGTCTTCTGCAGACGTGTGCTTTTCAGCGTGGGCCATAAAATCTGCTTGCTTCAACATTGATGAACGAATATCATTTGCCCACTTAACCTGCTTTGGTGAACCTTCAAGCTTAGCTAGTCCCTCACCACTACGGCTACTAGAAGTACCACCACGATGGGAGCTAGATCCTCGTCCACCAAAATACTGTAAATTAATTTTCATTTTCTTCTCCCCAACGAATTCAGCTTTTCAATAATTTTGTTTTCATGACTGATTATATCAAGATCAGGTGGATACTCGGCACCAATACTTGGCCCGTAAACGATAAGATGCTGAGGACTCAGTCGTCTAATCATCTCATCTAGCCCCATTTGATACGCCTTCCTGGCATCTGCATTTCTGCCAATACCAACTGTTGATACTGCAAGTGTAGCATTGCTCGGCAGGCCGTCGAAGCAATAATCGAAGCTATCTTCCTCAGCCCAACTGACCGTCGGGACCACCTTAATTCCATTTTGCTGCCAGAATTGGCCTAGTAATCGTGAACGATAGACGTTATAAACCTTTAACGCTACTGGCATATCAACATAGAGCGAGAAATCCGGCGTCAGTACGGCTTCAAACTTACTCAATAATGGCACATATACCTCTGGGCATCCCCACAGTCGTTCAAACTGGTAATCATCGATGAAGAAGTGGATCGTCTTGTCACTATTGACATGAGTCTTAGCAAAGTTGAATGGCAACAGTTCGCCCGTTGGCGGCGTAGTTGCTTGAATCATTGGCATATCATAGTTGCCAATAGTCATAAGCGGATTAAAGATTTGAAGATTATACTTCCGATTTGTTCTTTCGCTCATTCCTGACTGGCCCCCTTAAATTTATTTATGTATAAAAAAACCGCCGGATGAACCAGCGGTGAAAAATCTTATGAGCTAAGAGGGGAGTCAAATCCGTTCATGCGCTGGAAACGTTGTAAAACAGTGCCCACTCGGTGGACGTTAGCTCAATCCGCAACCAGAGGAATCGAACCTCTCCGGTGCCGCCAGGCGTTGCGGTGTACGTAATTATCTTTAAGGAGGTCACACATCACTGCCGTTACGGTAACAAAATGAACATTCCACTTGAAGGAGTTAACCTTGACAAGTCATCAGCACCACTCACTAATATCACTGTTGATCTGGACGCTTTGACGAAGGAAGTTGATTCTGTCACGGTAGATGGGGAAGAAACGTGTAAGCTGGCGGACAAGTTAGATAGATATCCAACTAATCCACAATACATATTATCGCACTTTACAATCCTAATGCTTTCCGGTTTTTTTCCGGACTTTCTCCGGTTTTTAATTTCTCATTACTAGCATATCAGGAATTAGCTCTTCCACACCGTACATGACTCGGAACTTCTGCATGATGTCAGCAAACTCACGACACGCACGCCGCTCAGCAATGGCATACTGGTCATTGCCGCCGATATGTGCCGCTTTCTTCGCTTGCCACTGCTTCTCGCTAGCTGCAAATCGATGTCTCAGGATAATCTTCGCTTGTACTGAGCATCGTTCGATTGCGCAATCCACGCAATCTAACGCCTGCTTGTAGATCATTCCATTGATCCATTTTTCTTCCGTCCGATTACTTAATGAACCGTGCACGCCGGTCACATCACCAATTGGTGAACTTATTGACCGTAGTGCCATGTACTGAGTCTTAATCCGCTGGTAATTGCGAGGGTGCCGACTATCATCCTTCAGGAAGAAGTCTGCCACCGCTTGCGCTGTTTGCTCTTCATCGTAGTCTGGTAGTAATTCCACAATTCATCCTCCTCACATCACCATCGCCAAACTGGGATTCCGGTCAGTGCCCAGCAGATCAGATTAGAGGTCACTAATGCCGTGATCACTGCCAAGATCCATTTTATCGTTTCACCCATTTTTAGTTTTAGCCCCTTCCTAGAATCCATTTTAAGGATCTCTTTGCCATTTTGATCCAGTCATGGTTAATTGCCTTGCCACGCTCGCTAAGTGGCGTCAGCGCCAATTCCTGGGCTAATTTTACCGCTTCTCTCCAGTCCTCCAAGTCCAGCATCGTATCATGATAGTCGCGCGGATGATAGTTGAATGGTTCCGACTTGCTGATGGTCACGACTGGATCGTCCCCACCAAAGGTATCAAGAGATGGTGCTAGAATTGCCACCTCATTGACTGAGTAGTGTAGGCTGACGCTGAAGTCCTTTTGATTTTTTAATTCTTCGTAAGTCATAATCTCTCCCTACTCTGCCTTGTCGTCCATTATTGCTTGTCGCATCCATTCATCATATTCGGTTTGAGCTTCTGCCTTTGAGAATGGTTCAACTTCTTCGTGCTCCCGCAACTTGTCCATTAAATCACCTCCAGTTCACTTACTGAAACATCTTCGATCAAGGCATGGTTGTCTGCGTCCCACAGATCAACCGTCCCATCTTGCCAAGTAGAGTGGATCGTAAACGCCACTTTGCGCCATCTAACCCGGTCACCCGGCCATAATTCTACTGTCTCCACGTTATCCCTCCATTGCTCGAACATCTTCCATCCCATTGAAGGCGATCCGATGTGCTTTGTTCTTTGTCACCAACCGGCTTACGATCTTAGGGTCGTAAATCCGCTCCAGCTCCTGGTTTGTGTTATTAGTCGTAATAATGGTCATCTTGTCTGACTTACCGAAGCGGGCGTTGGCAACCTCATACATGAGTTGTTGTAAGCTGGCGTGGGCACCTTTGTAACCCGGTTCCATAATCCGGCTGACCAAGCCACCTTCTGTCCCAAAGTCGTCCAAGATCAAGACGTTGACTTCAGTCATCGCCCGCTTAATGTTGGCTATCCGTTGCTTGACGTCGTAGGCGTCGTATTGGGCTTCAACTAAGGCTTTAAGCTCAGTGGTGCTTACAAACATCCACGACCTGCCACAGTCCTCGTTTAGTTTTTGGGCCATTGCTAACGCTAGGCTAGTCTTGCCTGTTCCCGGTGATCCAAGCAAGGCAACGTTAAAGGCGCCGTTCTCGGTTGCCTCTTTGGCAATCATCCAGGCTTTGTTGCCAATCTCGCGGGCCTTTTCTTGGTCTGGTTGCTTATTTGGTTGCCAGTCCCCAAAGGTGAAGCTGATCGGTATTCCTGCTGGCCATAGTGACTTGTCGAGGTAAACCATCGCCTTTTGAGCTTCCATTTTCCTAGTAAGGAGCCGTGATAATTCTCGTTCTCGTTGATCTCGTTCTTCCGGCGTTGGGATGTGAACCGGCTTATCAGGCAAGTGTTGCCTAGCTAGCTCACGAAGCCCAACCGGAAGACTCTCCAGTAGACTCTCGTTCATTTTTTTCTCCTATTCGTCTATTCGTAATAACGGTCGTAAGGGTTAGTTGGTTGCCTTTTTGGCATTGTCTCGTTTAAGTAACTCTCAAACTTGGTGCCAAAGAGGGTCGCCGGTCGTAAGTACTGGCTCATCTTTGGATCATCCTTCCAAGCAGCAACCTTAATGTCGATCACCTTTTTGAAATCCTCCACCACAAAATGCTCATTCATTCTGGCACGGATTAACCTTTGGGTAGCATTCGAGCTAGCACGGTATCTAGTCCCAGCCTTAGTGTTAAGGTAGTCAAGAATCTCTTGGTAAGGGGCGTGGTCGGGCTTGCCCGACAATATATCTTCTTCTGTTCTATTAACTGCTCTATTAATTGTTCTATTATCTGGATCACTGATGACCCTACCCTCAGATCGTTCATGAACCGGGGGTAGGGTCATGGTTGAACCTACCCCCGGTTCAGAATTGATCCTACCTAGACTTATGGTTCTTCTAACGATTTGTTTTCCTTCATAAACGTTATTTCGTTGAATAAACCCGTATTCTTCTAGTCTTGCTAAACTCCGCTTGATTGTTGGTTCCGAACAATTCAACCGTTCTGCTAACTTTACATTACTCATGAAGAAACTATTGGTAACATTAAGCATGGCGTAGATCTCGCCGTAAAGGAGCTTATCCTTATCCTTGAGGCGATCATCATGAGCAACTCCAACTGGGATATTAAGGAATAGGTTTGCGCCTTCGTATTCTCCCATCGTTCGTTTTGGCCTCCTTAAAACGGCGGGTTATCAAAATTGAACCCGGCTCCTTGATCGTTTCCGGCTTGGTTGCCCGGTTGAGAGTAGCCAAAACCGTTTTGATTGTTTCGCGATTCCGTTGGTCCTTGATTGCTATCAGGGCGCTTTACCCCGTTAGGTTGACTTTCACCGTCTAATTTTGGCAGGTGACGGGTTACCTGCAGGTTGTAGTATCCTTTGCTATTTGGTCGATCTGACCACTTAACCTCAATCGCTAAGGTCTTGTTTAGCAAGCTTTGTGCGAAGACTTGCATGCTTGAAATTTGTAGGCCGTCTTGAGCGCCTACCGCCCAAGCTAGTGTATTAAAGCGGCGAACTGAATTGTTGTAACTTTCTTCTGTCGCTTCATTCCATACTTGATTGTCAAAACGTACTTGGCCACCTGCATACTTGCCATCGATCACTTCGTAATCAAGTTGTAGCATTTCATTACCTGTTGAGTTTGCGTGAGTTGCAACAGCCTTAACAATCTTTACGTTGTAAGTACCAGCCTCTTCTACGAACGTGCCACCGTTAAAAATGTTGTTTGAGTTTGTTGTGAATCCAAAAGCCATAATTATTTCTCCTTTTTCACTTGGTTTGCTAAATCAAATAGCTCTTTTGCATTAATCAGTTTCCGGTCATCTAACCGGTTCTTAGCATGGCTTCCTTGTTCAGGATCCAAATCAATTAGTCGTTTGCCTTCTTTGACGTAAATTCTGCCGACAACGTCGAACATTGATGTAAAGGCGTTAAACGTTTTGGCATTCATATCCGCCTCGTAACGTCCATTCATAAATTCCGGCCCTTTATCGATCTGGTGTGCGGTAGCATACACGTTGACGTTTGATTGCCGCAACATCGTTCCCATTGTTCGGAACCAGATTTGAAGTTTCTGGTAGTTTTGCCGGCCGTCCTTGCTGGCCCCATCAATGTTTTCTAAGGCCATGTTCTGGAGGGCACTCATGTTATCTAAACAAACGGCGTCGTATTCATTTACAGCCCAGTTTAAGCATCGTTCGACCGTTTGTTGAATGCTTGGCATGTCACCTTGCTCGATGATCGCAATGTCGATTCCTTTTGCCCCTCGTAGAACGTCCGTTGACAGGTCAAAGCTGATTAATAGCTTCTTTTCACCCGGCACGTCCTTGAAAAGGGTCGTCTTACCTGTTCCACCGTCACCGTAAATGAACCACATATGGCATTGTGGTGGCAGATCGCCATTCTTGAATAATTTCATTACTTAACCTCCTTCCACGAATCCTTTTCGGTTCGCTTTTTTATTGCAAGCGTTGATGGCTGGTCTTTTACGGTTACTCCAGCTACCACTTCACCGTCCGATGTAATTACTTTCCCGTCTGGTGTAATTACCAGGTCTCTCTTAAGATCGCCCCACTTGAGGTTGATCTTCTCTTCTTTTTCGACTAAGTCAGTACCTTCAAACTGCTTAATCAGTTCTTGTTCATCAGTTTTGACAATCGTTTGTTTTGGCTTCGTCCATGTAATCCGTCCTAGCACACCCTTGTACTCATAGTCTGGTTCTTCAGACTTCTTGAGTTCGGCGTAATCAGCGATCAACCCTCGCATGTACTCAATGGTTCTCTGATTTTCTTTCTTGTGTTGCTCGACGTATTCTTTCGTTGCTGCTAAAATTTTGTCTTGGTTGTCGTTATCATCCTGTGCTTCTTGAATTTTGCGAAAAGCCCATTCAAGCTGACCTTCGTTTTCGATAAAGAAGCGTTCGCCCTGCTTCTCGCCGGTTTCTTCAAACGACGCTTTCACGTCTTTTAATGTTGGTTCCATTGTTAGTCCCCCAGTCGCTTGCTTAGCTCTTCATCGATCATCGCTTTGGCTACGTCTAACTGCTCCTCAATTGCAATAACTTCATGCTTGAGCGCACCAGCCGTAACTGGTTCATCACGGATAATTGAATCTAAGTCCGCTAACGCTTTAACCAAGCGATCTTCGGCATGCTTAAATCCGTTTGTGTATGCTTTGTAGTCCATGTGGTATAATCTCCTTGAAATGTGTTTTTATTTGGCCTAGCGGTGACGCTGGGCCTTTTTTGTTGGAAAGCTGTACTTAAAACTGGCCAAGACGTATGGCACGATGGCCACCGTCGCCAGGATCAAGTGGTTCGTCAATAGTAGCGAAATCGCCAATACGAACAAAGCCGCGTACGCCAACCCTTCAGTGCTAGTCATTATCGATCCCCCTTTAAAACACGGATCAGCCGCGTACTTTGTTCCGGGCTTAACTTAACTTCGGCGATCATCTCACCGGTTTTTGCATCATAGTTATTAACCTTCATAGTCTTTTTCCTCCTAATCTTCTAATAGGTTCATCTGTTCTAAGTTGGTAGTTATCCTTTGACTTTGCTTGATAAGCCCCCGTCTTCCGAATTGCTGGTAGAACCTCGCTAGTCACCCAGCGCTTGAATTTCTTAGCGCTTGGAAGCTTACTAGATAAGATCAGCGAGTAGAGGCCCGATTCATTGATGACCGTTTGGTTAGGATTGCCTCGTTTAATACCGTCGTAAATTGCGACGGTATTCTTGTTGCCTCCTACAGTCCTAAATCGTCGTCTTGGATCTCCAACGCATTATCTTGGAAAACCTTGAGAGCTTCTGGGAAGTATCGCCAAGATCCATCACGATCGCGGTAGCTCATATCGGCATCGCGCTTAACGCCTAGCTTATTGGCCCATTTGCCAATCGCAATCGGCGACACACCAATAATGTTGCCGATCTCGGTTGCTGAATACTCTCGGCGTGCACCGACCGGCAGTGCTTGCATGGCGCAAATTGCTTCGTTGCGGAAGTCGGTGGCCATACGTGGCCGCTGGTACTCATCAGCAACTTTGCCAAGCTCCAGATACAGCTTGACGTCTTGATTGCGTAACTCGTGCGCTTTGTTGACGTTCTGCTTGCGCATTTCAATCAGCCATTCTCGCTTGTACGCGAGCTTTTCATGCTCCAGGCTACTGTCAATTGCGATTGCCTTGCCGTTGTGTTCGGCTTGGTATTGATTAAATAAACCAACGTAGGTTGCTGTGAAGATCGTCCCCTTCTTGCCGGTCAACTTGTTGGCCACGAACTCGCAACCTTGCTTAGTGAGCAGGTAGCATGTGTAATTCTTTCCTGTACCTGCTTGATAACTTGATTCGATAAAGAAATCATCAGAGCGCAATTTTGCGCTTTGACTCATATCGCTGATATACCGGCGGATGTCACGGACTAAATCACGGTGGCGCTTGCCAATCATCTTCGCAACGTCCCGGCTATCCATAACTTCCTGATCGTTTACCTGCTTGATAATTTCTACTTGGTTTTCCATGTTTGATCCTCCTATCCAGCTTTGTTCGATTTTTCGAACGGGTTATCTAAAAAAAAGATGCCAATTTCATTAGGTCCAAGTCCAATTAGCTTGCAAAAACTTGTGAGGTTATCAATTGTCCAGTTTGTATGGCCGTTTTCCCGCAGCGCGTATGATGAGCGAGTAATTTTAAGAGCTTTCGCAACATCAGCTTGTGTTAGCCCATTAGCGATGCGCTCAGCCTTAATCCTCTTTAGATTAAGTTTCATATTATCGTCTCCTTTTGTCCTTTAAACTTGTTCGCTTTATCGAACAACTATATTATTACACGGTCGTTCGATTTAGTCAACGTTTAGTCTGAATTTTTTTAAAAATTGTTTTATTTCAAGAACGACCGTGCTATTATTATATATGTAGAAAGGAGGTGAAAATGTGAAATCGAATGAAGAAGTTATTAAGTACCTAAATGAATTAAGAAAACAGCAGAAAATATCAATCAGTGAGCTCGCTCGTAAAGTTGATATGTCAAAATCTACTGTGTCCCAATACTTTAACGGTAAGCTTCAATTCCCACTTAATCGAGCACACGACTTTGCACGAGCTTTAGGGGTAACAACTGATGACCTGTTAGGCCTTGATTTATCGAAAGTCAATCCTATTAACAGATTGACTAAGATTCCCTTATTAGGAACTATCGCTTGTGGTGACCCGATCTTGGCCGATGAAAACATTTCTGGTTACTTATCAGAGCCAACCGACTTATTGCCTAGCGGAAAGCTTTTTTATCTTCGGGCAAAAGGACAATCAATGGAGCCTACTATCAAAGACGGATCACTAGTGCTGATAAGGCAACAGCCGGACGTGGAAGATGGTGAGATTGCAGCAATCTTATTTATGGACGATAATGAGGCCACACTAAAACGGATTAAACGAGCGGGTCCAACCGTCATCTTAATGCCAGACAACCGGGAGTATGAGCCAATCATTGCTAGCAACAGTAACCCGGTCAGGATACTTGGTAAAGCCGTCCGAGTAACGACTAATCTATAAAAAATCCCCTAGCGGCATCGGGTAGATAGCACCGCTAGGGGAGTAATATAGGATCAAGCTGATTATATCACAGCTTGGTCTGATACATATACGTCCAATCCTGATCGACGTTAAAAGCTGTTAGGGGGACTTCAAAATGAAGTTAAAAATCAATATGTGGACAGCAATTTTCGACATTGTTAATTGCATTCTGTTTGTTGTTTCTTGGTTTGTAATTGCCGGAACGGCTGTTATGGACGCCACGTCTGGCACAAATGCTACCGGCGGTACAGGAACATTTTTATATATAATGGCCTGGATCGGAGTTGCACTTAATATTTGGGCTCTGGTTGCATCAAAAAAGAATGATATTTCTATTGTTGGCCCGGTGCTTGGTATTATTGGAAGCGCCATGTTTGGAGTAACTGCTGCTATGGCTTTCCCTGCACTTGTTGTCTTAATCATCGCAACAGTATTCACTTTCCTTCAGCGCCCCGCTAAAGGCACTCAACAAAGCAATTAGGATTAGCAAAGCCGGTCATAATGGCCGGCTTTATTTGTAGCTTGATTTAATTCGATGAAGAAATATAACGCGCGCAATTTTGCGTCGGTTGTTAAATCATTGATATGTTGGAGGTATGTATGAAAGTTGCCATTTACGTTCGCGTCAGCACTCTAGAGCAAGCGGAGAGCGGCTACTCAATCGGAGAGCAGACCGAAAAGCTCAAAAGCTACTGCAAAATTAAGGATTGGCAAGTCGCTAAAATATACACTGATCCCGGTTTTTCCGGTTCATCCTTAGACCGGCCAGCAATTCAACAATTGATTAGTGACTGCAAAGCCGGTTTTTTTGACGCCGTTTTGGTTTATAAACTAGACCGATTAAGCCGGTCACAAAAAGATACGCTGTATTTGATTGAGGACGTCTTTAATGCTCATAATATCCACTTCATGAGTTTGTCGGAGAATTTCGACACTTCTACCCCTTTTGGTAAGGCAATGATTGGGTTGCTGTCAGTCTTTGCCCAGCTTGAGCGGGAACAGATTAAGGAACGGATGCAAATGGGGAAACTAGGCCGGGTTAAAGCTGGTAAGATATCCGCGTGGTCTAACGTACCGTTTGGCTATACTAAGGTTAAGGATAGCTATGATGTTGATCCACTGCGGGCTGGTATCGTTAAACGCATCTATGCAGACTATTTAGCTGGAAAATCTATTACCAAGATTATGAAGGAACTTAATCGAGAAGGTCATATTGGCAAAGGGGTTGCCTGGTCATATCGAACAGTCCGCCAGGTTCTAGGTAACGTTACGTATACCGGTCGGATTATCTTTAAAGGCCAAGTTTACGATGGCTTGCATACCGGTATTATTAGTAAGGCTGATTGGGACGAGGTGCAACGAGTGCTCAAGATTAGGCAGCTAGACCAGGCTAAAAAGAGTAACAACCCTAGGCCATTTCAAGCCCAGTACATGTTGTCTGGCTTGCTCAAGTGCCATTATTGTGGTGCTACACTAGCGATTGCTAAGAGCCACACCAAGAACGGCCCGCTGTGGCGTTACGTCTGCCCAACTCGCCATGCCAGCAAGTATCATAGGAATGGCGCAGCTAGGTACCGGATCCCACCAGTTAATTGTGAGCTGGCGTATAAGTATAAAGATGATCTGGAAAAGGCGGTACTCCGTGAGGTTAAGAAGGTAGCACTTGATCCTGATGCGGTAGTCGCTAACCAAGACAACGGCCAATCAACAATCGATAAGCAAGCAATCAAGGCGCAATTGTCCAAGATTAAACGGCAACAGGCCAAGCTGGTGGATCTCTATCTGTTGAGTGATGACCTAAACGTTGACCAGCTCCACGACCGGGCCGAAAAGCTCAAAGTCCAAGCTGATGCTCTCCAGGAACAACTTATCCATGATACCAAGAAGACGGATGCCTTCAGAAAGACGGCGACCGATGCCGCACATATTGATCAGCTAGACTATGAGCATCAAACCGCGATTGTAAGGATGCTCATCGATCACATCAATGTTAGCAATAATGGTTTAGATATTTACTGGCAAATCTAATGGTCGCGTTAAAAGGCGGCTTTTTTCTTGCCCAAAACAAAAATATTTGGAGAGTGCCATTTCCACCAGGGTAAAGCCCTTGGCCACCCGTTTTTTCAATTTCTTTAACATTATTCCACCACCTGTAATGATTGATAGATTGGCATCAGGATACTTAAATACATCACCACAACCACAGCAGCTATCATCACCAGAATCAGCGGCTGGGTTAACTCCAACAATTGCGACGACCGTGACGACAAGCGCTGATAATTTAACCGGGCCACGGCCGCTAATTCCTCCCCTAATTCCCGTTGGGTTAGGCCCCGGTTTAAAAATGAAGGCAGCTCCCTTGGTAAGTAATCGAGATGTGAAACGACGGCTTCTAGTGGTCGTCCTCGCGCTAGGGCTCCACTGATCTTTTGACCAACTAAATAAAGCATCGAGCGCTGATCAAATTGACCAACCAGCCGGCTAATTTCTTGTAGGGACATCCCGTTTTCGACCATCACGGCTACGTTGGCCACTAGGTAGTAGGACCAGTAGTACTTGGTGGGTCGCCCAATTACCGGCAGGGTGCACAAGAAGCGGACGCGCTGCTCTGGGTCCATTGTCATCCACCGGACGCCCAACAGGACCACTGAAGCGAGTAGTGCCCCCGCGCACGTTAAACCAATTGTGGTAACCAACGGGGGAATGGCCAGCCCCGCCCCGCTGCCCCAACTAGCGACCTCGGGGAGGACAAAGTGAATCACCATTACGATCACTAGAACTAAAAAGACCAGTAAAATCACCGGGTACTGCATGACCGCCCGTAAACGGGCCCGTTGCTTTGCTTGCAGTGCCAGGAACTTGCCCACCTGGTGAATCGTTTCCGCCAACTTACCATGGCGTTCTGCCAAGCGTAGTTGGTAGTAAGTATCGACCGAAAGCCAAGGGCCCAGCGCCTCGGCAAAGGGCTTGCCCATGAGCATTGCCTGGTCAATTTCATCAAACATCCCCTGCCACTTCGGGTAGAGCCGTTGTGACATGTTTACCAGCCGGCGCAGGCTAATCCCCCGGTCAATACCGTCCCCCAAGAATAAGAGCCAGTCCGCCATTTGCCCCTGTTTCATTTTAACCGGCCGCGAAGTCTTCCGCCGG
>SKES01000356.1_pt1 | contig 44301 bp, 38 predicted proteins | sample 4826851 | NCBI WGS metagenome assembly SKES01 (sample SAMN11008803, study PRJNA524170) | human gut metagenome | biome: Human fecal sample; material: Feces; isolation source: fecal sample from pouch patient p52 | host: Homo sapiens | place: Israel: Tel-Aviv | collected 2016-09-04 | reverse complement strand
GCCTAACGATTGATGGTGTATACCAATGATGCTATATATGTGTTTTTTGTATCATATATAAACGGGTTTGATTAGGTTAGAGAAGGAAGGCAAAACCATGAAATTTCTGAGACATAAATCTTTTAGGGGAGATCCGCAAGTTCACTACAAGATGTTTAAAGTCGGCCGTACTTGGGTATTTACGGCGATGGCATCATTTGTATTGACTGCTGCACCTCAGTTAGTATCTCATGCAGATACGGTTTCGGCGGATACTAGTAGCGATACGGCAAGTAGTGCCACTAGTAGTGCCAGCTCGGGGGCGGATACGTCTTCTGCAGCAGCGAGTGCGGCGGCACTAGCTGCTGCAACGGCAAGTAGTACGTCAACTAGTACTACCAGTGACTCGTCTACGGCATCTTCTTCGAGCAAAACTGCCTCGAACAGTAATTCCGAATCTTCATCGGATAGTTCAAGCAGCGATGACAGTGCTTCAGACGCAAGTTCTGCGAGCGAAACAAGTACGACTAATGCGACAAGTACATCAAGTACTAGTAGTAGCAGTGTTTCAACGGCTAGTTCGAGCGCATCCAGCGCAAGTTCAAGTAGTAGTTCGAGCTCGTCAAGCGCTACTTCATCGAGTTTAACTGATAGCAGCAGTTCTTCCGCAGCTAGCTCAAGTACGACGAGTTTGTCAAGCAGTGCTAGCGTAGCGGCAAGTACTGTCTCGACAGCAAGCAGTGTTGCCAGCACGACTAAGTCTGCAAGTACGGCGGCTTCAACGGCAGCCATTGCAGCTTACTCGTCGGAATCGGCTGCCAGCTCAAATACCGATAGTACCGCAGCTAAGGCGGCTTCATCGTCAGCTTCATTAGCCGGTTCATACGCCACACTTGCCAGCAGTTATGCTAGTTTGGTCAATAACCTAACGACGCAAGCAGCAGTGAGTGCGGCCCAAAGTGCCTATCAAGAAGCGCTTAACGCGGCTGATTTGTCACGGCACTACAATAGTATTGCAAACATGTACTTAGACGCAATGACAAATGGTGTGGGGTCCAATGTAGATAATACATTGGCATACGCTAATGCCAACTCTTTAGCATTTAGTGCAGCCAGTGCGGCCAGTTCATACGCAGCCCTGGCTTCAACGGCCACCTCAACGGCCAGCAGTGCTGCTACCCAAGGCTTAATTAATTTAGCAAGTAGCAATTATTCCGCCGCATCTAGTGCGGCATCTGCAGCCACGGTAGCAGCCAGCTCGGCAGCTGAAGCAGCCAACAGTGCATACTTAGCCATGCAATACGACAAAAATAATACGGCCGTTACCTCAGCTTACACCGTTGCTTCTAGCACGGCAGCTGCGGCTTCAACGGCCGCGGTTAACGCAACGACCGCTGCGATGGCAGCATCTTCAGCATATGCCGCTGTAAGTAGTAATGCGGCAAATAATGACTATGAAGCCACTAGTACTGCCTATGCAGTTACTTCCTCCGCCGCAACGGAGGCGCTTAGTCAATACGCCGCCGGGAGCACAGCTACTAGCACCGCTAGTTCGGCAGCCATTTTTGCCAATAGTACTGCAATTAGTGATTTGGCGAGTGCGGCTTCTTCAAGTGCAAACGTGGCGAATACGTCAAAGAGTACGGCTTCAAGTGCGGCCAGTGTGGCGGCAACGCAAACTGGTACTCAAGCGTCAGCTTATGCTTCAAGTGCTGCAACGGCCGCTAGCTCTGCTTCGTCAGCCTACGCCGTCGCCAGTACGGCTGCAAAATCTGCTGTCAGTGCTAGTGATCCTGCCACCGCGGACTCATACGCTCGGGTGGCCCAATCGGCATCTTCATTGGCTGCTAGTTACGCTGCAACTGCTGAGTCTAACGCGACTTTAGCTGCTAAGTTTTCGACGAATGTCGCCAATGAACAAACCGTTAGTTCCAATGCGACTTTAACGACGAGTACGGCAACGCAAAGTGTCTCGACTGGAGATACTGTGACAATTACCAACAAGGTGGGTTTGGATTCAGGATATTCAGTAAGTGGTACACCAACTTATGTTTGGTATGTCTCAACGGATGGAGCAACTTGGACGACCATTAGTGGTGCAACATCGGCAACGTATACAACAACTGCAACTACTTCAGGGACGTATTATTATCAAGCAGTCGTTAGTGGTAAGCGGGTTACAGCATTAATCTTGACTTCAAATTTTGAAGCAGCTGGTAATGTGATTACCATTGTTGTTACCAATCCAGAAGGGACCTACACTGAAATTGCCAGCAGTTATGCCAGCCAAGCCAACAGCGCAGCCTCAGTGGCAACCTCTCAAGCTGCCGCTGCAAGTAGTGCGATCAGTTTGGCCAGTTCTTCAGCTAACTTGACGGGCTCATTAGCTAGCTACTACACATCACAGGCTAATTCTTCATACAACGCAGCTAGCTCATATGCGAGTGTGGCTTCGGAGGCGGCAAGTATTGCAACTATGGCCAGTACTTCGGCCGCTTCTTATGAAGCCGAAGGGGCGTATACCAGTGCTAATATCTGGGCAGGAATGGCATCGAGTTATGCGAGTGTTGCAACTGAATATGCTAGTTCTGCAAGTAGTGCGGCATCTGAGGCAGCAGCTAGTCTCGATACTGCTTTGAAAAATGCGGTTAATGAAGATGGTGGTGATACCGCTGCTGATTATTTAGCATCAAGTTATGCCAGTATGGCTGCGTCATCGGCAAATGTGGCCGGTGACCAAGCCTCGTTAGCTGCATCCTATGCGGCCAACGCTGCTAATGCATATAACGTTGCTGGTTCTTCATTTAATACCACTGCAACTAGCAGTTATAATGCAGCGGCAAGTTCTGCAGCTGTAGCGGCTAGTTCATACGCTGCGGCAGCTAGTGAAGCAGCAAGTCTTGCTGCTTCATATGCAGCGGACGGGAATTATAATTCGGCTGCCTTGCAACAAAGCTACGCGGCTTTGCGTTTAACCTATGCCACAGATCAATTGAATGCTGCTTCGAGTGCGGCGAGTGCGATTACCCAAACGGTCGTGCAAGCACAATCCAGTTATTATAATTCGATTGCAACGGCTGCTTCTAGCGCAGCGTCAGCAGCTGAATCGGCAGCCGGGAACGCAATCAGTGTCGCGAGTTCATTAAGTGCAAAGTATGCGTCAAACACCACGTTGGGTAGCTCATACGTTGCACAAACTAATAATTATGCCGTGACAACTCTGGGTGCAGCGGCGGCCGCAACTTCAGCTGCGGAAATGGCAGCTCAGTATACAAGCCAGGCTTCATCGGCAGTAGCTGCGGGCGATTATGCTATGGCCAGCTCATATGTGACCAATGCCTCAGCAGCAGCTAGTGAAGCAACCTCATATGCGGCATTGTCTACATCCAATGCGGCTTTAGGTAGTACGGCGGCTAGCAACGCGACGAATTATTCAAACAATACGAATTCATATAAAAGCACTAATACGGGTAATGCAACGACAATTCTAGGGATTGTTATTTCTGGTGGGATGACTTCTCAACCCGCAGCAGTGACGTCGACCGTTTCTGGTGGGACCTTTACCTTGTCAGCTTCGTCAGCATTAGGACTAGGTGGGGTTGCACTATCATCAAAAACAACTTGGTATGTTCAAGTCAACGGCACTTGGATGACCTTAGATAAGGCCAGCGCTTATATTGAATCATATGATGCAGTTGACAGTGCTGGTTTACTGTCAACTAGTAGTTCATTAACAGTTACTATCAAAGCGGGCTATACTGGATCATTGCTGTTCCAAGCCGTACAAGGGTTTTCTTGGGACTTGGCAAACTGGTTTACAGTTTATACGTTTGCAAGTAATTTAGCGGAAGTAGATGTTTATAGTAGCAATATTCCAGCAACAAACATTTCCATAGCTGGTGATGATTACGTCATTAATCCAACGAACAGTTCGAGTGGCTCAAACGATAAGGTGACTAGCCAGTTTACATCAACGACTAACCCTGAGAATGCTACTGGAAAGATTACCTGGACGACAAGTGATTCAAGCATTGCGACAATTGATGATTCTGGCCTTTTGACCGTTGTATCTAATGGAACGGTGACAATCACAGCAACAATTACGAATGCAGACGGCACTAGCTATTCATCTTCAAAGACAATTACAATCGGTAGCGGCCTTGAGGATACGAGTGTTGATGCTGGAAGTGATTTGACGTGGGTTCCAGATGGTTCGACTACGGGTACTGGGACTGATATTACTTATCAATGGTATTATTCTTCAACAGCGGACGGTACTGGAACAGCGCTGAGTGGTCAGACTGGTACGACACTTAATCTGTCAGATCTGACGGTAGGGCAATCCGGTTATTACTACCTAGTTATTACTGGATCCAATACGACTAACGGGACTACTACCACGACAACTGTAACTTTAGGCCGGGCTTACTTGACTGTTAATGCTGTTTCAACTGAAGCGGCAGATTCTGCAGCTAGCGAAGCAGCTAACTACGCAAATCAAGCGACGGAATATGGTTCAGTTGCTAGTTCTTATGCGAACATTGCGGGCGAATATGCAAGTAAAAACTCAGAAGCAAGCTCCTACGCAGAACAAGCAACGGCAGCAGCTTCTGATGCACAGTCAGCTGCAACAGCTGCTTCAACTGCAGCCTCTAATGCGGCAGCCGCCCAATCAAATGCAGATTCTGCGGAAGCTGCCGGCGAAAACTCGGCTGCTTCCAGTTATGCAGAGGAAGCTAAAAAGAAAGCGTCCGAAGCATCTGAAGCTAAAAAGAAAGCTTCAAGTGCCGCTGATGATGCGGGCTACTATGCTGATTTAGCTGCTAATGTTAGTGAAGATGACTCGGATAGTGATTCTGACGGCGACAGTGATTCGGATAGCGACAGTGATTCGGACTCTGACAGTGATTCGGATTCCGACAGTGACGCTGACTCAGACAGCGACTCAGGTTCCGACAACGACTCAGACTCAGACAGTGATTCGAATAACGACAGTGACTCCGATACAATCACAGATTCAGATTCAAATGATGGAACCAATTCTGACAATGGTAGTAATTCTGGCTCAGATGGAAGTTCCAGTTCAAATACTGGATCAGGTTCGGGCAATACGACGGGCTCTACTGGAAATAATTCAGGTACTGGCACTGGTACGACAACTTCATCGACTGCTTCTAACAACGGTGCTGCTTCGACAAGTACGACTAGCTTGAGTGCTGCAGCAACAAGTGGTGTCTCGGCCACAGCCGCAACGTTGGCGGTTACGACACCATCCAGTGACGGTGCTGCAACAACGTCAGCAACTGCTGCTACATCAGTGGTTTATGCCGCTGCTAGCGCTCAAGACGTTGATGCAACTTCTGATCAGACTGATTCAGATTCGAAGAGTAGTAATGATTCTGATAAGGATAAGAAGTCAGCTGATACTGATAGTGCTGATGATAAGGTCGGCTCAAGTAATACTGACGAGAATGGTAAGACTGCATCTGATACAAGTAATAATGCCGGAACGATTTTCGGTGGCTTGTTGACCGCGGCTGCAGCTGCTGGACTCGGCTGGTGGTTCTTCTTGTTCGGTCGTCGTCGTAAAGATGATGATGAAGATGATGAGAATCAAAAATAGTTAAAATTTAAAGCTGATTTGTTAGTACTGCTAACGATATACGTTGTAAAATAAGACTATTAACCAAAACGGGCGTGAAGCCCGTTTTGGCGTACATAAAAGAAAATTGAAAGAGGTAAGACTAAGATGCAAAAATCTACTGTCACCAAGCTTAAGCAAGCACTGATTGCAACTGGAAATTTGAAAGATTACGGTACAAGTACCGTAACCTTGGCACTTTCGGTATCGGATCATCGACATCGGGCCCAAGTGCGATTCTATCGTTGCGATTCTTTCAAGCAAGCTTGGATAGCAGTTGCACAACAATTAGCCAAAACCCCTCAAGCGAGTTGGGTTCGATTAGAAGCAGTTCAATCAACACAGAAGTTACCAAGAGAAACTTTTGAAAAGCGATTGGCAGCTACTTTTCGGATGAACTATTGGCGATACGGTATTAGTTTTGATGCAGATTTCAAGACAGCCTTATTGGAGATGGAAAGTAATGGACAAGCATTTTTCCGTCCTAGCAAAGCGCATCGAATTGGTAAGAATCGTTCGGGTTCTTGGGTCGACTATGATCGAGTAGAGCCGTATCTTAACAAGCGTGAAGGAGCGCTACCAGTCGATATTCGAAAGACAGAAAATGTTTGGGTCTTTACAACCGCTGGTGTATTTACTGACGGGCAGAAAATCTGGAATCTATCTGAGCAAGAGGATTGTGGTAAGGGCGTTCGGGTGGTGACTGACGAGCAGAGCGAGCTGCAATCAGCTATTGAACATGGTGAAACTTTCCTAATTAATCAGTTAAAAGACAATGGAAAATTTGTCTACGGTTATTTTCCGGCTCGTCAAAGAGTTCTTAGCAATTACAATGTTGTGCGGCATTTTTCGTCCTTATATGCCTTGCTGGAAGCCATTCCATTCACAAAGCGCACTGAAGATTGTGCAAAAGTTAAGTTAGCGATTCAGTGGGGCTTAAAAAATGCCACGATTGAAAAAGAGGACGCAATCTTCGTCGATGATAATGGCGAGCTAAAGTTGGGTGGACAGGCCTTATTAATACTTGCATTGAGTAAATATCAAGACGTTACCAAGGATGATACTTTCATGCCAGTTTTAATGAAAGCTTTTAAAGGCGTTCATTTCTTCCAAGAACCGTCTGGTAAGTTAATTCATGTCCTAAATCCAGATTTAACGGTCAAAGCAGCTTATCGAATTATCTATTATGAAGGAGAAGTCGCATTTGCGCTTTCCCGACTATATGAGTTAACACATGATAAGAATGTGATGGATCTGGTGAAGCAAATCTTGGATTACATGGTGGCTAATGACTACGGTAAATACCATGATCACTGGATTTCTTATGCAATCAATGAAGCATTACTGGTATTCCCAGACAATCGTGATTATATGAAACTGGGTTTGAAAAATGTATTCAGTCATCTAAAATTCATTGAAGAGCGTGATACCACGTATCCAACATTACTTGAGTTAGTTGATGCGGCCGTCAAAATGACCGATATGATTAAACGTTCAGGTAATGAAGACTTGATAGCACCTTATGACTTGGTTCGTTTACGGCAGGTATTGCGGTATCGTGCGTTGTATGAGATTACTACTGGGTGTTTTCTACCTGAGATTGCAATGTATCTCTATAATCCACAGAAGTTCATTGGTGGGTTCTATGCACGTCATGACAATTTCCGGACACGGATTGACGATTGTGAACACTTCTTATCTGGGTTGATCAACTATTATAACTACACATATCGACAAGCATAATACTAGGTAACAGAAAGGGTGACTGTATGTTTTACTTCATTAATGAATATATTTTAGGCAAGAATTCGAGTGTTGAGCACGCGGCAATCAACCGGGTGAAATTATTTAACCACTATAAAGCGCCAGCCCGGATTGTGACTAAGATGTATGACCGTTTGCTACATCAGACCATGGGAACTTTTCAGTTAGCAAACCAGCAAGTGCTGAATATGTTTGATTACTTTCAACAAACCACGGATGTGCCAACTAAAGTTCTGCATACTGATGACATGCATCTGCCAGTTGAATATGCGGTAGAGGTGGGTGCCAACTTTAGCAAAATTTTTAATGGTGATGAACACGTTAGCAACGTCGGTTTTATTCCTGGAACGATTGGGCGCGTCTTTTACCAAGAATTCTTCGACAATCAAGGTAACTTATCTTCAACCGACCTGTGGGATTGGCGAGGCTTCAAGTCCAGTACACAATATTTTGGTCAGAACGGTAAACTGGTTTTGGAACGGTTTTATAATCTACAAGGCGAGACCGTTATTGAGCAGTACTATGTACCTGACACTAACGGTAATCCGCTAGCGTCACGTTTGATTTTAAAGAATTATCGTGATCAAGCGGAGCGCTTCTTCCAGGACGCGAACCATTTATTTCGTTTCTTCTTGGCCGAACTCAGTCATTTGGACAAGCAAACGACGACCTTCATTAGTGATCGCCCAGGTACCAGTGTGAAGCCGTTGTTGGAACTTCAGGATGATTCTCACAAGTATGTGACGGTTCCAATTTATCAGGCGAAGGATATTAATGACCCAATTCATTCCCCGTTGGACGGGTTCTTAACACCGGCCTTCGATAATTTGCAACACTTTGATGGCTTCATTACAGCTACTGAAAGTCAGGCTCAGCATCTGCGGACGCGGTTCCCTAAAGCTAAGGTGACAGTGTTACCAACTGTAACTACGAGTCCGTTGGCGCAGAGTAAACTACAGCCAATCACGGCCCGCCCCAAGCAATTGCTATACGTTGGGCGGCTGGCGCCGGATCGGCAACTGGATCAGTTAATTCGGACCATTGCGTTAGTTAAGCAACAGGTCAAAGAAATTCAGTGTGACTTTTACGGCTACGGCGATCCAGAGTATCTTAAGACGCTGAATAAGCTGGTTGAAGAATTAAAATTGACGAATAATGTGCATTTATTAGATTATCATCCTGATTTAGAAACACGTTATGATGATTATCAGCTGTTGCTCAATACCGATATTGTTGATGGTGGTCCAATGAGTATGCCGGAAGCCATGAGTCACGGAATTCCAGTGATTAGTTATCGCTTTAATTATGGGCCTAAAGATTGGATTGATGACGGTCATGACGGTTTCATCGTTGATCCTGGCAATCAATTGGCGCTGCGTGACCGGGTCATCGAATTAATGACGGATACGAAGAAGTTGACGGCATTCAGCGAAGCCGCCTTTAAGAAGCTTCATACGTCACAAACTGACTTAAAAGTTTGGCACCGTTGGCAACAATTACTGGGTATTAAGTAGGAGGGCGCATATGTATTATTTCTTAAACGATAACATGCAATTTTCAAAATCAGGAATCGAACAGGCGGAAATCAACCGACTGACTTTATTCAAGAAGCACCATGTGGCTGCTAAAATCGTGACCCGCGTATTCGCAATGAACTTGCACGATGTGCTTGAAGGGGCCAACATTGCCGATGCTGATTTTGTTAATCTTTTTGACTTCTTTTGTGGTAGTCAGTCGGTCAAGCGTCAAAGGTTTGATTTGGCCGACTTTGAAGTGCCAGCCGATGCTATCAAAACCCGGAAGGATAATCAGATTCAAGTCATGGAACGTGGTAAGTTAATCATGATTATTTACCTTCGGGCCGGTACGGAAGCCGTTAGCAATGTGCAATACTTTGACGTTAATGGTCGTACGCTCAAGATGAGTTGGTGGGATACACGGGGTTTTAAGTGTCTTGAACAATTATTTGATTGGGACGGTAAGATTGCCCAAGAAGCGTACTTTGGCCCGGATGGATTGATTCACGTGGAGAAGTTACACTTGTTAAATCACGCTGGTCAGGAGCGAATCACGTGGCGCGTCTTGAACTACAACGAGCAGAGCCATACTTTTAATGGGATGAATGAACTGACCCGTTACTTCTATGATGAACTTAACCAGTTGAATGATGAACAAAATGTCTTCATTTGTGATCGGACCGTCGAATGTGCCTGGGGCTTATTCAATATGACCACATCAGCTAAGAAAGTCTTGCATCTACATAATAACCATGTGAGTGATGCTAAGGATATTATGCATTCTACCTTGAACAATAACTATGCTAATGCGCTGAATAATTGGGCGGCTTGGGACGCGGTCATTTCTGCGACACCAGAACAAACTAAGGACGTGGAAGCCCGCTTTGGTAAGGATATTCCAGCGTTCACTATTCCGGTTGGCTATGTTGATAATGCTACGTTAAAAGCCGCGCCGGTGAAGTTTGACCAACGACAAAAAGACCTCGTCGTGCAAGTTGCGCGGCTGGCACCTGAAAAGCAACAGAATCATTCAATCGAAGCCTTTGTTGAAGTTCACAAGCATTTTCCTGATGCCAAGTTGGAATTATGGGGTTATGCGAACGGGGATATTGAAAAGCAACTACATGCACAAGTTGCTGCAGCGCACTTGGAAGATGTGGTATTGTTCAAGGGGTATACCACGGATGTCAATGCCGTTTACAACCGGGCCCAATTAGGACTTTTGCCAAGTCGAGCTGAAGGATTCTCATTGATGTTGCTAGAAGCTCAAGCCCATGGGTTACCAATGGTTGCCAATGACGTGAAGTACGGCCCGAGTGATATTATTCAGGATCATAAGAGTGGAATCCTAACGACAGACGGCGATGTGCAACAATTGACCAAAACGATTTTAGAATTGTTGAAGAATCAAGGGCAGCTGGCACAATACAGTGCTCAGGCCTATGAAAATGCCAAGCGTTATTCAGAAGAAGCCGTTTTCAAACAGTGGCAAGCATTGTTAGATTACTTTAAGCCTGCTAAGGTCACGGCTTAAGTAGATTTGACGGCAAGGGAGGACGCAAAATGTTAATGATTATGACCATTTATGGGACCGTTAAGATGTTTACCCGAATGATCGTGTACTGTGGCATCGGTGGTCTTGTCCTAATTGTTCGTCACCATAATCGTAAGAAGCGGCGTAACGAGATGGACGAGGGAACTAAGCGGATCATGCGTAATACCCCTAAGGATGAGAACGGTAAGTATCCGTGGGAGAAGTAAGGTACCATTGGTTTTTAAGTTAAGTATCTAATTGAAAAGACCTGTCAGACGAAGCTAATCGTCTGACAGGTCTTTTCGGCTAATTTATCGTTAAATTAACGTTTCTGAATGGCCAACAAATATGGCGGCACATGGACTTGATTAATAAACTGATATTGTAGGACTTGGAATTGATGCTGGTCTAAATTCGTTACGTAATCCAAAACGGCTTGTGCTTCTGTCGCACCACCGGGATGACCAGCATAGACTAGCAGGATAATGAGTCCGTTGGTGACGAGGCGTTCCTGAATGGCTTTTATGGCCGTTAACGTTGTCGTTGGTTTCGTAATGATTTGTTTATCGCCACCTGGTAAATAGCCCAGGTTAAAGACGGCACACTTGATAGGTTGATCAGCGGCAATCTTATCTGCGATGTGTTCATGGCCCGTTTGCCACAGAGTGACTTGATGGGTGAGCGCTGCTTTATCTAAGGCAGTTGTCGTCGCTTCAATGGCCGCTGATTGAATGTCGAACCCGTCGACGTGACCAGTAGTCCCGACCAGCTTGGCGAGGTAGACGGTATCATGGCCGTTGCCAACCGTCGCGTCAATCACGTGGTCACCGGGATTGACGACTTGGTTCATTAGCGCGTGGCTATAAGCTAATGCCGAACTGAGTTGAATGAGTGTTACCCCCCTTGTTGAATTCATGAATTAGGACCGCAATCGAAGCGGTCCGTGCCGATAACGCGTACTAAAACGCGCACTTATATATAGTAAAACACTTCCAAGTAAAAGGCCACCGATTGTATCGCTGGGATAGTGGACGCCCACGATGACCCGGCTGATCATCATTAACAAGATGGACGTTATGCCGAGGGCAGTGAGCCAGCCAGTCAAGGCATTGCGGTGCCAGTAGTCAAATGCCAACACGAGCAGACTACCGATAAGGACGGTCGTTGTTGTCGAGTGCCCGCTGGGGTAACTATACCCCCCAATTTGGACAAGTCGCCAAGCGGTTGGCCGTGGCCGCATGATGACCTGTTTGATGAGATAATTACCGTAGCCGGCAATCAGCCAGGTGGTGACCCAAAAGAAGACTGCGCCGCGTGGGTTATGGCCCAGCCAGAGTGCCAGGCCGATAATTAACGTGATTATGGTGATGGTGTGGGGATTGCCAAGCTGCGTATACGTGACCATCGCGTGTTGAAACCACTGGGGACTATGATGCCAAAAATTAGCAACCGTGGTGTCAAAGTGTGTTAACCAAGGCGCCCGTTGCCATACCGCGGCCGTCCAGCCTAACCATCCTATAAATATAAGTAGAATCAAACTGTCCGAACGTTGCCAGGATCGTTGCTTCAATACTGATTCCTCCGATAAATAAATTATTGCCATTATTATAGCATTTTTTATCAGGGGTCCGATTAATGCCGATGATAAAATTTATCGCCAGCGGGGCTTGGGCCCTTGAAAAAAACGTGCTGGTTTGCTACTATGAAAACAATAACTTTACGACTCTGAGAAGGAATAGTAGTGGCTGGTGTTTTGCAGAAACTCCGTGGTAGTTGCAAACGGGGATTCACCAATCATGAACTCACCTTCGAGTCTTCCGGCTGAACAAGATTGTAGGTACGGACGTGGTTTCGCGTTAAGATTCTCAAGAGGCCACGGTAACGTGGAATCATAGGTGGTACCGCGGAACCCGTTTTCGTCCTATAAGCTTAATTGGCTTATAGGATTTTTTTGTTTTTTAACCGCTTTTACTGAGTTGAAGCATGAAAATGCCATCTTGAATAGTCAGTTGGAAAGTCGCAATGCTAGCTTTTACATACAAGGCAGCAAGAAAGGGGCACTACTATGGCATACAACCATAAAGTCATTGAACGCAAATGGCAACATTATTGGAAGGAAAACAAAACCTTCAAAACATTAGATACGACGGATAAGAAGAAGTATTACGCCTTAGACATGTTCCCATACCCATCTGGCCAAGGATTACACGTTGGACATCCTGAAGGGTATACGGCCACGGATATTATGTCACGGTTCAAGCGGATGCAAGGGTACAATGTCTTACATCCAATGGGTTGGGACGCATTCGGTTTACCCGCTGAACAATATGCGCTCAAGACGGGGCATAACCCGAAGGACTTTACGGCCAAGAACATCAAAAACTTCAAACGTCAGATTCGGTCATTAGGTTTTTCATATGACTGGGACCGTGAAGTGAATACGACTGATCCAAGTTACTACAAGTGGACGCAGTGGATCTTTGAACAGCTCTATAAGAAGGGCTTGGCTTACGAATCTGAAACGTTGGTCAACTGGGCTCCTGATATGATGGGTGGAACGGTTGTTTCTAACGAAGAAGTGGTTGATGGTAAGACGGAACGCGGTGGCTATGATGTTTACCGGGTGCCAATGAAGCAATGGAGCCTCAAAATCACGGCCTACGCGGACCGGTTGATTGATGACCTGGACGATATTGATTGGCCAGAAAACATCAAAGAGCAACAACGTAACTGGATTGGCCGCTCAGTTGGCGCATCCATTCGTTTCAAGGTTGCTGGTCAACCTGACGATACCGAGATTGAAGTGTTCTCAACGCGGCCAGACACGCTGTTTGGCGCAAGTTACATGGTCTTGGCACCTGAACACGACTTAGTTGAACAATTGACGACACCCGAACAAGCGGACGCTATCAAAGCATACAAAGCTAAAATCGCCAGCAAGTCAGACCTTGAACGGACTGATTTGAATAAGGACAAGACCGGGGTCTTCACTGGTAGCTACGGCATCAACCCGGTTAATGGTGAAAAACTGCCAATCTGGATTGCCGATTACGTTCTGGCTTCATATGGAACTGGGGCCATCATGGCAGTGCCTGCTCATGATGATCGGGACTTTGAATTTGCACAAAAATTTGATTTGCCAATCAAACCTGTCATTGCGGGTGATAATGATTATGACCAACAAGCTTACACTGGCGACGGGGAACACATCAACTCAGGTTTTGTTGACGGTTTAGCTAAGCAACCAGCTATTGATAAGATGATTGACTGGTTAGGTGAACACCATGCCGGTGAAAAGAAGGTCAACTATCGGTTACGTGATTGGATCTTCTCACGGCAACGGTACTGGGGCGAACCGATTCCAGTTATTCACTGGGAAGACGGCGAAACGACGCTGGTTCCTGAAGATGAACTACCATTGCGGTTACCAGCAACTAAGAACCTGGAACCATCAGGAACTGGTGAAAGCCCGTTAGCGAATATCGACGACTGGGTAAATGTCGTCGATGAAAACGGTCGTAAGGGGAAGCGTGAAACCAACACGATGCCACAATGGGCCGGGAGTTCATGGTACTTCTTGCGTTACGTTGATCCGCACAACCGTGAAGCTTTGGCCGATTATGACAAGTTGAAGTACTGGTCACCCGTTGACTTATACGTGGGCGGTGCAGAACACGCGGTCTTACATCTGCTTTACGCACGTTTTTGGCACAAGTTCTTATATGACTTAGGCGTTGTGCCAACCAAGGAACCATTCCAGAAGTTAGTTAACCAAGGGATGATTTTGGGTGATAATCACGAAAAGATGTCTAAGTCGCGGGGGAACGTGGTTAACCCCGATGATATTGTTGACCAATATGGTGCCGATACGTTGCGGTTATACGAAATGTTCATGGGACCATTGGAAGCTTCGATTCCGTGGAGTACCGATGGGTTACATGGTGCCAATAAGTGGATCGAACGGGTTTGGCGCTTAATGATCGATGAAAACAATCGTGTTCGCGACCGAATCACGACTATCAATGATGGTAAGTTGACGAAAATCTACAACGAAACCGTTAAGAAAGTCACGGAAGACTATGAAGCTATGCGCTTTAACATTGCGATTTCACAAATGATGGTCTTCGTAAACGAAGCATACAAGGTCGACGATTTACCAATCATTTATATCGAAGGCTTTGTGAAGTTACTGTCACCGATTGCACCACATTTGTCGGAAGAACTATGGTCATTATTAGGCCATGATGACACGATCACCTACGCCACTTGGCCAACGTATGACGAATCTAAGTTAGTAGAAGACACGGTCCAAATCGTGCTTCAAGTTAATGGTAAGGTTCGCTCGCACGCCGAAGTCGCTAAGGATATGGGCAAGGATGAACTTGAAAAACTAGCCCTGGCGGATGAAAAAATCCAGGAATTTACGGCCGGCAAGACAGTTCGTAAAGTGATTGCCATTCCTGGTAAACTGGTTAACGTGGTTGCCAACTAAGTACCACGACCAGTATCAACTTAAATGAATATCGCTTAAATTAATCGTGATGGTGACTGACAATTGTTGGTTGCTATCACGATTTTTTAACTACTCACAGAACTAATTAGTGCGGTTACGATTGATTTGGTTAAGTGAATAAAGATTCTGAGGACGTTCTGGTTCGGTTTGGGAGACAAATCACACGTGTTTTTGGTGGGCAGGGCGTGTGCAACCGCCTATGCTTAACTTAAAACTAGCAGTAACGTGGTTTAATCAGCGGAAATGGTTATCATGGCGGCACTCTGCTGTAATCGAATTTGAGACCGCATCGTGGCCGCTGGTAAAGCGTACGGATTGGTCTTTTTTCTGTATCAGCCATAGGGTATCGGATGGCGGTACGGTTCGCCAATAGATGGTGCAGTTGTCAAGACCTTATCATTAAAGTTCGGTTAAACTCACGCATAAGGCCGGAATTGAATTGCAACTTGTTTGTTTTTCATCTAAAATGATTAGGATTGAATTAAGAAAGTGGGTTACGAACATGTCTGAGGAATCAAAAGCTAATCAGCCCCAGAATGCACACGTGAATTCTGAAGCCGAAGCGCACCAGAAGATGGTGCGCGGGTCGGCTTGGATGACGGCTGGGAGTCTCTTTTCACGGGTGCTCGGGGCGATTTATATTATCCCGTGGGTTATCTGGATGGGCGCTGATTATACGCAAGGTAACGCGCTTTATGCCAAGGGATATAATATTTATAGTTTTTTCCTGCTAATTGCGATCGGGGGAATTCCGTCCGCAATTTCTAAACAACTTTCCGAATATAATGCGATGAATGAATATGCCGTTGGACAGCGCTTATTCAAGCGGGGCTTGTTGTTGACGTCAGCCTTTGGGATTATTGGTGCCATTATTTTATGGTTTGGTGCTGGCTTGATTTCAACAGCTTTTGGGGGCTATGATGCCAATCTGATTCCCGTCTTGCATGCGTTGGCTATTGCCTTGGTGATTCTGCCATCGATGTCTTTGACCCGGGGATTCTTCCAAGGGTATCAACAGATGGCGCCGTCCGCAATCTCACAGTTCGTGGAACAAGTTTTTCGGGTCATCTATATGTTGGGTGCGACGTATTTCATCATGCGCGTCGCTCACGGCGATTGGGTGAATGCCGTGACCCAATCGACATTCGCAGCATTCGTCGGGGCGGCTGCCAGCTTCTTATTACTCGGTTGGTATTATTTCCGCAAACGGCCCGAGCTAAATGCCTTAGCTGCTCAGAGTGAGAACAAACTAGTTATTCCAGTCTGGCAATTGTTCCGCGATATTATTATTCAGGCGATTCCATTTATTGTGATCGATACCGCGACGACAGTCTTCAACCTGTTGGATCAAGCAACGTTCCAACCGATGATGCGGCTGGTTTACCATTTGGGTACTAAGCAGATCGATACGTTGTATGCTTACTTTGCATTTAATGCGAACAAATTGGTGATGATCATTGTGTCATTGGCGTCTGCGATTGCCGTGACGGTCGTGCCGATTTTATCTGAATCATTGGCCAGTCATAATATGCGTAATATTCGTAAACAATTGGAAGATTCGATTATTTTATTCCTATTTATCATGATTCCCGGAGCGCTGGGGATGGCCGCAGTGGCACAACCACTTAACACGCTCTTTTATAGTTATGATCAAATTGGGACCTTGATTCTGCAGATCTCAGCATTTACCGCGATTGCTTTAGGCTTTTTTACGGTGATTTCGGCGCTGATGCAAGGCCTATCACGCAACCGCGATATTATTCGCTATTACTTGATCGGCTTACTGGTCAAAATCGTGATTCAGTTACCATGTATCTATTTCCTATCAACGGCGGGGCCCCTGGTTGCGACCGCGATTGGGATGATGGTTGCGAGTCTGATGGCGATGTATGATTTGGAAGTCAACTTTGGAATTCGGTACGTGAAGTTATTACCAAAAATCAATCGAATTTTAGTTTATTCGATTTTAACGTACGTCACGGCACGATTAGTTGTTTATGGGCTGAACTTTGTGTTGAATGAGCACAGTAAGACGCAATCGTTCTTGATCGTAGCCCTAGCAGTTATCGCTGGTGGTGCGGTTTACGTTTACTTAGCACTCCGTTCACGGATGGCTGATTTGATGATTGGAACGAAAGCTGCTGGGTTACGACGGAAATTACGGATTAAATAGGTGAATTATGCGAGTAGATAAATTTTTACATGCGATGCGAATTGGCACGCGGACTCAAGTACGTCGTCTGATTAAAGATGGTCATATCACTGCCAATGGTGAGCCAGTAATCTCTGGCAAACAACAGATCAACCCTGGCAGTGACACCGTCTTTTTAGATGACGTGCAGGTCCGTTACCAACAATACTTCTATTATGTGATGAATAAGCCAGTCGGGGTCATCACGGCAACGACGGATTCCGCTGCGAAAACGGTGATGGACCTGTTCAATACGACGGATTTTCGTGACGATCTATTTCCCGTGGGTCGTCTCGATAAAGATACTGAGGGAATCTTGGTCATTACGAACGATGGGGCCCTATCACACGACCTATTGTCGCCGAACCACCATGTTACGAAGGTCTATGAGGCTGAAGTAACGGGGGAAATCACTGCAGCTCAATTGGCTAATTTTAATGATGGAATCACGTTAAAGGACGGGACTGAACTGCAACCGGCTCAGGCTGAGATTGTTCAATTCCATGAAATCGAGAACTTTACCACGATTCGAATCATGATCCATGAAGGCAAGTATCACCAAGTTAAGCGGATGGTCGGAACGTTAGGTGAACGGGTCGTCGGGTTACGGCGAATCAAGTTTGGTTCGTTAACGCTACCCGTTGGCTTATTAGCGGGGAACTATCGTGCGCTGACTGATGACGAACTAACAGCGTTGAAGGCGGATGCGAACCAACCCGTAGGCGAATAGTGCGTGTTACGAATTCGGCCACTCTGGTTTAAACTAAATCATTAAGCCCCAACTAACTATGAATTCAAGCATGGTTAGTTGAGGCTTTTTTAGCATAATGTCGTTGGCTTGTTCGTGTTCATTATGGTCCAGCTAGCTAAGGGCGTTCAATCTGACTAAAGCGGTGCATGTAAGTCGGAATGCGGGTACTGATTTGATGCGGCAAGACGACGTACCGCGTTGCAGCGAGGTCATCGGCAATGGCACTGTGCAAGTAGACCGCGCTGAGAACGGCATCGGTGAAATTATGAAATTGACTTACGAAGCCACCAATCATACCAGCCAACGTGTCACCCATGCCGCCGGTCGCCATGGCCGGAGTGCCGCCGGGGTTGAACCAGACTCGTTCGTCAGTGTAGACGGTCGTGCGATGAGCTTTGACCACGGCCGTAACACCTAACCGTTGTTGCGCGTCATGATTGGCAGTTGGGGTTTGATCTTTGATCGCGATACCGCTAAGTCGTTGCCATTCCATTTGGTGTGGCGTGACCACGATGTCCGTGGCGGGTAAGGGGCGGGCCTGCTGTGCAAGCAAGGTCAGCGCCGAACCATCGATGACCAATCGTTGTGGGACGTGCGTCGCAGCGAGAACGGCGGTCAGTAACTGATCAGCGACGGTATCTGTTCCAAGGCCTGGACCGATGACGATAACGTCCATTCCTGCCAGCAGGTTTAATAAGGTGTCCGTTTGGTGATAGTCAATGACCATGGCTTCGGGTAGCCGAGCATGTAGACTCGTGAAATTAGACGGGTCGGTAGCGACCGTCACCAGACCGGCACCACTATATGTTGCGGCCGTTGCGGCCATGATGATAGCACCACCAAAATTTTGATTACCCCCAATCAGCATGATTCGACCGTAATTGCCTTTGTGAGAATCAGCCGGTCGTTTGATAATCGTTCGGCTAACAATTTCGGTTGTAATAGGTTGCATAAAATGACCAGCTTTCTAAGTTAATTTACTTTGAGTATACCATTTTCCAAAAGCGGTTACTTACGATTATTAAGTTGACGACAGCTATGATAAAATTGAGGTAACAATATGTGGGAGGAATTTAACATGTCAGTTGATTGGAAAAATGAAGCAACTAAGCATCAAGATGATTATTTAGCAGATTTAACCACCATGCTCCGCGTACCGAGCTTTCGTGACGATAGCCAGGCGACGGATGATGCACCCTTAGGCCCTGGTCCTAAGCAAGCGTTAACCACGTTTTTAGCGATTGCGGAACGCGATGGCTTTAAGACCAAGAACATTGATAACTTGGTCGGTTATGCTGAAATTGGTGAGGGGGATGAAACCTTGGCAATTTTAGCCCATGTGGATGAAATGCCTGCTGGTAACGGCTGGGATACGGACCCCTTCGAACCAACCATCAAGGATGGCAAGATGTATGCCCGCGGCGTTTCCGACGATAAAGGCCCGGGAATGGCGGCCTACTATGGCTTAAAGATTGTCAAAGAACTTGGCTTGAAGCTCAATAAGAAGATTCGCTTTATCGTTGGGACCGATGAGGAAAGTAATTGGACTGGAATGAAACGCTACTTTGAAGTTGAACCAGCGCCAACCTTGGGCTTCTCTCCAGATGCCATGTTCCCGTTGATCAATGGTGAAAAGGGAAATGTGAGTCTGCAATTACACTTCGATCATGAAGATAATGGCGACTTTAACCTTGTTTCTTTTGATTCTGGCTTGCGTGAAAATATGGTGCCGCGTGATGCCGAAGCCGTGGTCGCGACGGATGACAACGAGCAGTTGGCGGCCGACTTCACAGCGTTCCTGGACCAGCAACCAGTAACTGGTGAATTAACGGTCGTTCCTGAAGGCGTTAAGCTGGAAGTTGTTGGAAAGGCCGCCCATGGGATGGAACCACGTAACGGGATCAATGCCGGAACCTACCTTGCAACGTTCTTGACTAACTATGCCTTTGCTGATGATGCCGCTGCTTTCTTAGACTTCGTGGCTAATAAGCTACACGATGATTCACGGGCGAACCAGTTAGGCTTAGCTTACAAGGATGACGTTATGGGTGATTTGACGATGAATGTCGGGTTACTCAGCTTCGACCATCAAAAGGGTGGTGCGTTAACGTTGAACTTCCGTTATCCGAAGGGAATCGAACCTGCTGATTTAACGGCGAAAGTCCAAGCGCAGTTACCAGCTGGTGCCACGGTCACGCAGGGTGACTTCATGGTGCCACATTACGTTGACCCTGAAGACCCGATCGTCAAGGATTTGATGGACGTTTACCGGCGTCAAACTGGTGACACGGCCTCACAACCACAAATTGTTGGCGGTGGGACTTATGGCCGGATGATGGCTCGTGGGGTTGCCTTTGGGGCACTCTTCCCAGATACCGAAGATACGATGCACCAAGCCAATGAATTCCAACCAATTGACGAATTAATGGCTGCAATGGCGATTTACGCTGAATCAATTGCCGTGTTAGCAACCGACAAATAGTGATCCTTTAATGGAGGGTGATGGTTATGACGATGGTTAAACGCATTTTAGTCGGCATCGATACGAGTCCTCAGTCCCAATTAGCTTTAACGAAAGCAATTAAGATCGCGGTCGAGCAAAATGCCGCTTTGGATATTGTGACGGTCATTAATACTGAGAAATTTATTGGTGTGACTCAAGGGCCGATGGGTTTTGGCGCAACGACACCGCAGGCATTGAACGAATTGACGGCCGGTCTTAAAGCGAATCTCGCTAAGGCTCGCCAACAAGCGATGGCCGCGGGTGTCAGCGATGTGCGGGTTCACTTACATTCAGGTAATTCGAAGTTATTGTTAGCGACGACTTTACCAGACCGCTATGGCACTGACTTGATCGTTGTTGGGGCCACAGGTCTTAACAACGTGGCACGGGTGTTAATTGGCTCTAATGCTGCTTATGTGATTCGCAATGCTACCTGTGACACGTTGGTGGTGCGCACAGATGCTGATCAACAGCCAGTCAAACTGCCAAAGCATACCACTCGTCGGCTTTAATTGAAATTTTTAGGACATCCGATAGTGTCCGGATAAACATTTGAGCGGCTTTTTCAAGCTCGATATCGGACACAGAGAAAACCGACTCACGGTGGACCGTTATCATCCATGACAGATTAACTGGTAGGACACAGACTAAATAGTTGTTTCGAGAATGTACAAATTCTTGAAACAACTATTTTTTATTCACTCCGAATTTGTTGGTGGGCGCTGTTTATGAAAAAAATACATAACCCATACGTTATTTTTACATTATGCCAACATTCCCGATACGTTGGTCTGGCATGATTAAAGAGTAATCTAATAAATTACAAATAAAAGGTCGAGGGGATATGAATATGGGAATTACCTTGCAGAACATCACAAAGACGTATGATAAGGCGAAACAGCCAGTTTTAAACGATGTAAATGCCGAGATTCAAGACGGAGAGTTATTCGTGATTGTTGGGCCATCCGGTTGTGGTAAAAGTACGCTGCTGCGGATGATTGCCGGTATTATTCCAATTACTAGTGGAAAGCTGGCCATCAATGGTCAGATCATGAATGCAGTCCCACCAAAAGATCGAAAGCTGTCAATGGTTTTTCAAAGTTATGCCTTGTACCCTTTTTTGGACGTGGCTGCCAACGTTGCGTTTGGTTTACAAGCACGAAAAATGCCGGCCGCGGAAGTCGAGCGTCGGGTCAATGCCGCGTTGAAGATGGTCAATTTGACGGCTTATCGTGACCGCAAGCCGCGCGAACTATCTGGTGGTCAACGGCAACGAGTGGCTTTGGCTCGGGCGATTGCCAGTGATGCTAAGGTTTGCCTGATGGACGAACCGTTATCAAACCTTGATGCGCAACTACGCGTGCGAATGCGGACCGAAATTCGCGAACTGCAACGTAAGCTCGGATTGACATTGATTTATGTCACCCATGACCAAACTGAAGCGATGACCATGGCCGATCACGTAATGGTGTTAAATGAGCGTCACGTGCAACAGATTGATACACCGTTAGATATTTATAATCATCCTGCTAATCATTTCGTCGCTGAATTCTTCGGTACGCCACAGATTAATTTACTGCCAGTGGTGACGAAAACCGCTCGTAATTTACACGTCGCGGAGGGGTTTCAGATCGCGCTTAACCAACCATTAAACGCGGGGAGCTATACGATTGGTATCCGACCTAATCAGCTAAACGTAGTACCAGTTACTGATGAGCGCGGTAATGGCAAGGTCACGAATGTCGAGACACTGGGCGAGATGACGATTATCGAAGTGCAGGCTGATAACGGGACGGCATTGCGAGTTGCACAATCTGGTCAGGTCCAATTACCACTTGAACAACGGGTGAATGTAACCGTTAATGGTAAGATCTTCATTTTTGATGAGCACGAACAACTGATTGCTGAAGAGGAGGGTGTTACTAGTGATCAACTCGTTTCCGTCGATTAAGCGACGCCTTAAGCCGAAACAATCGCCAGATGCGCATGACCAAGCAAATGTGCAGACCGGCAGTTTTGAATTAAAGCGTAATGATAAATATTATGCTTGGCTATTTCTTGGGCCCTCAATACTCGCCCTCAGTGTTTTTGTTTTCTATCCAATGTTACGCACCTTGTATCTAAGCTTTTTCTTGACTAATAGTCTTGGTGAACCAACCGTCTTTGTTGGTTTGCAAAATTACCTTAATTTGCTGACGACTAAGAGTTATCTTGCTAGCCTGCAAGCCACTGGAATCTATGTCGTGGGTGTGACAGTGTTCACGTTAATTGGGGGGTTACTGTTAGCGGCCGCTGCCAATCAAAGGGTTCGGGGTATCGAGCTATTTCGAACTATGTTTACCTCGACTATGGGAGTGTCTGTCTCGGTCTCCGCAATTTTCTGGTTATTCATGTTTAATCCATCCGTGGGCTTGTTGAATAAGGTGGCCATCTGGATGCACTTACCGGCAATTAATTGGTTAACGGAGCCACACTGGGCCATGGTGGCGATTATTATGACGAGCGTTTGGATGCACCTCGGATTTACTTTTCTGATCTTTTTTGGGGCATTGCAAGTTGTGCCTAAAACCTTATATGATGCGGCCGATGTGGCGGGGACCAGTCGGCGTTATCAGTTCATCCATATCACGTTGCCAATGATTTCCCCCACACTCTTCTTTGCGGCGGTGATTACGTTGATCTCAGCGTTCAAGAGTTTCGGATTGATTGACTTGATGACTGCGGGTGGGCCTACGAACGCCACCAACTTATTAGTTTACCGTATTTATCGGGATGCCTTCGTTGATGGTAACTATGCGCTTGCTAGCACGGAATCGATCATACTAGCAATCATTATTGCAGCGATTACGGTAATCCAATTCAAACTTTTAGCAAAGCGGGTGCATTACTAATGGAAAATACAATGGCTACTCAAGCCCTGATTCGACATCGAATCGGTATCGGATTCCGGTACTTGTTATTAATTACATTAACGTTAGTCATTATTTTACCGTTTGTTTTAGGGTTGTGGACCAGCTTTTTACCAACGACGACTATTGCGAAAGGATCACTGAGCGGAACCCTTTCTTGGCAGAACTATCAGGATGCGTTCACCAAAACACCCATTCTTCGCTACTTATTTAACAGTTTAGTGATCTCAATCATTCAGATGATTGCTCATCTGTTTTTTGCATCAATTGCCGCCTACGCCTTTGTGTTTTTAGAATTTAAGTATCGGGATGCGTTGTTCTACTTGGTCTTGGCAACTATGATGCTACCATTTGAAGCTGAAGTGATTCCGAACTTTCACACGGTCCGTGCGATGCACTTGTTGAATCACTATGCGGTGATGGTTATCCCGTTCTTAACTTCGGCCTTTGGTATCTTCATGTTACGCCAAGCCTTTCTGCAAATTCCACGAGACTTAAAGGAAGCCGCTGATGTTGATGGTCTCTCACACTGGCAATTTTACTGTCGCGTTGCCTTACCATACTCACGGATTAGTTTATTGACGCTAGCTGCTTACAGCTTTTTAGGAAGCTGGAACCAATATTTATGGCCAATGCTAACCACGTTTTCAAATCGGCTACGTCCGGTCCAAGATGGATTGCGGCAATTGCATTCGGAGGAAACCGCTACGAATTGGGGACTCGTTCAGGCGAGTGCCGCCATCGTGGTGATTCCAACATTGATTGTCCTTTTCTGGGGGCAACACTACTTTAAATCTGGATTGAATGAAGGTTCGGTGAAATGATGAAGATAACGCGAAAGTGGCAGTGGCTAGCCGGTATGATGGTTGTCCTCTTGGTAGTGGGTGGGGTCGCTTATAGTCGGACCCGTGTCCATGCGGATAGTAGTCGCATTAAAGTGGTGTTTTGGCATGAGATGAAAGGTCCTGGTCAACAAGCGATTGACGCCTACGTTAAAGCGTTTAATCACCAACAGTCCAAATATGAAGTTGTAGCCGAGTTTGAGGGTGGCTATAATGGCGTCATTCAAAAAATCTTGAATACGCATGGGACGGCCGCGTCACCAGCGCTATTTCAATCGATGGATATTTCCACCAGTCAGATGTATCACAGTGGTTTCACGACACCGATGCAGAAATTTATTGACCGTGACCATTACGATGCTGATCAAATCATTCCGGGCGCCAAGGCGATCGTGATGCGCGACAATCAATTGCTAGCAATGCCGTTTAATGCATCGCAAACGGCGCTTTATTATAATAAGAGGGTCTTGCGTCAGTACGGGATTACGCCGCCACCAGTGGATCCGACTTACGATGATATCACGCGAGTCGCTAAGGCCATCCACGACAAATCCCACGGCAAAGTCAAGGGAATGACAATGGAGGCCTATTCGTGGCTATTCGAGCAGCTGGTCGCTAACGCAGGTGTTCCCGTTGCCAATCGTGATAATGGTCATACTGGCAATGCGACTAAGGTCGACTTTACGAGTCCCGCGGCGATCAATGCGATGAAGTGGGTTAAAGAAAATATTGACTATGGTGACTTTATGAACTTTGGTTCGGGTGGTAATGCTGCTGCAAATGAAGCAGCTTCTTTCTTGGCAGGCCATTTGGGTATCTTCATGCAATCGTCCGCGAACACGGGTCAGTTGTATCAAGTGCTCAAAAATGATCTAGGTGTCACATATTTCCCACGGCCGAATGGTCAGAGAGCCAACGGAATCGCAGTTGGTGGGGCGGCACTTTGGATTGCGAACGATAAACCAAGCGCGGTCCAAGATGGCGCGTGGGAATTCACTAAGTTTCTCGCTAGCGCACAGACGCAAGCCGATTGGCAAGCTAAGACTGGTTATTTAGCCGTTAATAAGGGGGCTAAGGACGAGCCAACGCTGAAAAAACTATTCAAGAAGTCGCCGGTCCTAGAAGTTTCTGGTAATCAGATGCTACGAACGAAGCCTAATAATACGAACTCAGGTGTCTTTGTCGATGGTTGGGTTCCCGCACGGACGGCGATTCAAACGGCGATGCAACAGATTTTTGCAGGCCAAGATATTCGACAATCGTTGCAAACGGCTGAAAATACGTACAATAAAGTGTTAGAATCAAATAACCGTGCAAACGGTCGTCATTAATTGGAAAGAGTTGAAGAATTGTGCCAAATATGTCGTTGATTTATGGTCATCGGGGCGTTCCCGTTAAGTTTCCTGAGAATTCGCTAGCTGGGTTTGCGTATGCCATCAGTCATCATATCGATGGCTTAGAGTTTGACGTCCATCTTACCCAGGATCAAATACCAGTGATTATGCATGACGAACGAATCGATCGAACTACTAATGGGCAAGGGGCCATTGCGGATCTGACCTTCGAACAGTTGCGTAGATTTGAATTAGCAAATGGAGAGCCCGTCCCATCCTTACAAGAATTTTTAAACTTAGTGAGTGGGGAGCCCGTTCACTTGAACCTTGAGTTGAAGACTGATCGACACTATTATCTTGATATCGAGCGGATTGTGCTACGGATGGTCCGGCAGACTGACTTAATTTATCCGGTCGTTTTTTCGTCGTTTAATCTGAAGAGTTTACAGCGGGCCTACGCCATTGATGCCAGCCAGAAATATGCTTTTTTGACTTCAGCGCGTCTGGGTAATCCGGATGAGTTTGCGACTCACGAACACTTAGAAGGGGTGCATCTTGAACACTATCAACCTGTACACCATGTTGCTGAACGGGTTTGGACAGTGGATGAGCCAATCGTAATGCAACAATTGTTCGCAGCCTCGGTCAATGCGGTGATTACCAATAACTTTGAGTTAGCCCAACAAGTCCGGGCAGCCATGTAATCGAGCGCAATTGTGCTAGTGCGGCATTCAAAGATTGTCGTTTGGTAATGCGACACTACCCGCGCTACCTAGCTAGCTGGTCGCGAGTCATTAAGAAGTTTCTGTATTGTTTGCTCGCTAGATTGTGCGCAATAAAAGCGCCAGTCCCCATTATCGGGACTGGCGCTTTTAGCATGATTAATTAAACTGTGGTTGGATTGCGAATCTTGCCTAATTCAGAATCGATTTGAGCCAGCACTGCTTGTTGGTTAGCAGGTTTTTCCAAGTCGTACTGTTGTAAATCAATCTTCATTTTAGGGCTAGCATCGTATTCATCGTACCATTTCCGATAAGCGGTCCACATCTTATAGTAATAAGATTCCAGTTCAGGGTTGTGGTCGAACTGTTCGTAGTCGCGACCACGCTTCTTGATCCGGTAAAGAATCGTATCGAAGTCAGTTTCAGAGTAGACCATCAAGTCTGGTGCCTTCTTAGGCAGTTCAGTCAATTCGGTCATCATATTGTCTAGTAGTTGCAAGTAAACATTCAATTCAGTGTCAGAGATGTTTCCTTCAGCGTTGTTTTCTTTGGTGAAGAGGGCATCTTCATAGATGGAGCGGTCGAGGACGTTGTTATCGTCGGCCAATGCCTTCTTGATCATTGCAAAACGTTTGTTGAGGAAATAGATTTGTAATAGGAACCCGTAATTCTTAGGATCCGAATAATAAAGTGGCAATACGGGGTTGTCGCCAACCGGTTCGTAAAATGCCTTAGTTCCAAGGTGGTCAGCAATTAACCCCGTTAACGTGGTTTTGCCGACCCCAATCATTCCTGCTGTTATTATCACCATGATAGCCCCTCTTTATAAAAAATTGCACAATATATTGTATCTCAAAAAAAGTTTTAATACCATATAGACTTTTAATGAAAAATTTGCTTGGGAGCTATTTTCACTTATTTTTTAGCCTGTTCCTTTAATAAATCACGAATTTCTTCTAGATATTGCGCGGAAACATCGACTTCTTCTTCCTCGGGTTCTTCTGGTTCATTTTTAACCACTTTATTAATAATTTTCACCAGAATGAAAACGACGATGGCGACGATGAAGAAATTAATGATGGCATTTAGAAAGGACCCGTACTTAAAGGTAGCATCACCGATACTGAACTTTAGATTGGATAAATCAACTTTGCCTAAGAAAATCCCAATCAGTGGATTAATTAAGTTGTCTGTCAACGATTTAACAATGGCCGTAAAAGCGGACCCAATAATAACCCCAACGGCCAAATCAATCACGTTACCGCGGGCAATAAATTCCTTGAATTCTTTGATCATGCGACTCGCACTCCTTTATTAATTGACTGTTAACAGTATAGCCAAAATCAAACGCGGACTCAATCAATATACCAATCTAATTTAACCGTAAGCTTGTCCCTAACTAAAGCATACCCATACTAATTTGAGGTGGTATCATGATTAGTTTTGTTTGGATAGTGACTTAATGTTGTTCTGAATGATTGTTGTGGTGCATTTGAGACTAGTTAATGGTTTTAGTTAGTTGGGCTGTTGACTGACAAGCTAGATGACTTAGCGTGTGTGACATCCGGTCAAAATGAGTCTGTGAAAAGCAGTCTCAAGTAATGGGGAAGTCGTTTCAATATTAGTAGGGATTTTCACGAATACTAATAATATAGTAGTAGGTTAAGGTGTTGACCAGCGAATCAGAATTAACAGCACCATTTGGGTAAAGTCGTCAACTTAGTTAGCTGCTAAAAACGACTCTCTCTGATATAGAGAAAGTCGTTTTGGCAGTGTTTCGAGATCATAAATCCAAATAACTAATTCGTCTTATTGTCAGATGCTTTAGCTTGGGCCTTTCGCCGAACCAACGTGGCTAACTTACTCTGAGTGGCTTTGACGGCGACGGGGTCTTCAAAGTCAATTTGAGCCAGCCGAGGGTAACGACGGATAAAGAACAACCAGGTCAGAGCAATAAACAGCATTAGAATCAGTGCTAAGACGCCCATCTCAGGAAGAGCAGAATTACCAGTCATTAAGGTCTGCCGCAAGCCGTTGACGCTGTAACTCATTGGTAACCACGGGTGGATTGTTTGGAAAAAGTGACCTGACAGCTGAATTGGATACGTTCCGGCTGAACCACCGAGCTGTAAGACTAGTAGTACCATACTGAAGAAGGCGCCAGCTTTGCCGAAGACAAGGTTAAGCCAAGCGACGATCGTCATGAAGAGTAGCGCCGTTAGCGTGAGTAACAACCAAGTGGCAAACGGATGAATCGGGCTGAGTCCGTTGATTAACATCATCAAGCCGAGCATAATCGTACTTTCCATGATTGAAAAGACGAGCATGATGCTGGCCTTGCTACTCCACCAATCCAGTGCCGATTGCGGGTGTTTGCGTGGGGTATACATATCAAACATCATATTGAGGGCGAGCGCGCCGACAAATAACGAGACACTTAACATATACGGCGCCATACCAGTACCGTTGTTTGGTACATCATCACGGTCCTGGTGAGTTGTAGTGACGGGTTTGGCAACTTGTTGATACGTCAGTTTTGATGGATTGAGATTCCCCTTGCTTGCGGCCGTTCCTAATTTGGTCGCTAATGCTTGGTTACCAGTTTGAATCTTATTACCAGCGGTTGTAACTTGGTTAGCACCCACGGCTAGTTGCTGAGCTCCGGTGGCTAATTGCCCATTGCCACTAGTGAGTTGCTGACTGCCATTAGCGAGTGCAATACCCGTTGTGCCGAGTCGATGTAAGCCAGTGGTGACTTGTTGACTGCCCGTAACTAACTGTGAGATGCCAGTTGTTAAGCTGGGTAGGTTGGTCTGTGCAGATTGAAGACCCGTAGCCACGCGGCTGGCACCTTGTGTTAGCTGGTTGCCCTGGGTGCTGAGTTGACGCGTGCCCGCGGTCAGCTGTTGAGAACCCGCGGCAACTTGCCCCGCACCCGTAGCCAGTTGGTGACTTCTCTGATTGAGCAAGTTGGTGTTAGCATCCAGTGTTTTAAAGCCTTGGGTGAGCTGCTGGCTATTAGTTGTGAGCGTTGTTGTTCCGCTAGCCAAGTTTGTCGCACCAGTAGTGACGGCCCCAATGCCATTAGTGAGATTAGGTAGGACCGTGTTCAGCTGGGTTAGACTAGTACTCAGTTTGTTAGCCGCGTTACCAGCAGATTGAATACCGGTCGTCAGTGATTGCGCACCGGTAGTGAGTTGGGTGACCGTGGTGACAAGGTCAGCCTGCTGTTGAGTCGTGGCGCTGAGGGCCCTAGTCAAAGCAGTCGTATCTAGAGCCGGTTGCGTCGACTGGGCGATGGCCGTGGTTAAACTCGCAAGGGCGGCGTTGATGGCGTCACGGTTAGCGGATTGATCAACCGTTGCCAAAATGGCTGATTTTTGTGCCGCAGTCAAATTTTGACTGTTAGCGGTTGCGGCGACATTGTCGTGAAGCGCCGCACTAGTTTTAATAGCCGATGTCAGCGCACTTAGCGCGGTTTTAACGGACGATAAGTCGGTACCAGCAGCCTGCTTTTTCAGCGCTGCCACGGTTGCGCTAATCGTGGCTTGATTGTTGGTTGGTTGCTTAAGTTGCGTCTGCAATTTTTGCAAGTCGATGGTGAGGGACTGACTGTTCTGACCTAGTGTCTGGATGCCAGTAGTTAGCTGACTTGAGCCGCTCGTTAGGGCCGTCGTTTTAGCCGTTAACTGAGCGGTCTGTGCTTGTAGTTGATTAGCACCTTGACTAAGCTTGTTGGCACCAGTGTTGACCTTGCCGACACCGGCCGCATAAGCGTTTAAACCGGAACTAAGTTGTTGCGTACCAGTCGCCAGTTGAGCGGTACCACTACTGAATTGTTGCGTGCCACTGGCCACCTGATGGGCACCAGTATTGACTTTGACAGTCCCAGTATTCACTCGCTGGGCGCCAGCAACGTATTGATCAACACCTTGATTTAAAGTTTGAACACCGGTGTTGAGTTGAGCCATGCCAGCAACTAACTGATTACTTTTGACGAGCAGTTGTGTTAGACCGGCAACTACTTTTTGGTTACCCACCTGTAGTTGTGAAATGCCATTAAGATATTGGTTTAAACCGACCGTCAGTGTTTGACTCCCTTGTTTTAGTTTCAGCGAACTAGTTGCGAGGGTGTCCAGGTTGGTGGCGATTTTTTGGTTGGCAGTTTGGAGCTGCTGACCACCGGTGGCTAGCTTTTGATTATTAGTAGCAGCTGTTTTGAGGCCACTGTCAAGTTGTTTGATAGCGGCAAACATCGTTTTGGCATAGCTCGTTGTAATCGTTTGGGCGACGGATGACCGAATCGAGGTGACCGCCGAATCGGCCATCTTGCTAGCGACGAAGTTATGTCCAGCACTTGTATCATAATGTAGCACCATGGCTTGTGGTTGGTGATTGAGTAAGGTAGTCGCGTGGCGCGAAAAATTGGTTGGAATCGTGAGCACCATATAATAGCGGCCATTTTTCAAGCCAGCTTGTGCCTGACTCGCGTTGACTTGTTGAAACTTCAAAGCGCTAGATTTTTTTAAATTCGTTGTTAAATTGCGCCCAACACTGAGATGCTTCCCTTGGTACGTGACTGGCTGATCATGATTGACGACGGCTACAGGTAAATTATTTAACCGACCGTATGGATCCCACATTGATCGTAAAAATGTCACGGCATAAATTGATGGAATGAACATAATGATTGCCATGACGATAATCATTAGTTTGTGTTTGCGCATATACGCCCATTCTGCTTTAATCATCTTTACTTGCGCTCCCTTAATTGTCTATTTTGTATGAAACCCCGTGTGTGCATTAAAGAGGATAACAGGTTTCAGAAATAGCACCACATCATCAAGACAGCATGTGGGGTTTAAACCCCATTTTGAGTGCAAGTGGGGTTTAAAATTAAGGGTAAGTTATGATTTTAAAAATATTATGGGTATACATAGCATGAATTGAGCTGTCATCAATTATGATAAAAATGTGTTAGTTAGGTTACTGGTCATCAGTAAATGTGCGTCCTACATACACCTTCTAGGCTGAGCGGCAATTGCTATAACATAGCCAACGTCGATTCGGCTGCGGGATTGTCCGAACGTGGAAAAGAAGCCCCTTACCATGATATTTCAAAGTAAGGGGCTTGGTATGAGATAAGCAGTTAAGATTTCCAGACAATTAGTTCATCTGGTTTGAAGTAGAGTTGTTGGCTAACACCAAACCGAACTAAGTATTGATCTTTAGCTGCGTAGTAGGCAATGATCGTTCCCACAATTCCCAAATATGGTTTTGGTAACTTGACGGTCGTTCCGATTTTTAAAGTTGACATGATTGAAAACCTCCTAAATTTTAGTCATTATCAAGGCCGTGACGACGGTAGGCATAGAAGAAGATGCCACAGGTAATCACGAGCCATCCGAGTTGCGTCAGTACCTCACGAAGCGTCCATGAAAAACCATTAGTGGCATATGAGGCGGTAATATAGTGATTAATCGTGCTGCTATACAGATAACTGCTAAAGGATTTAAGGGTGGTATTGAACTGTTCGAAATTCGGTATCAGGCTTAAAATCAGCATCATTGGAATACTGTAGACGCCTGCTTGAGTTTGACCATTAGCAATCAGACCAATAATGTATCCGAGCACGAGACTCGTTAAACTAGTGATAATAGTAATCAATAAAAAGTTTCCTAAGTGAATTTGCGACCAACTGGCGCCGCTTAGGGGGACCAGTATCAAATTGGTTACAGTCATAATAGCTAGTGGTGGCAATAAACTACCGATAAAAAATTCGGGCCCGGTAATGGAAGAGGTCATTAGGACACGTAACGTATGGTGTTCTTTTTCTTCGGCTAAGGGATAACTTGTCATCATGATGCCACCCATAACGATATTAAAGCATAGTCCCATTCCCAGTAATAGGGAAATCAGGGCGACGTGTGATGGTGCTTTACTTTGCATAATACTCTTCATGAAAACGACGTACAAAATGGCCATGATTGGGGCAGTCATTAGACTCATATTTGAAATGATCAGTCTTAATTTAAGACCGAATAAGGCTTTTATTTTGGTTACTGATAAACTCATTTTAGGCTCCTTCCAGTTACGGCTAAAAAGACATCTTCAAGGGTCGGCTCGCACGAGTGAATCGTCTCAAGTTGCCCAGAAAGCATCCACTGATTAATCTGATAGGTCGTCTCAGGAGATGCGGGGAGTAACAAATCTTGCGCTGCCGATGCAATGTGGACGCGATACTGCTGGTCGCGATTATATTTTAATTGCAATGCTTGTGGGGCTGCACATTCTGCGATGCGGCCAGCGTTGAGTAAGGCGACACGATTGCAGAGACGAGTGGCTTCCAGCATATCATGAGTCGTTAGCAGAATCGCTGTACCCTGGTCGCGTAATTCTCTAATCAGTGCGTGAATTGCTTGGGTCGTGCGGGGATCTAAACCACTGGTTGGATCATCGAGGAACAAGACTTGCGGTTGGTGAAGAATTGCTCGGGCCAGAACTAGCCGTTGACGCATACCTTGAGATAACTTACCAGCGAGTTTTTTCTTATGTTGACTGAGACCAACTCGTTCAAGTAACTTATCAACACGTGCAACCGGGACACCAAACATTTTCGCGAAGAATAGTAGGTTTTGGTATACCGATAATTTGTCGTAAAGCCCACTTTGATGCGTGACGATGCCGATTTTTTCATAGCGGTGTTCGTCGTATGCTTGGACAGACTGACCCAGGACGTAGGCTTCACCGTTTGTTGGTAATAATTGTCCGGTTAGAATTTTAATGGTGGTTGTTTTTCCCGATCCCGAGGGACCTAAAAAACCAAAAATTTCACCTGGCTGAACGGTAAAACTAACTTGGTCCAGCGCGGTCGTATTTTGAAATGATTTGGCAATGTTAATCACTTCGATTGCATTTTTTATTGTCATCGTTGATCGCTGACTCCTTTAAATTTGATTTGGAAGCGTAGTGGCTTCTACAAAATCTAGTTTACTGGAACAATCGTCGAATGTGATTAAATCAAGGTGTAATGGGGCATATTGGGGCCGAATGGTGCATTATTTAGGCTGAATGGTGTCCTAAAAATTGATCAAAGCTTTTAAATCAGTGAGTTTACCGCGAGAGAGGGGCAGTTTACTTTTGTTTTTCAAGATTAACGTGTAACTATTTCGGGAGTAACTGATTAGTTCCGCGATTTGTTGTAAATTAACCAAGTAAGAACGATGACAGCGGAAGAAGCCGAGCGTCGTCAATTGTTGTTCTAATTCGCTCATTGTTTGCGATGACGTGAATTGTTCGCCACTGACGTTCAGTTGACTGACCCCGTTGACACTTTCAATAAAATCGATCTCGTTGGGGCTGAAAAAGACTGTTTTATCTTCAACCTTACTTGCAATTTTAAAAATTGGTCTAGGTGTATCTTCTGAAGTGTGTGCGGAATCGGAACTGCTTTCGGTCGCCAAATCAGTCAACTCGAGGCCCTGGTTTGGTCGATAGCGGAAGATAGTCGTACTGGTTAGGACAAGTTCTTCTAATGAGTAGGAGGTCAGCAGTACGGTGACGCCGTGTTCGCGAGTATAGGCTAAGGCTGCTAAGTACAGCTCAATGCCAGCGTTGGTCAAGTTGGTCAGGGGACTTTCAATTAGTAACAAGTCCGGTTGTAGGATGAACGCCCGCAGTAAGGCCAGACGTTGTTGTTGATCAAAGGATAAGTGCTTGATCTTAGTATGGGCGACGTCTTTGAGTGCGAAATACTGCAAAATGTCATCCAGATCCGTCTCAAAGGTGCTGATGCGTTGAAAGGTCTTCAAATAAGTCGAGACTGTTAATTGCGGATAAAAGCCGTCATCATGAAAGATGGCTTGGATACGTGCGGGAGTGAGGCCAGTCATGACGCCACTAGTTTGGGGCGTCGTTTGGCGTAATAAGTTGAATAGGGTTGTTGCCTCAACGTGGCTCATCTGAATGCCGATGTTACTTTTCGCTGGAATGGTGAGTGTGAAATCTTTTAAAATCGTTTGGTGTGCTTGTTGTTTAAAGATGTTGCTTAACTGAATTGTTTGCATGGTGAGAACCTCGTTGTTTTTAGTGTCTGAGTGAGGTGGTTAGAAAAAGGCCATATCACTCAGACAGATTGGCAAATCTGATGTAGACAGTAACAATATACCATATCGAAGTAGGCAGTTGTGGTTTGTCCTGATTAAGACCGTTATGTCAAAATGACAGCTGACATGATGCAAAATACCGCAATAAAAACAGGACAATGGACGGCCGGCATTCGTATGGCGGGTCAATATCCTGTTTTTTAAAATTAATGTTTGATGATTGAATGACTAACGAGATTGATCAAGTGGTCATAAAACACTTGGTCAATTGATAATAATAGCAATATCAGAAATGGCCAACCAAACGGTCTCTGTGGGTGATTATAAGCAATTACTGGCATCACTGTTAAGCCCATGTGGATGAAACTTCCTAATAAAATCAGCCACAAGCTGATTAGGGCCCATTGCGATTTTTGCCGCATGTTTATGCGCCTCCATAACAATTAAGTATGGCACAGCGATTAGTGCTTAACCAATTGATTCCAGAAGCAGGCAAAGTCATAAGTTGTGACTGAACCGCCAAGTTAGAATTTGTTTTTGAATTTCAACCAAATTAGATAGTGATCATGGGCTTTTTTCAGTTGTCGGTAGCGCCGGGGCTGTTTGCGGTAAAAATCCTGATGATAATTTTCTGCTGGCCAAAATTGCTGTAAGGGCTCAATGGCCACGACAATTGGTTTTTGATAACGTTGCGAGTCCACAAGCGCTTGTTTGGATGCTTGTGCAATGGTCAATTGATGTTGATTAGCATAAAAAATGACTGGCCGGTATTGGCTACCGCGATCATTGATTTGTCCAAAGCGGTCGGTCGGATCAATTAGTTGCCAATAAATATCGACAAGATTTTGATACGAGATTTTACGGGAATCGTATCTGATTTCCACGGCTTCAACGTGCCCCGTATATTGACCACTAACTTGTTCATAGGTCGGTTGGGCCCACGAACCACCGGTATAACCAGAAATCACATTATTAATACCGGGACGCTGATCAAAGGGCTCAACCATGCACCAAAAGCACCCACCAGCAAAGACTGCCCGTTCTTCATAAGGCGAACTAAGGGGTGGGTAAGCCGATACATTGTTTTTAGTCGGCATGGGTGCGTTGCCAGTGATGGCAAGATAAAAGTCCATAACATCCGGGGTCAAGTTATTCCGCATAGCTAATGGTCGCAAATCAGCTTCGAGCTGTTTTAGTTGCCCAGTCGGCGATAGCTGTTGCCGATTATTCTTGGCCTGGACTAGTAAATGGCGTTCCCAGTCACGCGTCGCCGGGTTGATGATTAAATTGTATAAGTCGCGCATTAAGGCTTCAGGTTTTGCTTTCATGGTGTCTCCTTAACTGGCTTATTTGCCGAGTATTAGCACGTACTTGCATTTTGACTGATTTGATTTTAGCACGGTGCTTTGGTAGCACATAATGTTATGATTTGTTTTCTATCACCCTGTCGTAAGCTACTCTAACAAGAAATGCAACCAGATGATATTGATGTGATCGTTAGTTGCATCTTAGTTATAAGCACCGTTTGGCCGACGTCAAAAATGGCGGCTATTATTGTGGGTATTATTCACCCAAGTCCAATTTGATTGGAAAAGCTTGCTATGAAGTATGGTTGATAGTTTATAATGAATCGCATGCGAAAAAAGGAGGAACTAAAATTGGATGATAAAGTCGCCAAATATACAACCCAAGAGATTTCAGTATTAGTTGGGATGAGTGTCTCTCAGGTCCATTACTATGATCGCCTGGGCCTAATTCCTAATCTAAGACGATCTGAGAATGGGTATCGTGTTTTTACGGAAAAGAATCTGATTTGGATGAAAAATTTGAAGATTTTTATTGATTCCGAAATGCCGTTGAAGGATATTCGTCAACTAACTGATTTAGTTGTTCAAGGCAAGCAAGCAACAGCGGAAAAGCGTCAAGCGATTGTTGAACATCATCTGAAAGAATTAGAGAAAAAACAGGCTGAACTTAAGAAACAGGTCGCATTCATGAACGGGTTTATTAAAACATATCAGCAAATGGAAAAGGAGTCCGATGAACGATGAATACAGTTTTAGTTATTGGTGCAACTTCGCCAACTGCCCAGGCCTTCATTAAATTAATGGAACGTGATTATCCAGAAATGACTTTAAAATTATTTGTTCGTAATCGCAAAAAGGTCCCGGCCTATCAGAAACGAGAACATGTTATTTTTCTGGGAGATGCAGCGAAATATACTGATTATGTAGCGGCACTCGAGGATGTCGATTATATTTATGATTCCGTTGGTGGGCTGAGCACTGGTCCGTACGTTAAGTTATTGTTACGTGCAATTAAGGAAACACAGGCAACAATTAAACGAATAGTCGATATTTCGGCAGGCGGTATTTACGGTGAATATTTGTCTGGTAATTTACTCTATTTATCGGCTGTTCGCACGCAACATCCTCAGTATACCCATGATCAGTTAGACAAACCGTTGTTATTTGCAAATAGTGGTATTCCCTTTACAATCTTTAGACCAGGACTAATTCAGAATGGACCCGAAACAAAAATTATTACGCACGGTCCTGAATTTAGAGCGATACCGGAGTCTGAATTTGCAATTAATCGAGATACGTTTGCTAGGGCAGCAGCCAATGCCTTATTTAATGATGACTACCACAATCAAAGTGTTGCTATTTCTAATGGTGAACTATTATAGAGGAGAAACTTTTGTATGAAGCGTTTAGTTGGAACTCTGTGCGGTATTATTAGTGCCGCTTTATTTGGGCTAGGTGGAATACTAGCACAGCCTTTGTTAAGTGAGCAAGTTCTGACTCCGCAACAGATTGTATTGTTACGGCTGTTAATCGGTGGGGCAATGTTGTTGCTATATCGTAACTTGTTTTTCAAGCAGGCTAGAAAAAGCACGAAAAAGATTTGGACACATTGGCGAATTTTAACACGAATTATGATATACGGCATCGCCGGCTTGTGCACGGCACAAATTGCCTTTTTTTCTGCGATTAATTACAGTAATGCAGCAGTTGCAACTGTCTTTCAGTCCACTAGTCCGTTTATTCTGCTTGTATTTACCGCGCTGAAAGCGAAAAGACTTCCCAGTTTATTAGCAGGAATGAGCTTAATAAGCGCATTGATGGGAATCTGGCTTATTGTTGAATCCGGATTTAAGACCGGATTAATAAAACCGGAAGCAATTATTTTTGGCCTGATTGCGGCTATCGGGGTTATCTTATACACCAAACTACCTGTTCCATTGTTAAACCAAATTGCCGCAGTGGATATTTTGGGATGGGCACTAGTTATTGGCGGTGTGATAGCGTTGATTCACACACCGTTACCAAATTTAGTTAGATTTTCAAAAACGCAGCTTTTAGCGGTTCTTATCATTGTTATTCTAGCCACCGTTGTTGCGTATGATCTTTATTTAGAAAGTTTAAAGCTAATAGACGGATTTCTGGCAACTATGACTGGACTATTTGAACCAATCAGTTCCGTACTTTTTGGCATGTTATTCTTGCAACAAATCTTGGTTCCTCAGGCCTTGGTTGGTATTATATTGGTTGTGGGTGCAATTATGATACTGAATTTACCTCACCATATCACGGCACCTGTTCCCAGCAAACCCTGTCAATGTACGATGCCTAATCAGTAGGGAATGATAAGCAATCAATAATATCAAAAGTACTGGCTTTAACAACATATTGAAGAAATACTGCCAATTAAAACATCGGTACTGCGATTACCTTTTCGTAATCATATAAAGCTATTGTTTTTTGAAAGTTGGGTCATTGAGCACAGTAATTGACTGTTTCAGTTTTAGAAATTGATTCTTAGCAGGTCGCATTTTTGAAATGTCTTAACAAACGACTAAGTTAAATTTCACAAATGGCTGTAGCACCTATAATTGCACGCTGTGCTAAAAACTGCGCGTATGTATGGATAAACATTGAGATTTCAACGCAAAAATAAAGCGGTTGCATTTCCGCACGTCTTTCGCTAGAGTGGAATAGTAAACCTAAAATGACCAAGTTTCAGATGGTCAAGCGGATGAGAGGGAACTTTAATATGTATAAAATGATTGTTTGTGACTTGGATGAGACCCTGATGAATGACAATGGTACGTTGTCAGAAAAGAATGCGGCGGCAATTCAAGCTGCGGCGGCTAAGGGTGTTTATTTTGTGCCGAATTCTGGTCGTAGTTATACCTCGTTTCAGAACGATTTGGAGACGATGGGATTGCGGGACCAACCACATCAATATTCGATTTCTTATAATGGTGGTTTGATTTTAGAGAATAAGGATAATCGGCCATTGGCGGTGAATGCCATGCCATATGAGGTTGCTAAAGGGGTGTTTGAAGCGGGAATTGCGAATCAGCAGGCGGCGACGCATGTGTACACGCAGGATACGTTATATATTTACAATCCGGTTCCAAGTGATTCAGATTATCTACAAAACCGGGGCGTGACGTTCACAACTATGACGACGCCGGACTTTGAACAATTCAAAACGATGAACGTCATGAAGATTATTATGGCCTTGCCAACGATGACTGACCGCAAGCAAATGCGCGCAGACGTTGAAGCTATTGTTGATCCAAGCAAATTAGCCGTCACTTATTCGTCCGACCGTTACGTTGAGTTTAATCCGGCTGGCGTTGACAAGGGGACCGCAGCGGTTCAATTAGGAAAGCTACTGGGAATTACGACGGATGAAATTATTGCAGCTGGCGATAACAGCAATGATCTCCCCATGCTGAAGGCGGTCGGATTGCCTGTGAGTGTCGCCAATGGTATCGATGCAGTCAAGGCCGCAGCTAAGTACGTGACGGTCGCTGATAACAACCATGACGCGTTAGCAGAGGTTATTAACAAGTTTATTTTATAGTACAAATTTTATTTAGAAAATGAAAGTTGCCATTTGGCGTTCAACTTTTACAAGTGGTATCATGATAATTGAAAATGTGGTAGTATGAAATAAATTATTTGTTACAAATTACTGAATGGGGGAACACGCATGAGTGCGATTCGCGACGATTTAGCTAAAGCGATTAAGAATACCAACCTCGTTGAAATCTATTCCAAGGGAACCAATGAGCAATTTAGTGTTGGCTATGTGATTCAGCAGGATGAGAAGTTTGTGCTGGTCCAAGCCGTTAATGTCGATGGTGAACTAGATGGGTTAGTGGTCTTTCGTAAGGCATCGTTAGCCCGCGTAATTAGTGACACTGATTATTTGAAGAGCATGGCGACGATCATTGCGCTGGCTAAGCAACGGGGCTATTATGATGTTTGGAACACTGAACGATTGATGAATAAGCTGCTGAAGAAGCAGAATAAGACTAAACATTCGCTCTTAAAAACATTGTTGAAGCAAGCTTTTCACCACGATCAAGTGATTCAACTATCTGGTCGAATCAAAAAACATGGTGACAGCTATGCTGGCTTTATTCATAGTGAACATAAGAAATATATTGAATTTAATTATGTTGATATGTTCGATCTTGCCAAGCGCCCACAAATTGCCATTCGCTACGCTGAAATTGATGAGGCCAGTTTCCATAGTTTTGAAACCTTTAATACAACCGCGGTTATCGAGAGTTTTATGCCGGGTGATTTTCACTAATAATGATCTGTGAGCGGCACCGTTAATGAACGGGGGTCGCTTTTTTTATACCGTCGATCATGTGTGTCTTTTAAGATAATAAAGGCGAGTATAGCAAGTTTTGAAGACGGTTACGGGTATTAATTGGTCAGTCAGCGATTTGGTAAAGATTGTTAAGTTTTTATCGCACAAATATACAAACTGGCCGTATTTCGCTACAATGGTAGTATTGAGCATCATGCGGGGAGGGGAGCAGTTATCGTTTACGTCTATTGGTATATTGCAGCTTTTGACCATTGGTACTCGGTCATGCTGGTTTTTTTACTGCAGATATTAATCAATCGTGAGCTTCGACAGATGCGAGTCTATGCGACTGTTGCGGTTATGACCGTACTTCTAACTGTGATCTACATGTTGTATGACGACTATTCGGATATCATCACGTTCATTGTGAACATGGGGTTACTGGCGTTTGTACGTCGCAAAAAGTACTTTATTGTGACGAGTCTAACGGCCACACTCGCCTACATTCTTTTTAGTTTCTTTGGCAATTATGCGACGGAGTCGATTTTTCACTTATTCAACTTGGGTTTGAATGACTGGAGTGGCTGGCTATTTGAAGCCATCGGTGAAACAATTGTCACAGCTTGTATGTTGGCAGTCGCCGCTAGTTTCAAGGTCTTAAAGAAGCGTTATCCGCGGCAATTTGTAGACGGGCTAACGTTGAACGTGATTGTCAGTGCTTTGGCTGTAGTTGCGGTCGCGTTTTTTACCATCACGACTGCGGCGGATAATTATAATATTGGCTCAGGATTTTTGGGGATTCTAATGTTGATTCTAGTGGCTATCTTGCTGATCAACGCCGGAACGTTTCTTTACCTGTTCTATAGTTATACATTGCGGGTTCAAAATAACCGGCAAGCTTTGGAACGGCAACAATATGATATTTATGTCAAAAATTTGGAAAATAGTTATCAAAATTTACGTAAGTTTCGCCATGATTATCAAAACATCTTACTGTCCTTGGGTGAGTATATTCAGACAGCTGATGATCCTGAATTACAACAATATTTTCGTCAAGTTGTGACCAAGTCTAAGCAAAGTCTAAATCGTGATTTTGGACACTTTGACAATTTAGAACAAATCAAGGACAAACCATTGAAAGCCATTATTCAGAGTAAGTTTTCCGTTGCGCGCCAAGCTGGAATTCAAGTACGCTTGGAAGCCAACGACCCGATTGCGGCAATTGCAATTGATTCAGTGACGTTATCACGGGTGAGTGGCATCTTGTTAGACAATGCCATCGAAGCGGTGAAGGGTCAGAGTGGTGGTCAGATTGCGGTCGCACTTGTTAAGTATCCCCGCATGGTGGAGTTGATTTTTGCCAATTCATTGAATCATCCGATTGAGCGCCTGGATGAGCTGATGGTTGCTGGGCATACTTCGAAAGGTGCTGGTCATGGGCAAGGGTTAGCAACCGTTCGTGAGTTGTTAGATCCATTAGCTAACGTGACTTATGAAGTGAGCTCCCATCAACGATTCGAATTTATTATTAGTATTGAAAGTGAGTGAGCAGCGTGTTAAAGACCTTTGTTGTGGAAGACGATCCTGAACAATTAGCAACCTTAAAGCAAATCATTAAGAATCATATTATGATTAATGATTTTGATATGGAACTGACCTTAGCAACCGGACAAGCACAAACGTTGTTGGACTATGTCGAGACCAATTCCGATCTTGAGGGACTCTACTTTTTAGATATTGAATATCCTGGGCAAGACTTAAATGGCCTAGCACTGGCGACTCGAATTCGCGAGGCGGATGTTAATGCGCGGATTGTCTTCGTGTCGACCCATTCTGAAATGGCCTTTTTGACCTTTGAACGACGAATCGAACCACTGGACTTTATTGTGAAAGATTTGGGTCAAGAAACGGTCAAAGCCAAAGTGGAGACAGATATTCGGGTTGCTTATGAACGTTATACCAAGCAAGCAGTCACCAGCAAGGCCATGTTTTCTTACTCTAAGGGTGGTCAGCTCTTCAATGTTCCATTAGATCAGGTGTTATTTATCGAGACTGGAGCAGTTCGTAATAAGCTGGTTCTCCATTTAACAGATCGAATTGTTCAATACAATGGTAAGATTAGTGATGAAACCGTGGCCCACCCAGAGTTATTCCGGGTTCATAAGAGTTTCTTGGTGAACCCGCAAATGCTAGTACGAATTGATAAGCAACATCAGCTTGGCTACTTTGAAAATGGCGAGTCGGTCGATATTGCGATTCGTAAAATGCATGATTTAATCGCATTAATCAAGCGTTCCGAACTGGCAGTCACGTTTAGCTAGCTTCGCTTAAGACTCTAATGTAACAAAATCGTTAATCAAAAGTGAATTTTAATGACGTTGGTGCAGGCTATTATGAGCTTTGCACCTTTTTTGGCTTTTTAGATTAATTTGCATGTATGCTTAGACTATTAAATGCCAGCTGTGGGAGCTGGTCTGGAGGTGGCGTCATGAAGCAGTTCTGGTCACTAATCTTAATGATTTTGGCCGGTTGTTTGTTAATATTTGGTTCGGAATACAGCTTGCAAGGTGATTATCATCGACGAATTCATCGGCTCACTGTGTCAAAGGTGGTTTACCATCAAAATGCTACCTCTGCAACAATCAGTGGCCGTACCAAGCACGGTGTCATTGTCACCTTAAAGAGTGGGAAACATGTCCGTCAGGTTATTTCGAATAAGCAGAGTGGTCAATTCTATGTTAAAATGCCAGTTCATAAGCGAATTACAATTAAAGTCGTGGGGCTAAAAGCCAAAGTACTAACAGTACCAACCGGGACAAAGAGTTAGATGGGTGAGCGGGCAAGTTGCCGGCTCTTTTTTGATGGTTAATGACTAGGACAGCGTGCCATATAAAAGCTACGGTGAACTACTCGAATTTATTTAGTTGTTAGTCGCGTTACGGGGTTGCTAAAAAATCATTAAGCTTCTAGTTTTGCGCTAGGCGCATTGTTGATTTTAGCGTACAGTAACAATGACAAGAAAAGGAGTCGTGGCTGTATGTTAGTGGTTGGCATTATTTTGGTGATTGGAATCATCGGGACACTGGTTTTACGATTTCAATTTCACTTTCGCCTCGCGATGGGCACCATTACCGAGACGGCGTTTGCCTGCTCATTGTTGAATATCGGGGTATTTTTGTTGTTTATTTTATTGGGTCAGTTAACGGGACCAATCCTGCTATCAGAATGGGCCTACTTGCCGATTTATCGGTTGTTACAAGGAGGTTTGATTCCCGTTATTGGCATTGGCTTGGCAATTCTGGGAATGGTGCGTGAGAAAGGCCTGATGAATTGGTGGCTATTACATTTTAATGTGCTATTTTTGATTTTTGACGTGTTATTAGTCTGGCAGGGGAGTTATAAAAGTTAGGGTGGCCAGTGCCGTGACGAAGTTGTGCGTGAAGGTCGTCAATGCAGTAACATGATGGTAATTGCTAGGCTATTGATCACAAAGTGGAGCGCAATGGCCGCGCGAATTTTACGGGTCAGCCGATAAACAATAGCTAGCACGAGTCCCATGGTGACGTATATGAGGAAGCTCGGTAAGGTTGAACTACTGTGGAGGCTACCGAAAACAATCCCGCTGAGCCCGACCTTGAGCCATTCTTGTTGAAAGAAAAGGTTAGTCAGAACGCCACGAAAAATTAACTCTTCAACAATTGGAGTCAAAAAAACGGCGCTCAACGCCATAAGCCAAAGCGACAGAGGACTGCCGGCCATTAAATTTTTAATGGCGGCGTTATTTTGTGTTTGATTCTGGTGATACAGAAGCTGGTTTATAAATTGAAAGCCGCCCTCAAAAATTAAGATGGTGAGATAGGCCATTCCAATAATTTGCCAGTCATGGTGTTGTAAGTTTTCTGATTGATAGTTGCCGGTATAGTGCCGCATTAGGGCGGTTGCCGCCAGTGCTAGGATCACAAAAATTAACAGATAGACACCTGCCAAGGTGATCTGCCAGGCTGTGAGCTGATGCTGGCGATATAATTGGTTAATTAATTTAAGTAACATTGGTGGGATCACGACCCCAACAATTAGGCCAGCAGTGAGCAACACGCGTCCGAGCCACCCCAAGCCGCGGTCAATAATTTCCATCGGACTTCACCTCCCATGGTTGATTTTACCGCAGTGTTCAGGTTTCGACACGGATTTGCAAATCTGAGAAAGGCATCGATGCCAGGCACAAGCGGATGATATTAATCTGGTTGAATGCTAAAAATATAATAATTGTAGAAATAATGGTTGATGCTCTATAAAAATAAAGAATAAAAAAGCATAATTCGGACAAATCTTCACACTTTCTTCACAATTATGTAATAGTATATACTTGTACCTAAT
>SKES01000348.1_pt1 | contig 44572 bp, 44 predicted proteins | sample 4826851 | NCBI WGS metagenome assembly SKES01 (sample SAMN11008803, study PRJNA524170) | human gut metagenome | biome: Human fecal sample; material: Feces; isolation source: fecal sample from pouch patient p52 | host: Homo sapiens | place: Israel: Tel-Aviv | collected 2016-09-04 | reverse complement strand
GCTACGATGAAAATGGCACACGCAGACAGGATATTGAGATTTACTATTCTTTCGTCGGCAAGGTGGACTTGCCCGAATGACCGCCTGCCCTATCCGATATCAAAGGCAAGTATCGGATAGGAAAGGCAAAATTTTTTACACTTCTATTACTTCTTTATCACACATAAGCAAAGAGTCAGGGCATGAAGCAGCTCATGGCTGGCGGCGGCGTTGCGCTGGTGGGCATCACCCTCATTCCCCTGCTGAGCGGTCTGTTCGGCTAAGTGCCACAGGCGGGTTTATCCCGCCTGTACATACGCAATCGCTCCATCTCTGCTGTGGATAACAGCCTTTATCATAAGGAGCGCATTGCGGTACGAATCTCCACCCATCAATGAAAGGCGGTGCTATTATGCAGTTTTTGACCCACATTATTTTTCTCCTGAACCTCCTCAAGACCCTTATCAACCATTTCAGCTAAGGCGGTGACTGAATGGAAACCGTTCTCAAAGCCATTGCCGACTGGATCAAAGGCATCCTGACGGCAGGCATTATGTCAAACCTTTCCGGCCTGTTCGACGATGTGAACACGCAGGTCGGCAATATCGCCCAGCAGGTGGGCACCAAGCCCTCCAGCTTTGAGCCGAGAGTGTTCGCTATGATCGAAGCCCTCTCCCGGAATGTAGTGCTGCCCATTGCAGGCATCATCCTGACCTTCATCGCCTGTTATGAGTTGATTGAGATGATCACCCAGCACAACAACATGGCACAGTTTGAGCCTGCCCTCATCATGCGCTGGATCTTCAAAACGGCGGTGTCGGTGTGGTTTATCTCCAACACCTTCGATATTGTGATGGCAGTGTTCGACATCACCCAGAAGGTGGTGTCCGATTCCAGCGGCATCATTGCCGGAAACACCCGTGTCAACGACATTGGTCTGTCGATGTTGGAAGCCAGCCTGATGCAGATGGACGTAGGACCCCTGTTCGGGCTTTTCCTGCAAAGTTTCTTCATCGGCATCACCATGCGGATATTGAGCATCGTAATTTTCGTCATCGTCTACGGAAGAATGATTGAGATATATTGCATGGTGAGCCTTGCCCCCATCCCGATGGCGACCTTCGGCAACCACGAGCAAAGCCACATGGGACAGAACTACCTGAAATGCCTGTTCGCATTGGGCTTTCAGGGCTTTCTCATCCTCATCTGCGTGGCGATTTATGCGGTGCTGATCCAGAGCGTGGCAATTTCCGGGGATGCCATCAATTCCATCTGGAGCATCGTAGGCTATACCGTTCTGCTCTGTTTCAGTCTGTTCAAGACCAGTTCCGTGACAAAATCTGTCCTCGGAGCGCACTAAAGGAGGTGTTTGATTGGCTGCGTATATCTCTGTGCCCCGTGATTTGACCAAGGTCAAATCCAAAGTAGCGTTCAACCTGACCAAACGGCAGCTTGTCTGCTTTGGCACAGCGGCTCTCATTGGAGTGCCGCTGTTTTTTGTTCTCCGAGATTCCGGCGGCAACACTACCGCCACCCTCGGCATGATGGCGGTGATGCTGCCGGCGTTCTTCCTTGGGATGTACGAGAAAAACGGCCAGCCCATGGAAAAGCTGCTGTCGTACTATGTGCAGTCCCGGTTTGTCCGCCCGAAAATTCGCCCCTACAAGACCAACAACTACTATGCGATTTTGATGAAGGGAGGCGTGACCCATGATTCCGTTTTGGAAAAAGACCGATAATCACAGCAAGCCGCAGTCTGCGCAGAAGCGCAGGCAGAACGCAAAGCCTGCTGTGCCCCGGACCGCCCAGCAGTCCATCCCCATGCAGCGGATGTTTGAGGATGGCACCTGCCGGGTGAAAGCAAACTATTATACCCGTACCATCCAGTATCAGGACATCAATTATCAGTTGGCGCAGCAGGAGGATAAGACCGCCATTTTTGAGGAATGGTGCAGTTTTCTGAACTTCTTTGATTCCAGCATCAAATTTGAGCTGTCCTTTGTGAACATGGCAACCGACAGCACCGAGTTTGAGAAAAGCATCCGTATCCCGTACCAGCGAGATGGTTTCGATGATGTTCGTGCGGAGTATTCCCAGATGCTGCGCCAGCAGCTTGCCAAGGGCAATAATGGTCTGACCAAGACCAAATTCATCACCTTTGGCGTGGAGGGCGAAAGCATGGCGCAGGTCAAGCCCCGGCTCGACCACATCCAGAATGACCTGCTCAACAACTTCCACCGGTTGGGGGTGCAGGCAAAGCCCTTGAATGGTGCCCAGCGGCTGAAACTCATGCACGATATGTTCAACATGGACGGCGCATCCAAGTTTCATTTTGACTGGAAAGACCTTGTGAAAAGCGGCCTTTCCGTGAAGGATGCCATTGCGCCTACCGCCTTTGCCTTCAAAAACTCCCGGACGTTCCAGATGGGCGGCATCTACTGCGCTGCCAGTTTTTTGAGCATCACGGCATCCGACCTGTCCGACCAGCTTTTGAAGGACTTTCTGGACATGGATTCGTCTCAAATCGTCACCATGCACATTCAGAGTGTCGATCAGAACCGTGCCATCAAGACCGTCAAGCGCACCATCACGGAACTGGATCGCAGTAAGATTGAGGAGCAGAAAAAAGCCATCCGTGCCGGGTATGACATTGACATCATTCCGTCGGATTTGGCAACCTATGGCAGAGATGCAAAAGCTCTGCTGAAGGAATTGCAGAGCCAGAACGAGCGAATGTTCCTTGCTACCTTTCTGGTGCTGAACACCGGGCGCACGGAACAGGAACTGGAAAACAACGTTTTTCAGGCATCCAGCATTGCACAGAAGCACAACTGCAACCTGTGCCGCCTTGACTTTCAGCAGGAGCAGGGGCTGATGAGCAGCCTGCCGCTGGCAGATTGCCAGATCGAAATTCAGCGAGGGCTGACCACCAGCAGCACCGCCATCTTCATTCCGTTCACCACACAGGAACTGTACCAGTCCGGCAAAGAAAGCCTGTATTACGGCCTGAACGCCCTGTCCAACAACCTTATCATGGTGGATCGCAAAAAGCTAAAAAATCCGAACGGTCTGATTCTCGGCACTCCCGGCTCCGGCAAAAGTTTCTCAGCAAAGCGTGAAATTGCAAACGCCTTTCTGGTGACGGATGATGATATTATTGTCAATGATCCTGAGGGAGAGTATTCTCCGCTGGTGAATCGGCTGAAAGGTCAGGTTATCAAAATCAGCCCCAACAGCACCCAGTTCATCAATCCCATGGACATTAACGCCAACTATTCGGAGGAAGATAATCCGCTTTCCCTGAAAGCTGACTTTATTCTTTCTTTGTGTGAACTGGTGGTGGGCGGCAAAGAAGGGCTGCTGCCGGTGGAGAAAACCGTCATCGACCGCTGTGTGCATCTGATTTACCGCAAATATTTTGCGAACCCCTGCCCGGAGAATATGCCCATCCTTGAGGACTTGTACAACGCTCTGCTTCAGCAGGAGGAAAAAGAAGCCCACCATGTTGCCACGGCTCTGGAAATCTACGTCAAGGGCAGTCTGAACCTGTTCAACCATCGCACTAACGTGAACGTCAATAACCGCATCGTCTGCTACGACATCAAGGAACTGGGCAAACAGATGAAGAAACTCGGTATGCTCATCGTGCAGGATCAGGTATGGGGGCGTGTCACCGCAAACCGCAGCAGCGGAAAGTCCACCCGGTATTATATGGATGAGATGCACCTCCTCCTAAAAGAGGAGCAGACTGCCGCTTATTCCGTCGAGATCTGGAAGCGTTTCCGCAAGTGGGGCGGTATTCCCACGGGGCTGACCCAGAACGTGAAAGACCTTCTTTCTTCCCGTGAAGTCGAGAATATTTTCGAGAACAGTGACATGATCATCATGCTGAATCAGGCGGCAGGAGACCGGCAAATCCTCGCAAAGCAGCTCAACATCTCGCCCCATCAGCTTTCCTATGTGACCCACTCCGGCGAGGGCGAAGGGCTGCTGTTTTTCGGCAATGTCATTCTGCCGTTTGTGGACCGTTTCCCGACTGATTTGGAACTCTACCGCATTATGACCACCAAGTTGGGTGAAGTCTCGGAGGTCAACAGAAATGAGTGAGCCGAAACTGAACATCAAAGAAGAGTCGTCCGCAAAAAAGACCCGTTCTCCCCCTAAAAAAGCCAAGGTGGAGCAGTCGGTACCCAGAAAGAAAAAGCTGAAAACGGATGTAGACAAGGCGGCAGAGAAAGTCCAGCATCTGCGATTTGGCAAGGCCGAACTGACCCCGGACGAGTTGAGCCGGTTGAGCAAGGCGCAGAAGCGGGAGATGTACGCTGCCCATGCCGCCCGGTCTGCGGTGCATCACGAAGTTGACCAGTACGAGGATGAAAATGTCGGAGTGCAGGCGTTGAGCGAGGGCGAAAAAGCGGCAGGAAATGTCCGTAATATTTCCAAAAGCCGCTATGCCCGGAAGCTCAAGAAGAAAGCCAAGATGCAGGGCAAGAAAGGCTCCAAAACCGCAAAATCTTCCGTGGAAGAGCCGACTGCAACACAAGATGCAGGCGCATCCGGCACCGGCGAGGGAGGCTCCAACTGGCTCTCTCGGTGGCGGCAGAAGCAGAACATCCGGCAGAGCTACTATGCCGCCGCCCGTTCGGGCACGGTGGCGCAGACCGCAGGTGGCAAGGCGGCATCCAACGGCGCATCTGCTGCTCGGTCCAGCGTGGAACAGGCGGTGGAGAAAGGCAAAACCGCTGTCAGCACCGCCGTAAAGGGGCTGATGAATGCCGCCAAAGGCAACGCACACGTTCTGGTGATCGTGGGCGTTTTTCTTTTGCTCATCCTCATGGTCATGTCGGGTTTTTCCTCCTGCGGCATCCTCTTTTCCGGCGGCACACAGGTGTCCGGGCAGACCATGTATTCTGCCGAGGACAGGGATATCCGGGGTGCAGAGCAGGACTACAAGAAGCTAGAAAAGGAGCTGGACAAAAAGATCAAGCGCACCCCCGCCGACCACCCCGGCTACAACGAGTACCAGTATCACCTTGACCCCATCGAGCACGACCCGTGGCAGCTCACTTCGTATTTGACCACTCTCTACGACGATTACACTCGCAGCGAGGTACGGGGCAAATTGAAGGAGACCTTCAAAAAGCAGTATAAGCTGACCACATGGGTGGAGGTGCAGACCCGGTATATGACTGTGTGGGTCATGACTCCCGCAGGAATCCCAGTCCCCACGCAGGTGCCCTACGAGTACCGCATCTTCCACACCAAGCTGGTGAACTGTGGCTTGGAAGTGGTCATTCGGGAAGAACTGAATAACGACCAATGGAAACGGTACGAGATTTTCCAAGATACCTTGGGCGGTAGACCTTATCTATTCAACGGCGGATTGCCGCCCGGTGGTTCGGACGGCTCCGGCACACCGGGCATTGATTATCAGATTCCGGCAGAAGCCCTGACGGACAGCGAGTTTGCCGCCATCTACAAGGAAGCCCAAAAGTATGTGGGCACGCCTTACGTCTGGGGCGGTTCCACCCCGGAAACCGGGTTTGACTGCTCTGGCTACGTCTGCTGGGTGTACAACCAGAACGGCTACAATGTGGGGCGCACCACCGCCAACGGTCTGTGGAACAAGAGCCAGCACATTTCCGGAGCCGAAGCAAAGCCCGGCGACCTTGTTTTCTTTGAAGGAACGTATGATACGCCCGGAAAAAGTCACGTTGGAATCTACCTCGGCAATGGCATGATGGTCAGTGCCGGAGACCCCATCAAGTACGCAAACATTCACTCGTCCTACTGGGAGAAGCATCTCGCCGGGTTCGGACGGCTTTCAAAATGATTGGAGGAGTTTTATGAGCGAAAAATCGGATAAGTTGCGGGCAATGCTGGAAAAAGAGAAGGAACGCCGTATCAAGCTGAACAACCGCATCGAGATTCTGGAACGGCGCATTCAGGAGGAGGATTCCGCCGAGGTCAACGAGATGGTGCGGACTGCAAAGGTCACGCCGGAACAGCTTGCTGCCCTGCTGCGGCAGTCGGCTACCGCCACCCCGAACCCGGCTGCGCTGTCCGCTGTGGGTGCAACTTTTGAGAAGGAGGTCGGTGCAGATGAAGATTAAGAAACTGGGTGCACTGCTGGTATCGGCGGCACTGTGCGCTGGCATGGCGGCGCCTGCCTTTGCCTTCGAGGGCGAAGCTGCACCGGTGGAGCAGCCGGTTCTGCCGGAAGTGGTAGAGGAGGATGTTGTCACCGTCACGGACGAAACCTCTGGTGCCCTGACCCCGGAGGGCAACCTGACGCTGGTAGATGACTACCACACCGACTATTCCGATGGCAGCGGACAGCAGTTCATTACGCTGGTCAGCAAATCGGGCAGTACCTTCTACTTGGTCATCGACCGCAACGCCAAAGGGCAGCAGACCGTCCACTTTATGAATCTGGTGGACGAAGCAGACCTTCTGGCGCTGATGGAGGAAGAAGATGCAGACGCTTATACCGCTGAAAAAGAAGCGGTGGCGCAGGCTGAACAGGATAAGCTGAAAGCCGAGGAAGAAGCCAAGAAAGCCGCCGAAGAAGCAGCGGCATCCGGCACAGAACAGCCCACGGAAAATAAGGTCACAAAGATCGCATCCGGCTTTTTGGGGGTGGTGGTGCTGATCGCACTGGCGGCAGGCGGCATTTTCTATGCTTTCACAAAGCAGAAGCAGAAAAAGCAGGCCGAAAAAGAAGCCCTCGACCCCGATGCAAACTACACCGAGGACAAGGGCGATTTTGAGATTCCCACCGAGGACGAGCCGGAGGACACCGGCGAGGAGGATACCGAACCCATCTGATTTTAAGGCGGCATTTGCCGCCTTACATATCTAAATCTGAAAAGAACAGGAGTTGATGCTTATTGTCTTATCAGCTTGTGGTCAGCGAGAAACCCTCAGTCGGGGCAGCTTACGCAAAGGTTCTCGGTGCGACCAATCGACAGGATGGTTATTGGGAGGGCAACGGTTATCTCGTCAGCTGGTGCATCGGGCATCTAGTAGAATTGGCTCCGCCCAATGTCTACGATGCCAAATACGTCAAGTGGAGCATTGCAGACTTGCCCATACTGCCGCAAAAGTGGCAGTACCTCGTGTCTACGTCCACCAAAAAGCAGTTTGGCATTCTGCAAAAGCTGATGAACCGCCCAGATGTGGATAGTATTGTCTGTGCAACGGATGCAGGGTAGTGCGGTTAGGTGACTTAAGAGAAAGAAAAAGAGACCTCATCTCGTAAAAAAGCTAACGAGGTCGTCCGTTTCTGTATTGAAATACAGTGGACGGCCGCGTTAGCTTTTGGTGACCAAATAATGCCATGCCCCACAAGCAGGCAGATCAGCTGTTATCTTGGATTATTTGATGTTGCTATCAAGTTCTTGTGGTTCAAAACGCAATCTAAAACTCAATGGATTTTGCTATTTCTAACACTTGGCTTTCCGACACGGAATTCGATTCAAGTTCAACGGCAACAAAGCATTCTTTCTCGTTGTTATAAGAGAGGATGCCCCAGTTGTTCACAGACTCAGCGTTTGCACCATCCTGATAAACTACTGTTGTAAGTGCAGTCGTTCCATATTTGTTTGTTTTAACCACATCATACCTGCTGTCTGTATCAAATCTGTAGACCGACCCAAGCCGAAGTGCAGAATATACGACCTGCACGGAATCTTTATCTCCCTCGTATGGTTCATAATTGCTGTAACCAATTGCACCGATAAGTGTGTGATCACTATCATAAATGTCATACACGGTGTACAGCGGATTCAATCCAGCAAGCATGAGCGGCTCATGTTCGGTGTCTGACTTTTTTGTTTTCTCCTGAAATTTCCACCCCTGTGGAAGTGTAATGGAAATCGCGCAATTCGATTGTTCCGATTCTTGTGCAGAAAATTCAATTTTATGATTTGGAATTCTTTCACCTTCAAATGTCCATCCATCTAAAATTTTTGATGCCATTTCAGCATATTCTCCACCTGTAGATGCAGACTTCAAATATTTATAAAGCGCCTTCTTTTCTTCATCTGACCCAGTATAGGAAATTTCTGACCTAATTCCCGTTATGACAAGTTCTTCAAACTTCTCATCGGTCATCAGCTTACTATGCTTCAGTATCCGAAGCGTATCTTCTGGAAATTCAACAAGCCGCTTAGACAATACCGAAAAACAATCTTCGGTATATCCGCCATCTGAAATTTTAAGTTCTTCTAATATTTGACCCGTTTCCATATCCTCAAGTTCTGATAAAAAATCTTGTGGATTTGATACCGATATGGAAACAGAGGATTCGGTGGAGGATGACGGTAGCGAATTTGTTGCGCAGGCGGATAAACTGGCCAGCATGATTGTGAGAATCACTATTTGAAATCGTTTCATCAGACATAACCTCCATTTTGTGTACTCCAGCAGGAGCTTTTGTTTAGTCAACGTAGTTCACACTGTGTTTGTGACAGCTTTTTTGAAAAAAGTTCAAAATCTTGTCAGCTTTGGACGCTTCAACAAAAAAGTGCCCACACATTTGTAAATGACAACAAGCGCGTGGGCAAAAATTCAGCCAGTGTGGAAGAATCATTTTTCTCACTAAATGACCCCAAATAATGTGACGAACTCTCAACCTCTATTATTACACCATCCGGCATTCTGTATTTTTCTAAACTGAGATTCAAACCTTTAAGTGGGATTGTTCTAGCCAGTTGAGGGATAGAAACTGTATGGAGAATATCAATTTTTGATAAACCTCTATACGTTTCTGTCTTTTCGGCTTCACTTAGCAACCGTTCTGCATACTGATTTGAAATAACCTGTATGCGAAATTGTTCTTTTTCATCCTCGGTCATCTCAAGTGGAACGCCGTGCAATGTGTCCACAATATAGGACGAAATTTTAGCGAAGTGCTCGTCAAAATCAGTGGTATCTTCGTTGGTCATATTTCTGTTCTACCCTCATTATAAGCTTTCCGGTCTGCTTAAAGTTACAGCTTTCAGCGTAAAGCTTCCGTAGTTTTTAATGCTAAACGATAGTTATCGAACTTTTCCACAGTTTTTGCAAAAACGTTCAGAAGAAGCATTTAATGTTCCGCAGTCCGGGCAATACCATCTTCCGTCTGGCATCGGTTCAACAGGCGAGGGCGTTTGGTGTGCTTTTGCTGGAGTTTGAACGGGTGATGCAGTAAACAGCGGCGCAATATTCACATCTCTACGGCCAACACCAGCGAGACTTCTAAAATCCCACGATTTAACTTCTTGTGCCAATGTCCGTTTTGGTTCAATATACTGACCGCACCGTTGGCAATATCGAACACCCAACTTGTTTTCATAACCACAATTTTTACAAGCCATCAAAAATCCCCCTTTGCTTCTTGTTTAGAGACTTTACCTTCCTTTATCGAATAGCTAAAATTATCGAACCCACTAAAAATAGTGTCGAAATTTCCAACATAATCCATGCGGACTTCACTTTTGGGCTATTACTACAACTTTTGAAAGATATTGCCATCTGAATATAATACAAGGCTACAATTCCATATGAGAAAAACAAAGCAGCCCAAGCATACGGCACTGCACTTTCAGGGGTTAGTCTCACAAGATTACCAAGCCATATCGAAACGCACCCCCAAAGTGGTAAAGGCGCACCAAGAAAGAAATCATTTTTCTTGTCCATTTTTGTCCTCCTGTGACCTGATAATACGGTTTTATGGCATATTATCTTTGCATGGATTTGCGAAACACTCAGCCTTAAATACACGAATTGAGAAATATACCAATTATCAGCATCAGCATTCCAAAAGTGATCTGTGAACCCAAAAGACCTCCACCAGCATCATTTTTATCAGTGCTTTTAATTGCTTTCACCAAAAATTTAGGGAATATCACGCCTAAAATCGCCATTAAAACTATTATTATTCCTCTCATTTGATTTTCTCCCCTCTTATGCACATATTAGGTCAACTATGATAACATCAAAGCACAAGAATCAATCAACGTCCACAATTTTGTAGCAAAACAGAGAAATTTTGTAACGAAATCGGTGTGCGTACAGATAGTATGTTCCCTAACAGTGGACATCCAGCATTAGGGGAGCACACCAAAGCTACCTTTCGCCATATTACAAGTCAATCGTCAACCAAAGGCTTTTGACTATTTGAAGTTTTGGCATAATCGTATTATACTTGTAAGGAACAGGGCTGTATGTTGTGTAATGAAAAGCGGTCCCATGTGCACATGTGCAATGGAGGGATTTCAAAATGAATGTCTTGGTTTGTGACGATGAACGGCAGATCGTTGATTCTATCATTGAAACACTTGAAAAGAAAACCGAAGAAACACAGGTATCATCAAGATTTTATGGATTTTCTCAACCAAGTCAAATAGACTTATCACTTCCGTATGATATTGCGCTTCTGGATATTGATATGGGCGAAACAAATGGAATTGAGCTTGCCAGAAAGTTACGAGCAGAAAATGAAAATATTGTGATTATCTTCATTACAAATTTCATTCAGTATGCTCCAGAGGGATTTGAAGTTCAAGCCTTTCGTTACTTACTAAAAGCAGATCTCTCTGCTAAACTTGATTCCTACTTTGATTCAGCTGTCCAAGAAGTACTTCGACGGAAACAGCTTGTCACAATTTCAATCAACTCTGAAATTATCGATGTACCTGTAAATGACATTCTGTATTTAGAATCTCATCGAAGAATCATTGTTATGCACTTGTTGGACGAAAAACGCCCAGCATACCAATTTTACGGCAACATAACGGAACTATCCGAAAAAATCGAGCCACTCGGTTTCCTTCGTATTCAAAAAAGCTATCTTGTCAATATGCACTATGTCGAAATCTTTCAATACAATAAAGTCCAATTGCGCGGTGGTCTTTGTCTGGCTCCAAGCGAAAAGAATTATAGTGAGCTAAAACAGAAATATTTACATTGGCGAGGTAAAAGTAGATGGATGCTTTGATCAGTTTGGTTTACACAATCATAGATTCAGTCTGCGTATGTCTGTTTTTAGACGCTTTTGCTTCGCACCGTTGGAGGAATCATAGATTTCTTGTCGGTGTAATAGTTCAAACTATTTTAATGTATGCATCCATTGAATTCAGTGTTATTGCCTTAAATCGAAACCAAATCGTCAAAATTCTCTTGATTCTACTATCCTGCTTTATTGTTGCCAGAACTCTATATGAGAATATCTCAGGAAAGTTTTTATTATTTCTTATCGTTGTAGAATATCTCTTGACTTATAGTTTATCTTTTGCAGTCGGAATGCTTGCAACTTCGGTTTGTGGGATGGATGCTCAGACGTTTCAAGCAAACAAGACACTATCGCTAATCTACGGAATCTCTTATTATTCAGCCGAATTATTTATTATTGCGCTATTTCGCAAAATGATGCTTCAGCGTATGGGCAATAGACCCAGAAGCGATGCTCAACATTCGCAGCTGATTCTGTACTTTCTATTTCCATGTGCATCATTTGTAATGCTTGTGATCCTACTTTACGTTACAAGTGGTCACAATATAGAAGAGTTTGTTTCTGCTGGCTGTTGTATTCTCATTTTTATTTCAAACATTGCAATTCTCTTTTTATTGGAGCGAATGGAGTATGCAGCATCGGAAAGAGAACAATTATTGATGCTTAACCAGCAGATTCAGCTACAATCGAAAAACATGACTTCGGCAAGCGAACTTTATTCTGCCCAAAGGAAAAAAGTTCACGATTTCCGGGCGCACCTGAATATCCTAAATCGATTGATGAAGAATCAAGAGTATTCTGCCGCTGAAGAATATCTTGAAAAAATCACCGAACAGCAAACTGATCGGCTATTCCTTGTCAACACACATCATCCCATCTTGGACGCACTTTTCAATACAAAAGCTGCCGAAGCAACTCAAAAGAAGATCAGCATTGATTTTGAAGTGAATGATCTATCAAATCTTCCATTTGATGTCTCCGATATGGTAGTGCTTCTATCAAACCTTTTGGATAATGCCATTGAAGCGTGTCAGCAGTATGATAAGGGCAATAAAGCGATTCATGTCATGGCCGTTGCACAGCAAGACTTTTTTGTCTCTGTCCGAAACACATCGGAACCGGTTGTAATTATAAATGGTTCCATTCCAACTACAAAACCAGAACCACAGCTGCATGGTTTTGGACTTGCGAACATCCGGCTGATTCTTGAAAAATACAGTGGAGAGTATACGATGTTCTATGAAAATGGGTGGTTCCAGTTCACTGCTGATATACCGTTCACTCCGATTTCGTGACAGATTTTATCCATGTTAGTACAAAAGCATGGACGAAATCTTCTATTGTATGTATAGTAACAATAAGATGCAGATGATTTCAATGCATCTATAAGAGTTCGCGTATAATAGTTTGTTTCTTGAAGAAGGGAGTGTGTCAGCATGAAAAAATAGAAGCCAATCCTATTTGCAATTGTGATTCTAATATTGCTTTTATTTATTATTGGTGGAATGCTGGGACTGCTTCCTCAACCGCTTTTCGTCTTGTCATCACAAACCATTCTGGTTATATTGGTCTGCGGCGTTGCATTGATAATCGGACTTCTGCTGAAATTTTTCGACAAGAAGTGAGATGCTTAGGAGTTTCTATGTTGCCATTTTTCAATCAAAAAGAGCTGGTTGTTTGCTCGAATCAATCTCAATACCAAAAATACACATCGCTTTTAGAAAAGGCAGGAATAGCCTATCGAACAAAAGCACGCGATTTATCATCACCGTCTCTGTTTTCAATGGGAACCCGTGAAAGAGCCGGAACTGCATTTCAAAAAATCAATTATCAAATGCTCTACACAATATACGTTCGCAAAGCCGATTACGAACGTGCTGTTCACGTTATTCTTGCTTGATTAAATATGAACACTCCATTCAATTAAGACTACTGTTTATGATACAATGCCTATGTCAGATTTATTAAAAAAGATAGCGTATTGGGCTTTAGTGCTAACTCTTGTAGTCGCTGAGATTGGCTCCTTTTTCGATTTATTTAATATCAATCCTTGGTGCTATCCTGTTTATGCTGCGTTGCTGATACTATATAATAAATTTTCTTCATACAATCCGATAAGTGAGAATCTAATTTCAAAAATTATTGCAATATGTTTCATTGTTGCAGCAGTAGCTCTTACTATAATAAAAGGACTGGTTGCATAAAGGGGTGAAGAAAGTTTATGGATTGGAACATTGGTTGGGTATTTTGGATTGGCTGTTCGTATTTTCTGACAATCGTAAACTGCTATTTTGTACTTGTCAAAAAGGCAAAATATAATTACATCATCGGAGTGTCTGGGATTGCCTTTTTCTCAGTTGCCTTGCTTGAAGAATTACGAATGTTTTCGCAATGGATTGAAGATGGAGAAGTTGGAATGCTAACCCACGCTCTTCAAAATCTTCCAGTTCAATTTACCATCAGATTTTTAATAGTTGTAGGCATAACAGCACTGTTAATAATAATTGATTTACATCGCACAAAATAGTCCTAATCCAAACCACAGATAGTAACCATTATGGATACGCAATAGAACTTTTACTGCGAAAATTCTATTGCATTGTGAGAATTAAATATGTTCCCCTGGCCAAATGATTAGTGTGCATCCATACTGATTGTTTGGCTTTTTATTTTCTGAAAAAGGAGTGTGATGCCATTGACCCAACCGAAAACAGACCTAGCCTACCTCCGCAACGAAAAAGCCAAAGCAGAGCAAAAGCTGCGATCTTGTCAGCACCGAGAGAAAATTCTTGAACGCCGGATGTCAGAGCTGAACCGGAGAGAGCGTGTGCATCGTCTTTGCACCCGTGCCGGAATGCTGGAAAGTTTTCTGGTCTGTCCGGGAGAACTGACCGACGATCAGGTGATGGAGCTTCTGAAAATCTCGTTCCGTCAACCGGAAGTCGTGCTGGCTCTTGCAAAGATGGTGCATGACGTTCACGAAAAGCAGAACGTTCCGAACCCCCTATGAAATAGGGCGCAATTATACACCGTTCCGGTGAAATTGCGGTCTTGCAGACGGCTCGATGAAATCGAAGCTGGCGTTTGTGCGCCAGCCCGATTCCATCCCAAGGAAAACTGCATTTTCCTTGCGCTGCTTTGCAGCTATCCTTTTGCGGCTCCCGCCTAAGACCGAAGCGCATGGCACTCCGTTCTAAGGCGGCGAGCAAAACCGAATACAATTCCAGACCGTTCATCAAGAGCAATCTTGCTGGGCGGTCTTTTTGTTTGGGGGTGATGCCTATTCCGTGTCCGCATTTCAAAATTACCATCGTTAAGCGCAGCCAAGGGCAGTCCGCTGTTGCCGGGGCCGCTTACCAGAGCGGCGAACGGCTGTTCAGCGAGTACGACCAGAAAACAAAATTCTACAACAAGAAGAAAGAACTTGTCCACGCTGAGATCATGCTGCCGTCCCATGCGCCGCCCGGATATGCAGACCGGGCAACCCTCTGGAACGCCGTGGAAGCCGTGGAGAACCAGTGGAACTCCCAGCTTGCCCGGCGCATCGTGCTGGCGTTCCCGGTGGAGGTGCCGAAAGAGCAGTATTTGTCCATGATAAAAGAGTTTTGTCAGGAGCAGTTTGTTTCCAAGGGCATGATTGCCGATTTTGCCATCCACGACAAGGGAGATGGCAACCCACACGCCCACATTCTGCTGACGCTCCGGGCAATGGATGAACACGGCAGGTGGCTTCCAAAAGCCCGAAAGGTTTACGACCTTGACGAGAACGGCGAGCGCATTCAACTCCCCTCCGGGAACTGGAAGTGCCACAAGGAAAACACCGTGGACTGGAACGACCAGAAGTACGCCGAGGTTTGGCGGCATAGCTGGGAAACCATCACCAACCGCTATCTGGAAGCTGCTGGCAGACCAGAACGTGTTGACCTGCGCTCCTTTGAGCGGCAGGGCATCCAGCAAATACCGACCGTCCATCTCGGCCCCGCTGCACACCAGATGGAAAAGCGTGGAGTGGAAACCTTTCTCGGCAACCTGAACCGGGATATTCGAGCCGCCAACAGCCTGATGCAGTCCATCCGCAGCGCAATTCGTGGGCTGCAACGCTGGATCGCAGATCTGAATGAAAAGAAGCAGCTTCTTCTGGACGCTCTGGAAAAGGCCAAAGAGCCAACGCTATCCGACCTGTTAGTGGATTATTTCAATCTTCGTGCCGAGCAGCGCAGCGATTGGTCTGGCAAGGCAAAACTGAAATGCACTGTCCGGGACTTTGAGGAAGTCAAACGGGCTGTGGACTACCTGAAAGCCCATTCCCTGAACACTGTTGAGGATTTGAACCAAGCCATTGACAGCTTAAACCAGACCGCCGCTCCTCTCCGCAAACAGTTGAAGCAGAACGAAAACCGTATGCGGGCAATCGCTCAGATCAAGGACGCTGCCGCCGTCCATGCCAAGCTGAAGCCCATCCATGACATTTTTATCAAGAAGAACTTCAAGCTGACCAAGGACGCTTACGCTGCCCAGCACAAGGAGGAACTGGACATCTTCAATAAAGCTGTCCGCACTCTGATGAAGCTGAACGGCAGTATTGCGGTGGATTTTTCGGCATTGGATGCCGAATTTTCTGCGCTGCAATCCAGCAGCGCAGAGTTTCGCACCCAACTGGAAACCTTGCAGCCGGACATCTCCGATCTGAAAAGTGTCCGCAAGTATATTGATATGGTGCTGAACAAGCAGCAGCTTTTCGCACCGGGCGGCAAGACCCCGGAAAAGGAATCGGTGCTGAAAAAGCTGGAGCAGTTTCAGCAGAAAAAGTCCCACCACAAAACGACTTCCACTCCCCCAAACCGCGAAGAATCGCTCTAAACGATCTTTCTGTCACCGATATGCTGTTGCAATCAGTGGCAGAAATACATAATTCGTTTTTGTTGGCTTTTGGCTATTCTCGTTGGCTAGTGAGTAAAGGCGCATTTTTAAGGTGGAAATTTTCTCCAACACCCCCCATTTTAGGCCACTTTTTCTGTTAATAGTAGAAACGCTTCTTTGAAGGCTAGTCATTTGTGACCTTTTTGTTAATTCTCAAAAAGATGGTTGTCTTTTGGTCTTTTTCGTCGGCTACCTATTGAGAGGACTTTTTCAAAGCCGGAGATTCGGTCTCAAGAATTACAATTCAATTACAAGTTTCTCACCAATGCTACGAAACAGGCGTTCTCGATGCCTACCAAGTGTAGGGCATCTTTTTCAAGACCACTTTCAACTTTAGGCACTGCCATTGTTGCAAAGTTCCGTCCTCCATCGGTCGCCCCATGGGTCAATGTTATTTTAATCAAACAGCCACCTCAACTATATTTTCCAAAAACTTTTCAACAAATTTCTTTTTCAGGCTATTTTTTGGCCGTTTTCGATGGCTCGTAAGTAGAGGGACAATTTTTCGGAAGCCTTAAATTCCGAAGATTTTCTATAAAACTCCGTTCTTTGAAAACAGAATAGTTCAATCGTCCGGCACTTCACAAAAGGTACTTCTGTAACTCGCAGCCCGGTCATAACGAAGACGGGGTGGCTGAAATGCCAATGGTGCGGTGCAAGCCCGCCGCCGGACGATTCCCCACTCCTAGGGAAGTCGAGGACCAATATGGGAGACCTTAACTTATTAACGCAGTTGAGCACTTGTTTCGTGCTTTTCTGCGACTGGAGAATTGGAACCCACCAATTCTCGTTACATACTCTTTGTTTCTGATTTCTGCTTCAGCTGGAGGTGATCAACATTTCAGAATATCTTACCACGCAAACTCCGCTGCCGCCGTTTCTCCCATACCCACGCTTCCTTTTGGAACTTGACCTGAGTCAGACTGCAAAAATGACTTATGTGTTGCTACTCGACCGTGCCACGCTCTCGCAGAAAAATCTCTGGATAGATGAACGTGGATTCGTGTTTGTCATTTTTACGATTTGCTCTTTGGCTGAGCAGCTAGGGCGCAGCACTGTCAGTGTTTCCAGTGCGCTTAAGGAATTGGACGCTGCGGGATTGATTGAGCGCAGACGAACGCGGTTTTCTTCGCCCAATCACATCTTTGTGAAAATTCCAAATGTTGAATAGTTCTGCGTTTTTCACGATTCAAGAACCGCCAAAATCACGATTCTGTGATGCAGATTCTTAATGGCATCTGCAAAAGATATTTTTCCTATGCAGTATAGCAGCCTTAAAGACTGTATCAAAGAAAACTTTCACCTAACCAACGTAATAAAACAAAAAGAGAAAAACGAATAGAATCCATCCATTCCTTTCCGTATTTGCACCACATGAATGAGGAGGTCTGCCCTTGAACAAAGAAAAATCTGAGAAGAAGCCCACTACACGCAAACGTGCGCCGAGAAGTCCGAAGTCCGTGCGCCTGATCCTGGAACGCCATTATATCGGCAATGTGCCGATGAATACGCTTTTTCAGCGGCTTGCGGAAGAAGAAATTCGTAAAACTGCCGAATCGTATCTCGCCGCTGGCTAATTGGACGTTTTACTGCGGAAAAGGGCTTGCATCATCACGCAGCATCCGCTACAATGTGATTGATGAGGTCTCTTTTCCATTATGGAGGTACACATGGAAAAGGACAAAAAAGCAACTGCTTTATACTGCCGACTGTCAAAAGATGACGGTTCAAACAGCGAAAGCCTGAGCATCCGCACTCAAAAGGCGATGCTTATGGAGTATGCCACACGCAACGGTTTCGGGAATTGCCAGTACTATGTCGATGATGGTTACAGCGGTACGAACTCTGACCGCCCTGCCTTTCAGGAACTTCTGGATGATATCCGGGAAGGAAAGGTGGCAACAGTCATTACCAAAGACCAGTCCCGACTTGGACGCAACCACATCGAAACCGGAACGTATATGGAAATCTTCTTTCCTGAGCACGGTGTCCGCTATATTGCAATCAATGATGGTTATGATTCCAACGAGCAGTCCCAGATGGATATTGCCCCGTTCCGAAACATCATCAATGAAATGTACGCCAAAGACACTTCCCGAAAAATCAAGAGTGCCCTTCGGACACGCAAGAAAAGCGGAAAGTATATCTCCAGCGGCGCACCGTTTGGCTACCAGAAAGACCCCGCCGACCACAATCACCTTGTGATCGACCCGAATACCGCCCCTGTTGTTGAGTACATCTATTCAATGGCAGAGGAAGGGCTGGGGCTTCACCGCATCGCCAAGCGGCTCCACGATGAAAAAGTTCTGAAGCCGTGTTACTACAAGAAAGAGATGTTTGGCCGCTTTATTGATGATGAAAAGATGTATGATTGGGACAGTGCCTATATCAGTCAGGTTCTGCACAGCCCAGTCTACGCCGGACACATCATCTACGAAGCCAAGCCCACCGTGTCCATGAAATCCAAAAAGCGGCGTTATATTCCGTTTGAAGAACGCGCTATCGTTCCGAATACACATGAAGCAATCATCCCACAAGACCGCTGGGAAAACGTGCAGCGAATCCTTTACAGCCGTTCCGGTTGTTTTATGTGTGATAAGACCGACTACGACAATATCTTCAAGGGCATCGTCCGTTGTGCAGACTGTGGCAGAACGATGTTAGTCAAGGTCGAGCACAGGCGCAAACGCAACAGTGTTCTGGATCAGACCTTTTATTGTTGCAGCACTTATCGGAAATATGGTGCGAAAGCCTGTGACTCTCACAACTTGGAAGCCCGTGTTCTGCATGAAGCTGTCTTTGCGGACATTCAGGCACACGCAAAGGCCGCTGTGAACAATCGGGAAGCCCTTGTGAAGAAGATTGCAAATCAGATGCACCTCCGGGTGTCCTCTGACCGGGCGCAGCACAAACGGGATTTGAAGCAGTGTAAAGCACGAATCGCAGAAATCGAAGACCTGTATGCAAAACTTTATGAGGACGTATCAAAGGGACTTCTCCCGGAGAAACGTTTTCAAATGCTTGCAGATCGCTACGACAAAGAACAGGCTGAACTGACCGAGAAGATTGAGCAGTACGAGCGGGAAGGCCGTGCTGAACACGATCAGCTGGACAAGATTCAGGATTTTATTGATGAAGTCAGCAAGTACGCTGGCATCACCGAACTGAACTATAAGATTCTGCATCAGCTGATTGACAAGATTCTGGTATCCAAAGCGGAAAAGGTCGATGGCGAATACGTCCAGAAAATCCAGATTTTCTACCGCTTTATCGGCCCATTGGATGCCATCGAGTAACAAAGTCAGAAAAGTCACCTCCGAGAACTATTCTACAGATGCAGGGCGCGAGGGCGAGCTGATCTTTCGCCTTGTCTACCAGCAAGCGGGCTGCAAAAAGCCCTTTTCCCGCCTGTGGCTGTCCAGCATGGAGGAAAACGCCATCCGAGAGGGGTTCGCCCATCTCAAACCGTCAACTGAATACGATGCGCTGTACAACGCAGCACTTTGCCGGGAACGTGCCGACTGGATGGTCGGCATCAATGCGTCCCGGCTTTTTTCATGTCTGTACGGTCAACCTTTAGCGGTCGGTCGGGTCATGACTCCGGTGCTTGCCATGACGGTGGTGCGGGAAGCCGCCATTGCCGCCTTTGTGCCGGAGAAGTTCTACACCGTAGAACTGGAACTGACCAGCGGCTGCACGGCATCCAGCCGCCGCATTCCCGAAAAATCCGTTGCAGAAAACCTGCTGGAAGCCTGCCGAAAGGAGATGGTAGCAACGATCCAGCGCATCACCCGCAAGGAAAAGTCCGAGAGTCCGCCGCCGCTGTACGACCTAACCACCCTTCAACGGGATGCCAACCGCCTGCTGGGGTACAGCGCACAGCAGACGCTGGACTATGTGCAGAGCCTGTATGAGAAGAAACTTACCACTTATCCCCGAACTGATAGCTGCTATATCACCGATGATGACGAGGAAATGCTGGAGGAACTGACCGAAGAACTGGAAGGTTTTCTCGACATTACCCCAGAGGATGTGGACGAAGCTGTGCCCCGGACACGGCGCACCGTCAACCGGGAAAAAGTCACCGACCACCACGCCATCTTGCCCACCCGCAGTATGCTGCAAGCCGATCTGGAAGCACTGCCCAAGGGCGAGCAGAACGTCCTGAAGCTCATCATCGCCCGGACGCTGATGGCGGTGAGCAAGCCCTTCCGGTATCTGGAAACCCTGCTGACCACCGAATGTGCCGGGGAGGAATTTACCGCCAAGGGCAAGGAGATTCTGGAGGAAGGCTGGAAAGCGGTGGAGCGCAAGGTGCTGGCAGACATCCTGAACCGGAAGCAGGAACTCACTGCCCTGCCCAATGCAGCGGAAAACGAGTGCGGCATCCTCAATGCAGAACTGAAGGAAGGTCAAACGTCCCCGCCGAAGCATTTCACCGAGGACCTTCTACTTCATGCGATGGAAACCGCCAGTGCAGACAGTATGCCGGAGGGCGTGGAGCGTCAGGGCATCGGCACCCCGGCTACCCGTGCCGCCACCATCGAAAAACTGGTGCAGAAGGGTTTTCTGGAACGCAAGGGCAACAAGAAAACCAAGGTGCTGCTGCCTACCGACAAGGGCAAAGCCCTTATTACCGTAATGCCCGAAGAAATCCAATCACCGGAAATGACCGCTGATTGGGAAACAAAGCTGCTGCAAATCGAACGCGGCGAAATGGAGCCGGAAACTTTTATGACTGAAATCAAGGAAATGATCTCCTCGCTGGTAACGACCACCGAGGCTAGGAAAGGAGCGAATGCGCTTATGAAAAACAAAATCATTGGTGTCTGCCCGAATTGCGGTGCAAATGTTGTGGAGCGTGAAAAAGGCTGGTTCTGCGAATCCAACCCTTGCCGTTTCGTGCTGTGGAAGGACAATGCGTTCTTTAAGCGTCTGGGTAAGCGACTGGATTCCCATGTGGCGGACAAGCTGCTGCGGGATGGGCGTGTCCGGCTGAAGGACTGCAAGAGTGCCAAGGGCAAGACCTACAATGCCACCGTGCTGCTGTCCTGTGAAGCCGATGGCCGCAGCAAGTTTTCGCTGGAATTTGAAGGTGGGTGCTGATGGAGCAGAAAAAAGAAGCGGTTTACCTTATCAACGATGAACGCTATCTCCACCTCCGGGAAAACGGTGCAGGAGTCGGCTTTGCCACCTACAACAAGGTAACTGGTGAGCCGCTGGAAAGCGGGCAGATCTCGGAAAAGAACCTGCCGCCCGATGGACAAAACACCATCCCTGCCGCCCGGAACTGGTATCTGTTTGAACTTTCGGACGATGACCGTAAGGCCATCCAACAGGAAAGCGTAAAGATCCTCGAAAACATCCCGCAGGCGGGCATCGGCAGACGGCGCATCTGGGAGCCGGAAACGCTGCCGAAGGATATTCGTCTCATCAACAGCCACTATGATGACCTCTATCGCATTCCAGATGGCGGCGTGATTCAGGTGGATTACCCGGATGGGCGCAGTTTTACGGCACGGGTGGAACATCTGGATGATTATCACTTTGACATGGGCGGTCTGGGCAATGTGTTCCACATCTGCCAGTTTGCCGAGGTCATGGAACGGAACCATGCCGACTTCTACCCGGAAATTCAGACACAAGACGAGCAGGCTGCATGGGAACTGGGCGGCAAAGGCTATCTTGCCATCCAGTCCTGTGAGGATGGATGGGACTATACCCTCTACCACAGCGATTATTCTGTGATGGACGGCGGGCAGTTGGATGCCCCGGAACTGACCATTCAGGAAGCCCGTGAGCAGATTCTGGAAACTCACCACATGGAAAAGGGGCGACGGCTGTTGCAGGACTACGATGCCGTCATAGACAAAGTTGCGGAAACCGAGGAACTTAGTGCAGATCACCGCCCTTCCACATTGGAAAAGCTGGCAGCACTGGCAAGTGATACGTCTGCGCCAAAATCCTCTGCATGTTCTGCGCCAGAACTGTGAGGTGGACGATGCAGCAAAAATGGAACCAGAATTTTGACGGTGAACCCATGACGGACATCCCGCAGAAATTTCTGAACGCAGGGTGCGATGTTTATATGGTGATGCAGCTGCGGCATGACGAAAAAATCCTCGATGAAAGATTTGCTTCCATGCGGGAACTGCATCGTCGGGGCAAAACGCCAGACCCGGAGCATTACGAGGTCACCTACTATGCTGATTTGCCCGCCATGTGGCAGGATGTGCCGGACAACGAGGTTTTGGAAGAACTGTTTCAGATGTTCAACCTCTCCCGTCCGCAGGATTTTGAGGGACACAGCCTGTCGGTCAGCGATGTGATTGCACTTAAACGCAACGGCAATGTATCTGTGCATTATGTGGACAGCATCGGCTTCAAGGATTTACAGGGTTTTCTGGACAAGCAGCCGGAACGCACCTCTGTCCTGCAAAATCTCAAAGAGAAGTGCGATGCCCCGGAGTGCAATCCCACCGTCTGTCGGAAAGTGAGGACTGAACATGAACTTTGACCATGAGGAACTCATGCTGATGATGCTCTACAACACCGGCACCCAGCTGGGGCTTATCCACGAACTGCGGCTCATGCAATGCTATCTGATGCCGGACGAGACCGCTCTACGGGAACTGTCGGAGGGCGTTATCGAAAAACTGAAACTGCTGACCGATGCAGAGTTTGCCGAACTGGAATTTCCCCCGGACTGACTTTTGCCGCCTGCGGGCGGCGTACATAAAGTATTTTGTTCTTCCAAAAGATATGCTATAATCAAATTAGACAAAATTCCTCTCTTCAAGCGATTTCTCCGCAATTTTCCTGTGGCTCTGCTCGTATCAAAAATAAGGGACCGATTTTTAATTGTCAGAACGGAGGAACCATTATGGCAATCTTTGAAAAGACCATCCGAAACAAGAATTTTGACAAGCTGCTTCGGAAGCTGGAACAAGAAATCCCGGACAGCAGTTGGTCGGCAGATTTAGAGGCAGGCAGTGATTTCAAAGAGGGCGATGCCCGGTGCAGTGTCCGTGTATTTGAACGGTACAGCATGATGGGCGGCAACCGCCTGAGTCTGACACTGACCATGTTCCAGAATGGGGACAGCCCGATTCGGCTGTCTGCAATTACAGCGGGCGGCAGTCAAGCGGTGTTCTTCAAGGTGAACACCCTCGGAGAAGAATCTTTTCTGGACGATGTAAAAGACCTGCTGGAGGAAATTTTGGAGGAGTAATATGTTTTTTGGCTGGTTTAACACTGTGTTCAGCATAGTATTCCCACTTATCTTTTTCGGATTGATGTGTCTATTTATTTTTACGCTGATTTCAAATCTTCGCACATGGAACAAAAACAATCACTCACCCCGTCTATCTGTTCCAGCAGCAGTGGTAGCAAAGCGAACTGATATTTCGCATTCCGACGCTGCAAACGCTGGGGATTTGTCTGGTGCACATGGATATAGAACCAGCACCTACACTTCCTATTATGTGACCTTTCAGGTAGAAAGCGGAGACCGGATGGAATTTGAAGTGGACGGAAGCGATTATGGTCTGCTCGTGCAGGGCGACATCGGAAAACTGAGTTTTCAGGGCACCCGCTATCTTGGGTTTGAGCGGAACTAAGCGTTCTCCTACATTATATAGTAAGGAGTACTGTATGAATGATCTGTTTATCCAAGGGCTGACCATCGACTGGAACAGAGTTCGCCCATACAATTATGTTCGTCAGATTCCTGCCATCAGTGGAATCGACACTTTTACATTCCATAAGCCCATTACGTTCTTTGTTGGCGAAAATGGAAGCGGAAAATCTACGCTTCTGGAAGCAATCGCTGTTGCTTACGGCTTCAACGCAGAGGGTGGAACGAAGAATTATTCATTTTCCACATACAACTCCCATTCGGAACTATGTGAGGCTATGACGATTTCCAAGGGGTATCGTAGACCAAAGTTCGGGTATTTTCTCCGGGCAGAGAGCTTCTACAATGTAGCCACCAAGGAAATCGACTATTCCGATGACGATCATCCCTCCAAAGGCTATCACCAAAAATCACACGGTGAAAGTTTCCTCGCCATTGCGCAGGACTACATGGGTGCAGATGGAGTCTATATTTTTGACGAGCCGGAAGCCGCTTTATCCCCGCAGAGGCAGCTCACGTTACTGATCAACATTTATCGGTGTGCCCAAGAAGGGGCGCAATTCATTATCGTATCACATTCACCCATTCTCCTCGGAATGCCTGATGCTGAGATTTTTAGCTTCGACAATGGCACGATTCATCCTTGTCAGTATGAAGATACGGACAGCTACGTTATCACCAAAACATTTGTAAATAATCGGCAGCATTTTTTGAACCAGCTTCTGAACGAAGAAACGTAATGCCGGGAAAGGACATTCCATATGAATGATTCTACGTTGAAAGAGCTTTGGCAGCAGGTCGCTGAAAAGAAAAGCTGTGAAGCAAAGCAGAAAGAACTGACCGCCCAGAGAGATACGCTTGCTGATCGTCTGAAAAAGCTGGAAAAATCCAAGCTGGCGGAACAGGCTGACGTGGACCGTCTGGAGGGACACAGCCTTGCCGCATTTTTCTATCAGGTCATCGGAAAGATGGATGAAAAGCTGGACAAAGAACGGCAGGAAGCCTATGCAGCCCGTGTCAAGTACGATGCGGCTCTCCATGACCTTTCTTCCGTTGATGCTGATTTAGCACAAATTCAAAATAGGTTGGCACGGCTGTCCGATTGCGAAAGGCAGTATCAAGCTGCTCTTTCCGAAAAAATCAAAAGCATCAAAGCATCTGCCCACCCTGCCGCACAGCAGGTTGCGGAAAGCGAAAGCCGTATTGCCGCGCTGAAAGTCCAAAAACGGGAGCTGCTGGAAGCCATCAACGCCGGAAAGACCGCCCTGCATACGGTCAATGAAGTTCTGGAAACCCTCGACAATGCCGAGGGCTGGAGTACATGGGACGTAATGGGCGGCGGTTTGATGGCCGATCTTGCCAAGTATGAGGAACTGGACGATGCACAGGAACAAATCGAACAGCTCCAAGTGGAACTGCGGCGGTTCAAAACTGAACTTTCCGATGTTGAAATCACCGCAGACCTTCAGGTTACGGTGGACAGCTTTTTGAAATTTGCGGATTTCTTCTTTGACGGCCTCTTTGCAGACTGGGCAGTTCTGGATCACATCAATCAGGCACAGAGCAGGGTGGAAAACACCAAGGGTCAAATCAAGCGAGTCCTCGCACTTCTGAAAAAGATGCGCGAAGATATTGACGTCCAAATCGCTGACGAAAAAGAAAAGCAGGAGCAGCTTGCGGTGGAAACTGAACTGTAAGTTTGAAGAGTCCGCTTATGTGATATGATTCGATAAAACCGAATTTGCAGGAGGTGTTTCGATGAAAACAAGAAGGTTTGCTTTATGTCTGGCAACGGTTTTTCTGGTGGCGATTTATATCAATATTCAGAGAAGCCATACTTTCACCCTTTCAAACGATGAAGGCACCATAAAGACAGAACAAATACAGCCACTTTGGGGAACTGTAAAAGTGAGCGGTGATTGTGATACTGAGGTGGTCTTTACCGATGTAGAGACTGGAGAAAAATATAGAATCGGATATATTACACAGGGCGTAACGGAAAGAATCAAACTCGAAAGAGGCAAATGGTATAAGGTGGCGGGCGGAGGCAACCTTACACTGAATCCGGTAAACATTCGAGTCGAATAAATGTAAGTTCCTTGCGGGCAGCTATGAAAGCTGAAGCTGAGAAGAGAGTTTTGAATATTCACATATGAAGGAGTACAGTTCTATGAGTTACGGTTGGGCAACTGTTTTCACTTTAGCGGCATGGTTTGCAGGACTTGTGATTGATGCAAATGTGCGGGTCGGCGACCTCGGTTTACGAACAGTGCTTCCTGTCATCGTGATGGGGTGCTGCGTTATGAAGTACATAAAGGACAATAGCAAATAATCTTATCTCAATACACTTTCCAGCGGGCAGCTCCAAAACGGTTGCCCGCTATTTTTATGCTCAAAAACGGAAGGAGGCCAAAATGCCAAGCAAAACCGAAGAATATCTCGCCCTTGCCCAGCGCACAGCCAACGGCTTGACCCGGTACTGGGAAAGCTGGACAGACTACCTGACCACCGCATCCCGGCTGTACAAGTACCCCTTTGCGGACCAGCTTATGATCTACGCCCAGCGACCCGATGCCACAGCCTGCGCCGATTACGACATCTGGAACAACCGCATGAACCGGTATGTCCGGCGTGGCTCCAAGGGCATCGCCCTGTTGGACGAATCCAGCGGATTCCCGCGCCTGCACTACGTTTTCGATGTGTCGGACACCGGGGTGCGCCGCAATTCCCGTGACCCGGAGGTGTGGCAGTTTAACGACGACCTGAAACAGCCGGTTTCGGAAATGCTCGCCGCCACCTACGGCATCAGCGGGGAGCGTGTCAGCCAGCAGCTTGCAGATGTTGCCGGGAAACTGGTGGCAGATTACTGGGACAACAACGGCGGGGACATCCGCGCCATCGTTGACGGTTCGCTCTTGATGGATTATGATGAAGCCGGGGTGGAGATGCAGTTCAAGTCCGCTGCCGCCATCAGCGTCACCTACACGTTGCTGGAACGCTGCGGCTTTGAGCCTGCCGGGTGGTTCGACAAGGAAGATTTTCGAGCCATCCACGAGTTTTCCACCCCGGATAGTGTTTACGCCCTCGGCGCAGCCGTCAGCGACATGAGCCGGGAGGTGCTGCGCAACATCGAGCGCACCGTAAAAACAACCATTCGCCGCCGCAATGCAGAAAGGAGCCAATATGAATACGAACAGCAGGAACGTGACCTACTCGACCGTCGGGGATTACCTTCTCCCGAACCTGACCCTGAACCAGCCCCGGAAGCCGCTGGGCAAGTACGGCAGGCTGCGCCTGAACTTTCTGAAGCAGCAGCATCCGGTACTGTACAACACGATGCTCCTGTCGGGGAGCCTGTACCCGCACCTGATGGAGGTGGAGCAGACGGCAGAGAGCCGGATGCAGCAGACCATGCAGGAACTGCTGAAGCAGAACCCGGCTCCGAACAAAGAGCGGCATCAGATGGAGTGGGTGCAGCACATGAACAGCCTGAAAGCACAGGCCGAGGAACTGGTGATGAACGAGCTGATTTACAGCTAAGTTTCTTCGATGCCCACATTCCCACCGAAGCCAAGCAAATTGAATCCATCGACCAAGCGGAGAGCGATAAATCGCCCTCCGCTTTTGTTTTGTCGCAGGCGGAGATTGAAAATGCGCTGCGGAGAGGTTCCAATGTTGAAGGCAGCAAACTTCGGATATGGAAAATTTATCAGTTGCAGCCTGACCGAAAACTCCGGGCAAAAGCTCTTACCAAAGAATATGCACCGTATGGCCCCGGCGGTTCTTCACACACTTATCTGGACGGAAGCAGTGGTTGGCTTGACCATGACAGCAAGGGTCTGACGTTTGAGCATTATCCCGACCATCAGAAAGTGCTTCTCCGCTGGGATCGGGTCGAAAAATATATTGACCTGATGATTCAGTCTGACCGCTACCTGTCGGACAAAGAAAGAAGAGCCATCGACTTTCCTCTTGAACTGAACGCCGCCAGTGCAGCCGAATACACTGCATTAAAGGCGCAGCACCCGGATACTCTGGTTGGATTTGAAGCTGGCGGCAATTTTATGTTCTATGGAGAAGATGCTGCCAAGGTCGCAAAAGTTCTCAACAGTGCTTTGTTTACGAGAGAAACAGCACTGGGCGAAGTTCAGGTCACAGGCTTTCCACCTAGCTTATGGGTAAGAAAGTCAAAAGAATTGTGGTCTGCGGGCAATGATGTTTACCTTGCCGGATTGAACGAAGATGGGACTCATCACCAGACTAAACATCTGCACAAAGAGGACTATCTGCCCATCGGCTCCATCATCAATATGGATGGCCGGAAATTTCGGATTGACGGAGTGGATTTTGATAAGGGCAAGGTTTCCTTGCAGGATATGGCACTGGCCGACCTGCGGATGCCAGTTTTCCGGGAGGAACCGCTGGCTCTTGTCCGGGAGTTGTACGAGCAGGAACAGGATGTGATGGAACACACCCTGCCCGATTACAAGGTCGGTGACAATGTTATCGTTGATCTTCCTACCCGAACCATCGAGGGAACCATCGGCTATGTAGGCGAAACGGATGTTCGCATCGACACCAGCGCACAGGGACAGTCGTGGGATAACGAAGTAATCAATAAGCAACAGTTCGAGGACGGTCTGCAGCAGGTTGAGCCGGAACTTTCCGATGAAGAACTGGACGAACTGCCCATCTCTACGGTGATTGACGGCGAAGTGCAGACCTTCCCGGATGCCGCTGCCTTGGATGAAGCCCTGAATGCTAAAGCTGCGCCGGAACCTGCCGGGAACTTCCACATCACGGACGACCATCTGGGCGAGGGCGGCGCAAAGCAGAAATATGCCCGGAACATTGAAGCCATCCGCACCCTGTTCAAGCTGGAAGATGAACACCGGGGTGCCACCGCTGAGGAACAGCAGGTGCTTTCCCAGTATGTGGGCTGGGGCGGTCTGGCGGATGCCTTTGACCCCGGAAAAGATAGTTGGGCAAAGGAATATGCAGAGTTGAAAGGGCTGCTCTCCGAAGATGAGTACGCCGCCGCCCGTTCCAGCACCCTGAACGCCCACTACACCTCCCCGGTAGTGATTCGCTCTATTTATGATGCGGTCGAAAAAATTGGCTTCCAGTCTGGCAACATTCTGGAGCCGTCCATGGGCGCAGGCAATTTTTTTGGAATGCTACCCACCAGCATGGCAGACAGCCGCCTGTATGGTGTAGAACTGGACAGCATCACCGGGCGCATTGCGAAAAAACTGTATCCGCAGGCTGACATTACTGTGGCTGGCTTTGAGACCACCGACCGCCGTGATTTCTACGATTTGGCGGTGGGCAACGTGCCTTTTGGTCAGTACAAGGTCAACGATAAGGCGTACAACAAGTTGGGATTTAGTATCCACAACTATTTTTTCGCCAAGGCCATCGACCAAGTGCGTCCGGGCGGCGTGGTGGCGTTCGTCACCAGCCGTTACACCATGGACAGCAAGGACAGCACCGCCCGCAAGCACATGGCAGAACGTGCCGATTTGCTGGGTGCTATCCGTCTGCCGAATAATGCGTTCCGTGCTAACGCTGGTACGGATGTTGTTTCGGATATTATCTTCCTGCAAAAGCGTGACCGCCCTATTGACCATGAGCCGGACTGGGTGCAGTTGGGCAAAACGGAAGATGGCTTTGCCATCAATCAGTATTTCGTAGACCACCCGGAGATGGTTCTAGGTGAACTGACGATGGAAAGCACTCAGTACGGCAAGGAAGAATGTACTGTGCGCCCCATAGAGGGTGCGGTGCTTGCAGACCAGCTTGCCGAGGCGGTACAGCACATCGAGGGACAGTACACTGCCGCCGAGGTGGATGCTCCCGACATTGCCGAGGAAGAAACCGCCCGGCGCACCCTGCCTGCCGACCCGGACGTGAAGAATTTCAGCTACACCGTGGTGGACGGCGAAGTGTTCTACCGGGAAAATTCCGTGATGACACAGGTGGAACTGTCCGACACCGCCAAGGGGCGTGTCACCGGCATGGTAGAGCTGCGGCAAATCGTCAATGACCTGATCGACCAGCAGTTGAACGACTTCTCGGACGAGGACATTAAGGAGACACAGGCAAAGCTGAACGCCGCCTACGATGCCTTTACCGCAAAGTACGGTCTGTTGAACGACCGCAAAAACGGGCGGCTGTTTGAGCAGGATTCTTCCTACTATCTGCTCTGTTCGTTGGAAAATCTGGACGAGCAGGGGCAGCTTAAATCCAAGGCAGCGATGTTCACGAAGCGCACCATTCGCCCGGAGCGCACCGTCACCAGCGTGGATACCCCCAGCGAAGCGTTGGCGGTATCTATTGGTGAGCATGGCAAAGTGGACTTGCCCTATATGGCAGAACTGCTGGGCACTCCCGGTGAGTACGGGCGCATTACCACCGAACTTTCCGGTGTGATCTTCAAAGACCCTGCCGCCGACCCCACCGACCCGGAAGCAGGCTGGCAGATGGCAGACGAGTACCTGTCCGGCGATGTCCGGGCAAAGCTGCGGATGGCGCAGCTTGCCGCCGAGACCAACCCGGAATTTGCGGTCAATGTGGATGCGCTGATTAAGGCACAGCCCAGAGAACTGGAAGCATCTGAAATTGATGTGCGGCTGGGTGCCACATGGCTTGCACCTGAAATCATTCAAAAGTTTATGACCGAGACTTTCCAGATTCCCTACTATCTGCGCCATGCAGTCAAGGTGCGTTATTCTCCTTATACCGCAGAATGGCGCGTGGAGGGCAAAACTGCCACCGGGCAGGGCGATATTATCTCCTCCGAGACCTACGGCACGTCCCGTGCCAACGCTTATAAGATTCTGGAAGAAACTCTGAACCTGAAAGATGTCCGCATCTATGACACCATCGAGGATGCCGAGGGCAAGCCCAAGCGTGTGCTGAACAAGCGGGAGACCATGCTGGCGCAACAGAAACAGCAGGTCATCAAGGATGCTTTTGCCAACTGGGTCTGGCAAGACCCCCAGCGGCGCATTGCGCTGGTAAAACAGTACAATGAGTTGTTCAACAGCACCAGACCCCGTGAATACGATGGCTCCCACATCCATTTTGTCGGTATGAACCCGGAGATCACCCTCCGAGAGCACCAGCGCAACGCCATCGCTCATGTGCTTTATGGCGGTAATACGCTGCTTGCGCACGAAGTTGGCGCAGGCAAAACCTACGAAATGGCGGCATCCGCCATGGAAGCAAAACGGCTGGGGCTGTGCCAGAAAAGCCTTTTCGTAGTGCCCAACCATTTGACGGAGCAGTGGGCAAGCGAGTTTCTGAACCTCTACCCCAATGCCAAGCTGCTGGTAGCACGGCGCAAGGACTTTGAGACTGCCAACCGCAAAAAATTCTGTGCCCGCATCGCCACCGGGGACTACGATGCCGTCATCATCGGGCATAGCCAGTTTGAGCGCATCCCGCTGTCCTTTGAGCGGCAGGAACGTATCATTCAAGAACAAATTGATGAAACGCTTGCCGCCATCAACGAACTGAAAGCCCACGCAGGCGAGAATTTCTCCATCAAACAGATGGAAAAGACCCGCAAAACGCTGGAAACCAAGCTGGAAAAACTGCGCTCCGATGAGCGCAAGGACGATGTAATTACCTTTGAGCAACTGGGTGTTGACAGGCTTTTTGTGGACGAGAGCCATTTTTACAAGAACCTCTTTTTGACCACAAAAATGCGGAATGTCGCTGGATTATCCACCAGCGAAGCGCAGAAATCCAGCGATATGTTCGGCAAGTGCCGCTATCTGGACGAGATCACCGGCGGGCGTGGCGTGGTGTTCGCTACCGGCACCCCGGTGAGCAACTCCATGACCGAGTTGTACACGGTCATGCGGTACCTCCAGTACAGCACCTTGCAGCAGAAAAAGCTGACGCACTTCGACTGCTGGGCATCCACCTTTGGTGAGACGACCACGGCCATTGAGCTTGCCCCGGAGGGCTATACTTTAATAGGACGATAAACTTGATTGTCCTAAATTGAAAGATTCCATAAGAAAGGAGGTAGAACAAATGCCTAAAGAACCAAAAATCACCGCACTCTATGAGCGTTTGTCAAGAGATGATGATCTTGCTGGTGAATCGAATTCCATCACCAACCAAAAGAAATATCTGGAAGATTACGCCCAAAAGAACGGCTTCAAGAACATCTGCCATTTTACAGATGATGGCTTTTCAGGTGTGAATTTCAATCGTCCCGGCTTTCAATCTCTAATAAAAGAGGTAGAAGCAGGAAATGTCGAAACGCTGATTGTTAAGGACATGAGCCGCTTAGGACGAAATTATCTGCAAGTCGGTTTTTATACGGAAGTTCTGTTCCAACAGAAAAACGTCCGATTCCTTGCAATCAACAACAGCATCGACAGCGACAATGCTTCAGACAATGATTTTGCTCCGTTTTTGAATATTATGAACGAATGGTATGCCAAAGACACGAGCAATAAAATCAAGGCTGTGTTCGATGCCCGGATGAAAGATGGAAAACGTTGCAGCGGCTCTATTCCGTATGGATATAACCGTTTGCCAAACGACAAGCAGACACTTGTTGTTGATCCGGTGGCATCCGAAGTCGTAAAGCGCATTTTTCTTCTTGCGAACGAAGGAAAAAGCCCACGGACAATCGCAGAACTGTTGACAGAGGAAAAAGTCCTGATTCCTGCCGCATACGCAAAGAAATATCACCCGGAGCAGTACAATGGGACAAAGTTCTCCAATCCGTACCTGTGGGGCACCTCCTCCGTAAGAACAATTTTAGGTCGGCAGGAATATCTGGGACACACTGTTTTACGAAAATCTGTAAGTACAAATTTCAAACTTCACAAGAGAAAAGAAACAGATGAAGATGAACAGTACGTTTTCCAGAACACGCATGAACCGATTATATCGCAAGAACTTTGGGATAGTGTTCAGAAACGCAGATGCCGAGCGAATCGTGCTTCTGCTTGGGGAACGCACACCAACCGTTTAAGCGGGTATCTGTATTGTGCCGACTGCGGCAGAAGATTGACCTTGCAAACACACTACAGTAAAAAGGATGGGTCTACTCAATATTCTTATCGTTGTGGTGGATATGCAAGTCGGGTGAATGGTTGTACTGCCCATTCAATCAGCGCCGATAATGTTGAAGCCCTGATATTGGCATCGGTCAAACGCTTTTCGAGGTTTGTTCTAAAAGATGAAGAAACCTTCGCTTTGGAACTGCAATCACTTTGGAGAGAGAAATGTGAAGAAAAGCCGAAGCAGAATCAATCGGAATTGAAACGTTGTCAAAAACGCTATGATGAGCTTTCTGCCCTTATTCGTAGTCTGTACGAAAATCTTATGGCTGGACTGTTGCCCGAACGACAGTACAAGCAGCTGATGGCACAGTATGATAGCGAGCAGGCAGAATTGGAATCGCAGATGGAAACGATGAAATCCGAAATTGCCGAAGATAAATCAAGTTCCGCTGATATTCGGCATTTCATTTCGCTGATTCGCAAGTGCAAAAATCCAACAGAAATCTCCGATTCAATGTTTAACGAACTTGTCGATAAAATCGTTGTTTATGAAGCCGAGGGTGCAGGCAATGCCCGCACACAAAAGGTTGACATTTATTTCAACTATGTCGGCCAAGTCGATATTGCTTATACCGAGGAAGAACTTGCCGAACTGAAAGTGCAGAAAGAGCAGGAAGAACGGCAGCGCATGGAAAAACAGCGCAAACGTGAAAAAGCCTACCGAGAAAAGCGAAAGGCAAAGAAAATCGCTGAAAACGGTGGCGAGATCATTAAAACCAAAACGTGTCCGCACTGCGGGAAGATGTTTACACCTACGAGCAACCGACAGATTTTCTGTTCAAGAGACTGCTGGAATCAGGCAAGACAGGAGCAAAAGGAAGCGGCTAGAGAAGCCGAGAGAGGAGGTCATTACTACCGGCAACGTGCCTGTGCCGTATGCGGTCACTCCTACTGGCCTACACACAGCCAGCAGGAATTTTGTTCCGATGAGTGCAGGAGAATTAACCACAACAGGAAAACCTTGGAATTCTATCACAAGAAAAAAGGAAATCCAAAACCTGACCCAGAAGCAGTCCCAACGCCGAAACCAAAGGAGGACAATGCAGCATGACTACCATGAAAAATTCCATCCATGACAACGCCAACGGTCTGGACTACACCCTTGTCAACGACCACTATCTGCCGAACCTGACCGCAGCAGCCCCAACAGAGCAGCACCCCACCGGGCGGTGGGGCCGCTTACATAAAAGGTATCTGAAAGAACATCATCCCATCCGGTACAATCAACTGCTCCTGTCCGGGGAGCTGGGTAGCTACCTTGCCAAGCTGGACAAACAGGCCGAAGAACAGCTTGCCCTAATCATCCGGCAGATGCAGGAAGCTGAGGGCGTGACCGAAGCCCTGAAAGCTGCCGATCAACTGGAGTGGGTGCGCCGGATGAACAGCATCCGCAACCGTGCCGAGGAAATCATCAAGTCTGAGCTGATTTTTGTATAAGGAGGTGCCCACGATGGCTGTGCTGAAATGGATGCTGAAACTTGCCCTTTTTCCGCTGCTTTTACTGCTGATTCTGGCGCAGTGGGTGGGCATCTTCCTCACGACCTTCTCCACGATCCTGACGAATCTGCTGGCGGGGCTGTTCTTCTTCGTGGCTCTGGCAAGCTGGATCATGAAGCTGGCAGACGGCGGCGAAGTCCTGAAAATGCTGATTACCGCATTTGTGGTTTTCGTCCTGCCTTACATAGCGATAGCTGCTATCGCAAAAATCTCCTTTTTCGCTGAGGAACTCCGGGATTTTCTCCAATCCTGAGTTCAAGACCGCCCTGCACGACTGCAAGGCGGTCTTTTCGTTACATCGGGTCTGCACAGGGCAGGCCCTTTTTTATACGGAGGTACAAGCCTATGAAACTGACGTTTGAAGAAAAGAAGCTGCTCTACACCTATGGCTGCGCCGATCTGGAACTGACACGCAAGCGGCTGTACGAGATCGTCGGGCTGACGGTTGACCCCAATCAGAACAAGCTGGTGTATGACTTCTGCCGGAAGCTGGAGGACGAAACGTTGGCAGACTGGTACGACCAGATGTTCTACTTTGTCCGTGCTGAGATGGAGTGCTACACCAATATGCGGCTCCTGATGCAGGACATCGAGGAGGACGAGGACTGGGGGCCGACCATCTTTGACGAATCCGAGGAGGGAGAACTGATTGACGATGTTTAAGCTGGAAACCATGATCTACGCCAGCGAGGACGGAACAAGCAGCGTGTTTACGCTGAATCCCGCCTTGCAGAAGCGGCTTGATGCCCTTGCGGCGCAGCACCCGGAGGTGTGCCAGCGGAAGGCAAGGGGCGAAGCTGGCGGGGTGACGTATCAGGTAAAGCACCTTAATTGGGCCGTGACAAGCGCAAATTGATTTTGAACAGATTGAATTTTTTCAATCTGTTACATAAAATATCGAAAGTACGTTATTACTGGATTGGACAAAAATTGAAAAAAGTATCAATATATGATAAACTAAAATAGATTCTGGCCATCGATCCATCGTCTGATGGTGCTAATAGGTATTGATCCTAGGCCGGTTTCTAATTAAGCGTGATGATACGAAAGTATCAGGGAGGACTTAAATAGCCATGGAAAAAACGATTTGTGAACTGTTTGCTGGTGTTGGAGGATTTCGTCTCGGATTTGATAGATTAAATACCGGATGGAGAACAACGTGGTTTTCTCAGTGGGAACCGGGTGCAAGTAAACAATGGGCACATGACTGTTATGTTAAACATTTTGGAGAATGTACCGATTTGAACGGTGAATTGCACACGGGTGATGATATTAGCACTGTGAACAAGGATGCGATTCCATCTCATACGCTCCTTGTTGGCGGATTTCCTTGTCAGGATTATAGTGTTGCTCACACTTTGGCTTCTTCAAAAGGAATCGAAGGTAAGAAAGGTGTTCTTTGGTGGCAGATTCGGGATATTCTCATTGCAAAAAATGCTCCTTTTTGCATCTTTGAAAATGTTGATCGGCTACTAAAGTCTCCTGCAAGTCAGCGGGGACGCGATTTTGGCATTATCTTATCTTGTCTGAACGATTTGGACTACTCTGTTGAGTGGCGTGTTGTGAATGCTGCGATTTATGGAGCTGCACAACGGCGACGTAGAACGTTTATTTTCGCATATAAAAATTCTACAGAATATGGTCAAAAGATGAATGATGAGGATTCGACACAGCTTATCACTAGAACTGGTTTGATGGCAAGAGCTTTTCCTGTGCGTGATGCAGTTAAATTGAGGACAACATCCCTGCCTAAAGATGTTGTCGAAACATCTGACAGTTTTGCATTCCTTTTTGATAACGCTGGTTATATGCATAAAGGAGTGATTTACACTACACCGGTAAACGAAATCGAAGAAGAACCCATTCTCCTTGGTGAGATTCTTGAGCATGGAGCAGCTGAATCTTTCTATATTACCGATGATAAAAGAATGGCAAAGTGGATTTATCTAAAAGGCGCAAAGAAAATCCAGCGAAAATCTGCAAGCGGCCACGAATACACTTTTTCCGAAGGTCCGATTGCTTTCCCCGATCCTTGGGATAGACCTGGTCGAACAATGCTTACCAGCGAATCCACTTTGAATCGAAGCACACATGTTGTGACCGACCCCGGGACGGGAAAACTTCGGACGCTTACACCAGTCGAAGCTGAAAGACTTCAGGGATTTGATGATAATTGGACGAATACTGGTATGCCGCAGAGAATGAGATTCTTCTGCATGGGAAATGCACTGGTCGTTCCGATGATTACACGAATGGGTAGAATTCTTGATGGAATCATTGAATTAGAAAAATAACACATAGAAAGGAACTGATTATATGCCTCCTGTGGAACGTCGTATGAAAGATGTTCTTCGTTGTCCTGAAAAGCAAAACAATTACGATGAAACAGATATTCATTCGATTTTTCAGTATGCCTTAGGTATTGAAGGAAAAACATTGCTGACTATTTTACAAGAAGCAGGGCTTACAGAAGAAGAAATTGCGTGGGTTCATTCCAAGGAGTCCGATAAGGGTTTGCCCGGAAAAATAGTTGAGGCATCGTATTTTGGCTATGAGCTCAATAGTCGGCAAGAGGCGGATTTTGAAACTGTCGGTGCAGAGTTAAAAACAACAGCTGCAGATTATGACAATGCGACAGCTCGGTATAAGTCGGGTGAAACAATAAGCGTTACACAAATAGATTTTCGCAGACCAGTTGAGACAGACTTCTATGCGTCACATCTATACGATAAATTAAGGATGCTGATAGTTATCTTTTATCATCGTGATAGAACTTTAGCATCTAAATTGCTATATAGAGTATTTTTTGCGAGTCTATTTTGTCCCTCGGAAGAAGATATTGCAATCATCAAAAGTGACTATCGAGAAATAATCCAGAAAATTCGGGCAGGAAAAGCCAACACTCTTTCTCGTAGCGATGGTACATATTTGAGTACAGCGCCGAAGGCGAGAAGGCATACCAATATGGTCACTCCTTATTACGGTGGAGAACGAATCGTTAAGCGTAGTTATACGTTGCGAAAAGAGTATGTGAATGTAATTCTGAATGGATATTATACTCGCCGTGAGCCAGAGGAACATTTAATAACAGACCTTCATGAACTGGATCGCATGAGTTTTGCTCAGATTATTCAGGGACGTTTTGGGCAGTATGTTGGCTGGGATATTTGGGATATTGTTGGAACTTTAAATCTCCACGCTGCACAAACGCGAGATGAACTGGGATTTCCTGATATTCCAGTAGGGGTCATGAATAAGGCCACTCTCCCAGTTATCACAGCAAGGATGCTAGGATTAAGATCTTTAAAATGCGAAGAATTTACTAGAGCAGGTATTGTTGTTAAAACAGTTTTCTTCAACCGGCATGGTATAAATAGAGAAAAATTCAGGCTCAGCGATGTAGACTTTATGGAAATCTATAATGCGCCAGCACCTCATATTGAAATGGAAACTGATGATGACGGAAACGAGGAAGAAGTCTATCGAACAGGCTGGGAGGAAAGCGAGCTTTTTGCACAGCTTGATAGCATAAAGTATCTATTTGTCGTTTTCCAAGAGGATGCTGATGGAGATATAATTTTCAAGGGGAGCAAGCTGTGGGCTATGTCAGATGAAGATATAGAAGAAGCTCATCAAGACTGGATGGATATCAAAGATGTACTCACCAGTGGTGTGCAATTGCGAATTGGCGATGATGGCCGTACATATAATAACTTCCCCGGAGTTGCTGAAGCCAGATGTATTCATTTGCGACCTCACGGAGCAAAAGCATTTTATGTGAATACTGATGGCACTTCATGGGGAAACGGATGCATTGGTGACACAGAGCCGCTACCAGATGGCCGAAGAATGACAAGGCAGTCCTATTGGTTAAACAATAGTTTCGTTCGTGAGATTGTTCGCGATTTAATTACTGTAGAATGACTTAAAAGCAGAGATGCGTGTCATTGCAAAGGCGGTGACTAGTTGAAACACCCAAAATCATATGATTCAACTGCTGAGACTCGAAAACGAATGTCGCATGTGAAGTTGAAGAAGGGTTATGAAGAAGTAGTGCTCGCCAAAGCATTATGGCATAAAGGTTATCGCTATCGCCTTAACTACAAAGGGCTGCCGGGGTCACCAGATATAGCGATTATAAAGTACAAGGTAGCAATATTTGTTGATGGTGAATTTTGGCATGGCTATAAGTGGGACGAGAAAAAGGATAAAATCAAACGGAACCGTGAGTATTGGATTCAGAAAATCGAGGAAAATATGGCTAGAGATAGTCGGGTAGACGAAGAACTGAAAGCAATGGATTGGATTCCAATTCACTTTTGGTCACAAAGTATCCGAAAGAATATTGACGAATGTGTACAAGTGGTTTCTGATTGTGTCCTTGAGCAAAAAATAAGGAATATTGAATCTCGTGTGTGAAATGTGACAGATAGGAGGTGTGTAGTCGTGGCTGAAACTTTATCTGGTGTCAACGGAAAAATTATCCAATGGGCGCGCGAGTATTACAATATGAGTTATGAAGAGGCAGCCCAACGAATTGGAGTGGATGTGGATAAGTACAAAAACTGGGAAAATGGTACAGATTATCCAACCTATGCGAAATTAAGAAAAATCAGTGATGCCTTTCATAAGCCAAGTGCATTGTTCTTCTTTCCGGTTCCACCCCAAATCAAATCACCAAAAGGCGATTTGAGAACGCTGCCCGATACTGTTGTCAATAGATTGAGTCGAAATGTTATTCTCCAACTTGAAAAAGCGAAGGTTTATCAACTTAGCTTGATTGAACTTTATGGAGAGCGGGATAGCGTTTTTTTGCATCGGAACGAATTTCCAGATGGGGTGGATGCCCTATGTGACTTCTTTAGAAAAAAACTAGAGTTTCCAATTGCAGCACAGAAAGCAAGAAAAAGCACAAAAGTTGTTTTTGAAATCTACCGCGAAAAATTTTATGATATTGGCATTTATGTGTTCAAAGACTCATTTAAGGATAACGCTATTTCTGGACTTTGCGTAAAAGATAATCGTTTTCCGGTAATCGTTATTAACAATTCGATGTCTTTTGCCCGTCAAATCTTCACCTTGTTCCACGAATTATATCATCTGATTTCTGATACGAGCGGTGCTGAGATTATTCGTGATGACTTCTTCTCAATGCTGGATGAAGGACAGAGCGATATTGAGCGAAACTGTGACTCTTTTGCCAACAGCTTCCTTGTTCCATTGGCTGATTTCAAGCAAGAACTGAAGAAATCGCCAATTGACGAAAAACGGATTGAGGAGTTGGCACAGCTATACTCGGTAAGCCGCGAAGCTATTATGTATAAGCTTTTAACGATGGGGAAAATCACAAACAATGATTATTCTCAGTTAAAGGAAGTATTCTATGGTGAAGCAATTCGGACACAAGGAAAAAAAGAAGGAAAGAAAAGTGGCGGAAACTATTATTCCACAAAGCTTTCCTATCTCGGTAATCAATACACTGGAGAAGTGTTCCGCCAATATTTTTCGGGAAAAATCAGCGGTGTAAAAGCTGGCGAGATGCTTCAAAGTAAAGTGGATCATCTTCCTCGCCTTGAAAGTGCGTTTTTTAGGGGGGTGACGTGATGATTTACATTCTCGATACAAATGTCTTTCGAGAGTTTTTCTTTCACCTTCCCAAGAAAGGAAAATATTTTGAGAGTGTTTGGAATGCTTTTGAGCAGGGAATCGAAAAAGGTACATATATTTCTGTCGATGAGTGTTACAACGAGCTTGAAGGGCAATTTTCTAAGGATGCAGTAGCACTCAAATGGATTAGTGAACGGAAGAAAATGTTCAAAAATCCGGATGATGCCGAATCAAAAATTATGTGCAAGATTTTTGAAAAGCCGAAATTCCAAGAGAGCATTCACAGTAAGAATATTTTGGACAATAGGCCATCTGCAGATGCTTATATTGTTGCGAAAGGAAAGCATTTGCAAGCAACAGTTGTCACAAAGGAAGCTTACAAACCCAACTCCGCACAACTACCTAATTTGTGTGAAGCATTTGATGTCCCTTATATAAGTTACGATGACTTTATGGAAATCGTATCAAATGAAATCTAATATCCCAATAAGGCGGCTCGTACGAGCTGCCTTATTTTTGTATAAGGAGCGTGATGCCATTGACCCAACCGAAAACCGACCTATCATATCTCCGCAGCGAAAAAGCCAAAGCAGAGCAGAAGCTGCGCTCTTGTCAGCACCGGGAGAAGATCCTTGAACGCCAGATGTCAGAGCTGAACCGGAGAGAGCGTGTGCATCGCCTTTGCACCCGTGCCGGAATGCTGGAAAGTTTTCTGGTCTGTCCGGGAGAACTGACCGACGATCAGGTGATGGAACTTCTGAAAATCTCGTTCCGCCAGCCTGAAGTTGTGCTGGCACTTGCAAAGATGGTGCATGATGTTCACGAACGCAGCAACGTCCAAAACCCTTTAGAATAAAGGGCGCAATTATACACCGTTCCGGTGAAATTGCGGTCTTGCAGACGGCTCGATAAAATCGAAGCTGGCGTTTGTGCGCCAGCCCGTTTCCATCCCAAGGAAAAATGCATTTTCCTTGCGCTGCTACCGCAGCTATCCTTTCCTCTTAGATACGGCACGAGATTTCTTGATTGATTCAATGAATAGTGCTAAACTTGATGTCAGAATGACGATAGAAGGAAAGGATTTTGCCATGATTGAAGATTTTGTTCAAACGCTTGTGAATCTTATGATTGATGCAGGAACAGATGAAACAATAAAACACCTAAAGGATTCTTGTGAAAAACAGCAAGTTGAGAAAAAAATCATCAAATATCTTAATCAGCAGAAAAAGTATAACGGATTATACTCAGTTGCTGAGGAGTACGATTTTGCCGGTATTTGTAACTATCTCAAGGAGAATTCTTTTCAAAAGGTTCTCGATGCAATTTCGGGCACTGACAGCCAACGCAAAGCGGCGCGCTCAGAACTATATACCGGAGCATATCACGCTGCACACGCAGAAACGGCCCAGTCTAAAGAAAAAGTCAGGAGACTCGTTTCTGAAACAGTTGACATACTTCGAGAAATTCAACACAGCAAAATTTTATTAAGCGACCGTGTTATGCAGGCTGAGATAGTAGATGATGTGAACGCTCATACGGATAAAGCTATCGAAGCATTTGCTAAGAAGGCTCAAGAAAACAATCAATCTCCTTTTTCACCTGAAAATGTAAATAAGCTTGGTTCAAATCATGAGTATGAAAAGTTAAATACGCTTTCAAAACAATTTCAAAATCAACTGGGTACACAACATCCATTGTATCCATATTATCAATTTACTCCATCTCAAGAATATGAGGGGAATTTAGTGAGTTCACCATTAAGAGATGATGCAAGAAAAAAATACCCACCTCGCTTTGTGCTCAACGGCATTGCTAAAATTGGCGATGATAAAATCAATGAGTTGTCTCCTGAAATTATAGAATATGCAAATCGACATCAACTTTCAATTTCGCTTGAGATTCATTCAGCAACAAAGTATTTGGGCGAAGAAAAAGACCCGATTCAGACAGAAGCCGAATCGCTAATCGGAGCTACGCTTATAAAGGAACCTCGCAAATTTTCAGAACCACGGCCATATTCTATTAGAATAGATAACACTCCAATCTTTGACTATATCGAATTGGGAGTAAGTGAAATATTAGAAGACAAATCCGTTGTAGTGACAAACGAAAAACAACAATCGCCACTGATAAATATCAGACTGGTTTTTAATGTGTATACTCATAATGTCAGTGTTTCTATGACAGCTGTAGATCATTCGAATGAAACGCTTTTGAGATATGTCACGCTGATGAAAGCAGCATCGGAGGGAAAAAACATTTCGCTTTATGATTTGAAGAACAACACAGTTTTCCTTAGTGGACCACTAAGGGATTGTGATTACAAGAGCGGATTTTCCAATGTGGATGACGAATTGGATTTTCTAAGACGCATTTGCGAGATTGAAGAGCACTTTTCTGTCAAAATAAAAATTCCAGATGTCATTATGACAAAGGACTATAAACAGGTTCGCTATTTGAGCGACTTGCTAAGAGGTGAAAGGGTGAAGCGAAACGCAGATGAAATCAAATGTACGGCGATAGCTGGAGATGGATTTAGAAATAGAATGAAGGAAACAGGTGATGCTATAGAGGATTTGGTCAATGTTGGACCAAGCAGAGTAACAATATTTGGCAGCGATTTTGACATTCAAATTGTTCGAGAACTAAAAAACACTCAGATTATGCAGATTGACAAAGTGAAGGCTTTGCTTAATATATTAGATAATGGAGAGGAATTTCCATTAAAGTTGAAATTAGTTACGAAGGAATACTATGAAAGCTTACCATCGGAAGAGCTACTATCGCAACTCGATAAATTAAATATGCCTGAATAATATAATTTGATATTCGACCGTTCATCAAGAGCAATCTTGCTGGGCGGTCTTTTTGTTTGGGGGTGATGCCTATTCCGTGTCCGCATTTCAAAATCACCATCGTCAAGCGCAGCCAAGGGCAGTCCGCTGTTGCCGGGGCCGCTTATCAAAGCGGCGAACGGCTGTTCAGCGAGTACGACCAGAAAACAAAATTCTACAACAAGAAGAAAGAGCTTGTCCACGCCGAGATCATGCTGCCGTCCCATGCGCCGCCCGGATATGCAGACCGGGCAACCCTTTGGAACGCCGTGGAAGCCGTGGAGAACCAGTGGAACTCCCAGCTTGCCCGGCGCATCGTGCTGGCGTTCCCGGTGGAGGTGCCGAAGGAGCAGTATTTGTCCATGATAAAAGAGTTTTGTCAGGAGCAGTTTGTTTCCAAAGGGATGATTGCCGACTTTGCCATCCACGACAAGGGAGATGGAAACCCACACGCTCACATTCTGCTGACGCTCCGGGCAATAGATGAACACGGCAAGTGGCTCCCGAAAGCCAGAAAGGTGTACGACCTTGACGAGAACGGTGAGCGCATCCGGCTCGCTTCCGGCAACTGGAAGTGCCACAAGGAAAACACGGTGGACTGGAACGACCAGAAGTATGCCGAGGTCTGGCGGCATGGCTGGGAGACCATTACCAACCGCTATTTGGAAGCGGCTGGCCGCCCGGAACGTGTTGACCTGCGCTCCTTTGAGCGACAGGGCATCCAGCAGATACCGACCGTGCATCTCGGTCCCGCCGCACACCAGATGGAAAAGCGTGGAGTGGAAACTTTTCTCGGCAACCTGAACCGGGATATTCGCGCCGCCAATAGCCTGATGCAGTCCATCCGCAGTGCGATTCGTGGGCTGCAACGCTGGATCGCAGACCTGAATGAAAAGAAGCAGATTCTTTTGGATGCACTGGAACAAGCCAAGGAGCCAATGCTGTCCGACCTGCTGGTGGATTACTTCAACCTCCGCAACGAGCAGCGCAGCGATTGGTCTGGCAAGGCAAAACTGAAATGCACTGTCCGAGACTTTGAGGAAGTCAAACGGGCGGTGGACTATCTGAAAGCCCATTCTCTGAACACCATCGAGGATCTGGATACCGCAATTTCTAACCTGAACCAGACCGCCGCCCCTCTCCGTAGGCAGTTGAAGCAGAACGAAAACCGTATGCGGGCAATCGCCCAGATCAAGGATGCTGCCGCCGCCCATGCCAAGCTGAAGCCCATCCACGACACCTTTATCAAGAAGAACTTCAAGTTGACCAAGGACGCTTATGCCGCCCAGCACAAGGACGAGCTGGACGCATTCAACAAAGCCGTTCGCACCCTGATGAAGCTGAACGGCAGCACAGCGGTGGATTTTTCGGCATTGGATGCCGAATTTTCTGCGCTGCAATCCAGCAGCGCAGAACTGCGTACCCAACTGGAAACCTTGCAGCCGGACATCTCCGCCCTGAAAAATATCCGCAAGTATATCGACATGGTGCTGAATAAGCAGCAGCTTTCCGCACCGGGCGGCAAGACCCCGGAGAAGGAATCGGTGCTGAAACAGCTGGAGCAGCTTCAGCAGAAAAAGTCCAACCACAAAACGATTTCCACCACCCCAAACCGCGAAGAATCGCTCTAAACGATCTTTCTGTCACCGATATGCCGTTGCAATCAGTGGCAGAAATACATAATTCATTTGTTTTTTGCTGGCTTTTGGCTATTCTCGCTGGCTAGTGAGTAGAGGCGTACTTTTAAGGCAGAAATTTTCTCCAACACCCCCCATTTTAGGCCACTTTTTCTGTTAATAGTAGAAGCGCCTCTTTGAAAGTCGGTCATTTGTGACCTTTTTGTTAATTCTCAAAAAGATGGTTGTCTTTGGGCTGTTTTCGTTGCCTACCTATTGAGAGGATTTTTCAAAAGCGGAGATTTGGTCTCAAGAATTACAATTCAATTACAAGTTTCTCACCAATGCTACGAAACAGGCGTTCTCGATGCCTACCAAGTGTAGGGCATCTTTTT
>SKES01000347.1_pt1 | contig 44716 bp, 57 predicted proteins | sample 4826851 | NCBI WGS metagenome assembly SKES01 (sample SAMN11008803, study PRJNA524170) | human gut metagenome | biome: Human fecal sample; material: Feces; isolation source: fecal sample from pouch patient p52 | host: Homo sapiens | place: Israel: Tel-Aviv | collected 2016-09-04 | reverse complement strand
AGCCTGCGAAGTGCTTGCTACAAAAGGAAATATTATTGTGGCGGGAGAGATTACCAGTGCCTATGAACCGGATGTGTTTGCAGTCGTGCGAAAGGTACTGTCTGATATTGGGTATTCCAGTGAGGGGATTGCAATGGATACCTTTGTCCATCAGCAGAGTTCCGACATTGCAGGGGCAGTCGATACTTCAAAAGAACGAAGGGAAGGAGTGTCTGACAATCAGATGGACTGGTTCCAAGGGGCAGGGGATCAGGGTGTGATGATCGGATATGCCTGTGATGAAACGAAGCAGCTCATGCCCATGCCCGTAGTGTTGGCAAATCGAATTATCCGAGAATTATCTGCTTGCAGACAAAGCTCTTATATTCAGGGAATTCTGTCCGATGGAAAAGCCCAGGTGACTGTAGAATATGAAAACGGAAGGCCTGTTCGACTGGACAGTGTGGTAGTGTCCTGTCAGCATACGGAGGACAAGAGTCTGAAGAAACTGGAAGCAGAGATCCGAAAAAAGGTGCTTCTTCCGGCACTTCGTCTCCTTCCGCCAGATGAAGATACAAAGATCCTTATCAATCCATCCGGGCGTTTTGTCTGCGGAGGCATGGATGCAGATACGGGACTGACCGGAAGGAAGTTGATGGTAGACAGCTATGGCAGCATGGTTCCCCATGGCGGCGGAGCATTTTCCGGGAAAGACTGTTCAAAAGTAGACCGTTCGGCAGCTTATATGGCCAGATACATCGCCAAGAACATTGTCGCTGCAGGGCTTGCCAGCAAGTGTCAGGTGTCTTTGGCCTATGCTATTGGGCTTGCCCAGCCGGTGATGGTACAGGTGGATACGTTTGGTACGGGGAAGGTGTGTGCCGATGACTGTCTGGAGTTGGCAATCCCGCTGGTGTTTGGGCTGACTCCGAAGCAGATTGTGGATAGCCTGCGCCTTACCCGTCCGATTTTCCGACAGACAGCAGCTTTTGGACATTTCGGGAGAAAAGAGTTTCCGTGGGAGCGTACCGATAAGGTCGAGGATCTTCGCAATGCGGTGATCTGATGGCCTGGATTACTGAAGAAGAGTATCAGGCAGCCAAGCAGGTGAGAGCCTATGAGTATCTGCAGACATACCAGCCGGGGAGATTGAAGAAAACAAGGACAAGAAATGAATGGCAGCTTCAGGACCATGATAGTTTTAAGATCAATGAGATCACCAGTAAATGGCATTGGAAATCCAGGGATATCGGTGGAATGTCTGCCCTTCGGTTTTTGATGCAGGTAGATGGCATGGGATATACGGAAGCCGTAAAAATCCTGTGTGAGCAGACGCCTGTGTATGTTCCCAGAGCAGAACCAGCGCCCAGGAAGAAGCTCTTTTCCCTGCCCCTGTCCAATGACAGCTTTTACCGGGTGCGGAGATATTTGAACCAAAGGGGAATTCGGGATGATGTTCTGGATTACTGTGTGCAGCTTGGAATCCTGTATGAGAGCGCCCCATATCATAACGCTGTTTTTGTTGGACTGGATGAACAGGAACATGCAAAGTATGCTTTCCTGCGAGGAATCAATGATAATCGGGGAAAGAGCTTTCGGATGGAACAGGAAGGCAGTGAAAAACAATATAGTTTTTGTGTTCCACCTTTAGGGAAAAGCTGCCGGGTGGCAGTATATGAAGCTTGCATTGACGCCCTTGCTCACATGACACTGGAAGATGGACGAACCGATAAGTACCGCCTGTCTCTGGGCGGGATTGCAGCACCAAAAGAAGGTGCGGAACAAGCAACGAAGAAGACGAAACGCCCGGAGGCATTGGAACATTTCCTAAAAGAGCATTCAGAGGTGACAGAGATTGAAATCTGCACCGATAATGATTTTGCCGGGCGATGGGCATGCGAGCAGTTAAAGGAGCAGTATGGGAAAAATTATACCGTGGTCTGTAACTTACCTCAGATAGAAGGAGCCGATTATGGAGATCTGGCAAAACAGGCATGGGAAAAACAGCAGAAACAGCGAAGGGAACGAGGGAGGTGAGACAAATGGAAGATACTTTAAAAATTGAATTATTGACACCACTGACAGGAACATTTCTTCCAAATGAGATGGAAGAAGATTGGGAAGGAGAGAAATATCATGAATTAGAAGAAGAACAGGTACTCTTTGATGGAGCAGATTTGATACCGTATGTTTCTGAAATTCAAGAGAAGATTGCGGAATACAGCCGTGTCGGACATGAGGATGATAAGACAGATAATCTGATGGATTATTTTGATGGAAGTGCTGCCATCAAAGAAAAAGTGTTATCCGCAGTTCCATCCGTGAAAGAAGCTGATGGAGTGTTATATGGCTGTACAATCTTAGAACTAAAGGAGTATCTGGAAACGAAAGAATTATCGGAACTGTGTGAATATCTTACCGGACAATATAGTGATGGATGGGGAGAAGGCTTTGAACAGCAGGAGATTCCGGTAGAGGGTGGTGAACTGTGTGTACACTTTTGGCGTCCAATGGATTTTGAATTTCAACAGGCCAAACCAGAAGTCTCAAAAGAAAAGTCGGAGAAACAAGAAAATCAGGCAAATGTTCCGAAACGCCCGAAGATGCAGCTCGTGGGACAGGATGGAAATGTGTTCTCTATTCTGGCAAGGGCAAATAAACTGCTTCAGGAAAATGGGCAGGAACCAGCAGCGAAGGAAATGATTGCACGTGTCCAAAAATCAGAGAACTATTATCAGGCGCTTCATATCATCAGTGAGTATGTAGAAACAGAACTGAGCAAAGATTTTCAGAAAGCCACCAAGACCCAAAAGAAATGTGGGAAGGAAGAATGCCGATGAAGTTATCTTTTGTCACATCAAAGGAGATGTGGGAAGAAAAAATAGCAGAAACAGATTGAAAAGAGAATAAACAGCCAGAACACTGACAAGGGAGGTCTTATGGAAAAAAGATTGCAATTATGGAGTCCTGTGTGGGGATGGCTTGCCACAAAAGAAGGGGAATCTGTAGATTTGAAGGGACAGGATCTTGTTCTTTATGAAACTGCCATCCAAGAGGCACTGGAGCAGGAAAAATTGTATTACAGAAAAAAGTCGGCACCATTCAATCTGATGGATTACTATGATGCGGATGATTCTGTAAAGGAGAAAGTGCAGAACCTCGATATCCAGGTGAAAAAAGAACAAGAGGGTTTGTATGTTTGTGCCAGCCTTGCATTAAAAGAACCTCTGACATCGCAGGAATTGGAAGCAATCCAGAACTTTCTCAGCAGGCAGTACGAAGTGGGAATCTTTGATACCCCTCGTCTTCGCAGCTATTCCGTAGAGGAAGGAGAAGTCGTTCTTGATTTTTCAGTAGATACAAAAGAAAAGTTCTTTCAAAAAGAAGTCCAATGCGAAACGCAGAAGAAATATGAAATCACTTCCATAGCCCATCCGCAATTTCCATGGCTGCATAGAATCCGAGCATTGGTAGACGTAAATGAAGCGGTTCCCAAAGGAACCTTGGGTGGCTTTGTAGAATATGAGCAAAATCTTTCCCAGGAAGGATCATGCTGGATTTATGACCAGGCTATCTGCTGTGAACGTGCGGTAGTGGAAAGGAGTGCAGGACTGTTCCAAGAAGCGATTGCCAAGGGAGATGCGCTTCTTACTGGAACTGCAGTTATGCATCAAACGAGTATTGCAGAGGAATCCTGCCGTATTCTGGCTGGAGAGGTTTGGAATATGGCACACATTCGAGGAATTGCCAAGATTACTGCAGCAAGGGAAACAGGAGATGCACCTTTGATTCTCGGAAATAGCTTGGTTTTTGGAAATGTATGCGGAAAAGTATTGGTAGAAGGAAATGTGTTGCCAAACAGGAGTGTGGAGAATCAGACACAGGAACTGTTAGTTTTCAGGGGAGGTGATTCGATTCATAAAGTGAATGAAAGCAAGGAAAAAACAAAAAGTAAAAAACAGCCGGAGCGCTGATAAGAAAGGATGATGCCTATGGAAAATACCCTGCAGTTAGGGAACTTATTGAAAGAAGGAACATACCCGGAGGAATATACCGGAGGGAAAAACTGGACAATTTTACATGGAGATACGCTGAAACTGGTGAAAGCATTTCAGCCGGGAATCTTTGATGCAGTCATCACCGATCCGCCTTATGCGTCCGGGGGAACAAAACAGAATGAGCGAAATCGCACGACCAACCAGAAATACAGCAGTATGAAAGCGGAAAATGCCCTGCCGGATTTTGATGGGGATAATAAGGACCAGCGTTCCTGGACTCACTGGATGGCAGAATGGCTGTATGATGTGCGAAAAGCTTGTAAAATCGGGGCGCCTATCTGCCTGTTTATTGACTGGAGACAGTATCCCTCCATTACCGATGCCCTTCAGTGGGCAGGCTGGATCTGGAGAGGAACTGCAGTGTGGGATAAGGGAAACTCCAGACCTCAGAAGGGGCGCTTTCGCCAGCAGGCTGAGTATATTGTGTGGGGCAGTAACGGACCCATGCCAATCAACCGCCCGGTGTCCTGCCTTCCAGGAGTGTTCCGATATGGCAATCCCCAAAATCGTATCCATGTAACAGAAAAACCATTGCAGCTTATGAAGGATGTGATTCAGATTTGTGAGCCAGGTGGTAGAATCTTAGACCCTTTCTCTGGAGCTGGGACAACCATCCTTGCAGCGGTGGAGGAAGGCTATGAAGCAGTAGGTATTGAAGTGACTGATGCTTATTATAAGTTGGGCAGTGACCGTGTGAAGTTTGCACTGGAAGCAAAAGAAAACGAAGAAAAAAAGGAAGAGTAACAAGGGCATCCACATGGATGTCCAAACTTATTTCTGAAAAAGAAAGGTGCATCCACGTGGATGCAGGAAAGGGGTGAGGTAATGGAACAGGCAATGGCTTATGTATGTTGTCCGGCAGAAGAGAACAGAGTGAAGGTGCAGCGATATTGCAGGAAGATTTATGAGTTGGGATATGTGCCCATTTGTCCGAGGTTTGGATTTCTTCCTTTTTTGGATGAAGGGGAAGCCGAAGATTTGCAGGCATACAACCGGATGTCCCACTTGATTTTAAAGCGGTGCCGTATGGTAGTGGTGTGTGGAAAAGAGGTAACCGGGACGATGAATACAGATATCAGTACTGCAGACCGATTGCATATTATCTGCACTACATTAGATGGATTGATCAAGATTAAAGAAAATGAATCATAGTCGATGCTGCAAGGGAAGTCGATTCTGACCGATGGAACTGGTTTTGCAAGCATAGCGTTTGGATATCCAAACGCACTTTGGGGAGAACCCCAATCCCCCGGCAGTCGAGAAAGGAGAGAAGTGAAATGTTTTTTGCAGGAATGGCTCTTGGGATAGTGGCAGGCGTAGCCTTTGGCATTGGGATCATGTGCTGTGTAGTTGCCGGAAAGCAGGAGGATCAGCAGATGGAACAGATACGGGTTTGCAGACAGAAGAAGGGAGAACCAAAAACAATCCATTTCCGGGATCGGGAAGGGATAGAGAGATTCTCCCTTTTGGATGGGGAATGTCTTTGCATGATGGCAGAGGACGGAACCAGGCAGATTGGTCTTTGTCACTTTGTGGATGAGAAGCAGGTGGATGTGAATGGCCAGGTCTGGGATATTGAGGAATTTCTCCATCAGATGGAATGCAGAAGAATCCAGGTGTGTCCGCTGGAAGGGAGTGATCACTGACATGGATGAGATCGCAGAAATGGAAGAGCGCTTGGAACTGGCTTTAGAGTTGGAAACCCTTTTTAATCATGCTTATGAAAGCAATGGGGGAACCGGGTTTACGGATCATGAATTCTGGAGGCAGAGTTCAGAGATTGCGGATTCCCTATGGAGGCGTGACTATGGCTGGATTGAACATAGCCTGCGCTTCATTGGCGGAGAGGAAGCCCTTGTGCTTTCCCAACGCTTGAAATCCTATCAGCAGGAACGGGAAGAGAAACCGAAAAAGCGGGAGAAAAGAAAATATCAACAGGAGGAAAGGTAGGTGGCCGGATGAGAAAACGAAACCATGTAGTGCCTGTCCGTCTGAATGCGAAAGAACTTCGGCATTTGGACGGGCAGGTCGCAAAGAGTGGACTAAGCAGGGAGGAATTTTTACGCTCCCTGATCTTAGGCGCACAGCTTCAGACAAAGCCCTGTGAGCATCATACAGAACTTCTTCGAAAGATTGCGGGGCTTTGCAACAATGCCAACCAGCTTGCCCATGTTGCCAATGGCACAGGGATGGCAGGGGAAGCCAGCGTACAGGAAATGCTCCGGATTTCCAAAGAGACCTGGCGTCTGGTGAAAGAGGAATGGTAGATGGCATATACCAGCGTCCTCCCCGTCCACCGCCTGGAGCGTTCCATCGACTATGTGAAGGACCGGACGAAGACCACCAAGAGCGCCGGCTCTTTGGAAGAAGCCATTGATTATGCATTAAACCGGGAAAAAACAGAAGAGACCATTTTTGAGGATGCCATGGGGTGTACCTGTGAAAATGCCTATGCGGATATGGTAAAGACCAAAGAGCGCTTCCATAAGAAAGGCGGGGTACAGGGTTATCATTTGGTGCAGAGCTTTGCAGAAGGGGAAGTATCCCCCGAACTGGCTCATCTTATCGGACAGGAACTGGCAGAGCAGTTATTGAAAGGGAAGTTTGAAGTGGTGATCACCACCCATTTGAATACCAGTCATTACCATAACCATCTGGTATGGAATTCGGTGAGCATGGCGGATGGGAAGAAATACCACAGCAATGCCAAAAGTTATTTTACCGAAGTGCGCCGGATTTCGGATGACTTATGCAGGAAATACGGTCTTTCTGTGATCCAGACGAACCAGGGGAAAGCCATGCACTATGCCCAGTGGAAAGCAGAAGCAGAAGGGAAACCTACCTGGAGGACTGCCATCCGCATGGATATCCGGGATGCCATTGGCGTGAGCTTTTCCTGGAGTCAGTTTGTAAAAGAAATGGAGAAGCGGGGCTATACCTGGAAGCTGAACCGGAAGTATCCGGCATTAAAGACGCCGGATATGGAGAGGTATGTCCGTCTGCGTTCCTTGGGAAAGGGCTATGGGGAGGCAGAGATCCGGGAGAAGATCCTGCGTCCAAAGATCCAACAGGTGTATGGAAACACACAGGTGCAGTTTCCAAAGAGGAAACTTACCGGACTTCAAAAGCTGTATTTTTCTTATCTGTATCGGATGGGAGTGCTTCAGCAGAAGCCGAAACGGATTTCTTATGCGGTCCGTTCCGATATCCGAAAACTGGATCTGCGCATCCGGCAGATGGAGTTTTTGCAAAAAGAAGGGATCAACACCAGGGAAGAGCTGGCAGCATACCGGAAACCTTTGGAGGAACAGGTGCTTTCCTTGATGAAGGAGAGAAGAACGCTATATCGAAAAGAACCGGGCGGTATGCGGATTCAGGAGATCAACGGGGAATTAAAAGAACTTCGGAAAAAGATCCGTTTGAGTCAGCAGATCGAGATCCAGTCGAAAGAGATGGAAGAGAGGTTAAAACGGGCAAAAGAACAGGAGCAGGTACAGGAATCGTCCGGGAAACAACGAAGGGAAGAAGAACGGAAGCGGTAAGGAGGTGAGAGCGTATGAACTATGGCGGTGATGCGGCAGATCAGATCGTCCGGTATTCCATGGAAGGCATGGAACACACGTTACGGATCAGCGGGAGCATTGCAAAGAATCTGGCGGTGCTGATCGTTGCAGTAATGAAGGACCAGAAAAAGACCAGGGGAAAGACCAACCTGCTTCGGATGTTAAAGGAACAGCGGGCAATGAAATTTTTCACCATTCCCCATGACAGGCTGCGGGAGTTTGCAGGGGAAGCCAAATCCAGGGGACTTTTGTATGTGGTCATCCGGGATAAGAAGAACCCCCAGTTTTCCGAGATCATGGTGTTTGCCGATGATGCGGCAAAGGTGAACCGGGTGCTGGACAAGATGAATCTGGACTTTGTAAAATCCGAAGCCGGGGAAGCGGTTGTGGAACAAGCGTCAGTCCGGGAAGGAGAGCGTGTGATCGATGCAGAGTTTACCGAGAAAACCGAAGCAAAAGAAGAACTTCCGGTAAAGACCGAAAAGGTGGTGCTGCCGGAAGGGACCATTGAGTTTGAACTGGATGAAGAAGAGCATCTGTTTGATGTAGGGGAAGTCTCTCCTTCGGAGGGAAATTTTACCCAGGCGGAGAAGGCAGGGAATCTGTCCGGACCTTCCTCGCACAGCAGCGGTTCTTTTTCCGGGCAGGAAACTAGCTGGAAAGGGGAGAAACCATCTGTCCGGCAGGAATTAAAAAAGATTGAAACGGAACAGAAACAGCGGCAGAAGCAACAGCAGAGCCGGAGAAAACCGAGAAATCAGCAGAGAAAGAAACAGAAGAAAGTGAAAGGCAGGTAAGGCTATGGATTTAACGAACATGATCCCTGGTGGGGCAGGGGAAGAAAAAACTCCACAACAGCAGTTATCAAAAGAAGAATATGCAGCCATGAAAAAACAGCAGAGGGAAGAGGTGTGGGCAGAGGTAGATGCCCAGGCACAGGCGGTGTTCCAAAACGGGGATTCTTTAAAGGGATTTTTAGATTTTATGGCGCAGTGCAATACGCAGAAAACACCCAACCTTCTGCTCATCTACGGACAGAATCCAGAGGCAACGGTGGTAAAATCCTATGATTACTGGAAAAAAGAACACCGTTCTCCGAAATCCGGGGTGCATGGCTACACCTATATGGTCAGTACGGAATATGAAAAAGATGGGGAGATGCGGACAGGCTATGCCATCGGTAAAGGATTTGACATCAGCCAGATGAGTGGAAAACCGCTGGAGGAACGTCCACAGCGTTCCATGGAAGAACTGATCCATGCAGTCTTAAAGGATCAGCCAGTGCGGATGCAGATCGCAGACAATCTGCCGGAGGGCATTCCGGCACAGTATATCCCGAAACAGCGTACCGTCTATGTGCGAAACGGAATGGAGGCGAATACAACATTCCATGCAGTGAACCGGGAACTGGCCTGTGCCGCCCTGGATCAGCATGATGGAAATTATATGAGAAAGAAAGTGAATGCACAAGCCTATTGTGCAGCCTATGTGGTAGGCAAGCGGTATGGGGCGGACGTGTCCGGCTTCCAGTTTGGAAAAGTGGCAGAAATGCAGGCGAATGGGCAGAAAGATTCCCAAGAACTGCGTGGCTTTTTAAATGATGTGCGGCAGGCAGCCTATACCATCCGCAACCATATGGAACGGAACTTCGGGGAACAGGAACAGGCTTTTGCTAAGGATGATTTTTCCTTTGAGGAACCGCCAAAGCAGACACTGAAGAAGGAGAAAAAAGAGAAGCAGCCGGAGCGATAGGTTCTTAAAAAAGTTCCGCCGTTGGGATAGCTATTGCAGGGTTCTTGTGGTATGTTGGGTGTAACAAAGATAGGAGGGAACGGGGATGGCAGATTACTATTTAAAAACGGATAACATCATGAAAAATATGTTTGTGGTGGCACTCAAAGATGAGCTGGCAGCCCAGAGCCAAAGGGGAACGGTTCACCCAGAGACAGAAGCCATGCTGCAGAAAGTCCGAGCCTATGAGCTTTCCGAGAAAAGGCTTCCCATTACAAGTGAGGAACAGCGGGAACTTCGCAATGCCCTCAACCGGCTGCGGGACAAGTATCTTGCCATGGGCAGGTACAGCGACGGCATTGACAGCGTGATCTTAAAGGTCATGAAACCACACACCAGCAGGCGCTTCTTCTGGTAACAGAAGGGAGGGATGTCTATGAGTATATACGATCAAAAACAAGTGGAACAATTACGAAAGCGGTATCCGAAAGGAACAAGGCTCTGCCTAGACTTTATGGACGAGCCGGGGATGCCGCCGGGATTACAAGGAACGGTAGCATATATTGATGATGCCGGGCAGATTCACATGCATTGGGAGAATGGGCGAAGCCTTGCCTTGATCCCCGGAGAGGATTCTTTTCATAGGATAGACGGACCAGCAAACGAAGTGCCAAAGAGTGAAAAAGCGAAGAAGGAGAGAAGCCGGCAGAGGTAGCATGGAAACGTGCGGATCTTTGGGTGTGGCTGCTGTTTTTGCCCGTTGTCTGGTGGGCAGGTGCCATCACTGCCTGTGCCATAAAACCGGATACCAATCTGTTACAGATCTTACAAGTGCTGACCGAAAAACTGGATCAGCCTTTTTCTATTTCTTATACGCCGTACACGCTGCGGTGTATGTTCACATTCACAATCGCCTATGTGTTAGGCATCGGTATTTATTATTCCCAGAAGAGAAACTATCGAAGAGGGGTGGAGCATGGCTCTGCCAAATGGGGTGATGCAGCTTCCATCTGCAAGCGTTACCGGGACAAGCGGTACACCCAGAATCTTATTTTAACTCAGAACTTCCGCATGGGATTGGACTGCTATAAGCACAAACGAAACTTAAATGTTTTGGTGGTGGGCGGTTCCGGTGCGGGAAAAAGCCGGGCATACGCCGTAGTCAACATCATGCAGTGCAACTGTTCTATGGTGGTCACCGATCCTAAGGGAGAGCTTCTTCGGAAAACCGGAGGACTGCTGGAGAGGGAAGGATATGAAGTCCGGGTGTTTGACCTGATCAATCCGGAGACATCTTTTTGCTATAATCCCTTTGCCTATGTGCGGGATGATAAGGATGTGTTAAAGCTCATCAACAACCTGATCCGTAACACCACCCCGAAGGGGGCGCAGAGTTCAGATCCGTTTTGGGAGAAAAGTGAGACTGCCTTGCTGCAGGCGCTCATGCTGTATCTTCTGCATGAAGCGCCGCCGGAGGAACAGAACTTCTCCATGATCATGGAAATGTTAGGTTCTGCCCAGGTGAAAGAGGACGATGAGGAATACCAGTCTCCGCTGGATATCCTGTTTGAACGTTTGGAGATGCGCAATCCGGAAAGCATTGCAGTCAAGCAGTATGCCATTTACAAGCAGGCGACAGGAAAGACCGCAAAGTCCATCCTGATCTCCGTAGGCGTCCGTCTGGCTGCGTTCAATTTAAAACAGATCGCCAATCTGACCTGTACCGATGAACTGGATCTTTACAGCATTGGGGAGAAAAAGGTGGCGCTGTTTTGCTGTATCCCGGATGCGGATACCAGCCTCAATTATCTGGTGGGCATGATTTATAGTAACCTCTTTCAAACCCTTTACTATGTGGCGGACCGGAAATACCATGGAAAACTTCCTATTCCGGTACACTGCATCATGGATGAGTGGCCAAACGTGGCACTGCCGGATGATTTTGACAAGCTTCTGGCAACCATGAGGTCGCGCGCAATTTCCTGCAGCATCATCATCCAGAACATTGCGCAGATGAAAGCCTTGTTTAAGGATAGCTGGGAAAGTCTCATAGGGAATTGCGATGAATTTTTATATCTGGGCGGCAATGAAAAAGAGGGGCATAAATATGTCTCGGAACTATTGGGGAAAGAAACACTGGATACTAATACCTATGGGCAGACCAAGGGAAGGAGTGGAAGCTATTCTGTGAATTTCCAGCAGTCTGGAAGGGAACTTTTAACCCCCGATGAAGTACGCCTTTTGGATAACCGGAAGGCAGTGCTTCTGGTGCGTGGGGAACGCCCCATTTTGGATGAGAAATATGATATGCATAAACATGTGAATGTGAAATATACGGAGGATGGAGGGGCGCCGCCTTATGATTATGCGAAGGCTCCCCTGTCCCATGAAGATGTAACCATTGATACCAGGAGACTGGATGATTATGAACTGCTCTCGGCTGAGGAGATCCTCGGCAGGGAGCAGTCTTTTTGATTGGAGGAATGCCATTGAAGAAAAGAAATGAAATGCTAAAGAGACAGACAGCAAACCATGCCACTGCACCGAAACTTATGGGAAAAGGACCCAAATATCCGTTTGCCTTTTATGTGGCACTGGTGCTGTCCATGACGGTAGGAGGCATCCCGGTGCTTGCAGCCGGAGATCCCCTGTCAGTCATCAATAACCTGTCCACCTTTATCTTCTCCCTGATCCGGGCCATCGGCTTGATCTTACTGGGATTTGGTGTGGTGCAGGTAGGTTTGAGCTTAAAGAGCCATGATCCCAGCCAGAGAGCCAACGGGTTTCTGACGCTGGCAGGCGGTGTCATCATTACCTTTGCAAAAGAGATCCTGGACCTGATCGTTGGGTAGCAGGAAGAGACAGAAGCGGGCAGGGAGGACATCTTCCTGCCCCGGCAAAGGAGGTGAGACTGTTTGAGTGATAACTGGATCGTGCAGAACCTAAACTCTGCACTGAACACCTGGAATGAGAAACTGGCAGAAATCTGGACACTCCTTACCCAAAGCCCGGAATCCTTTAAGGGCGGGACGATCTGGAGTGTCATCACCGGGATCAACGGGGCGCTGACTGCCATTGGGTATGGACTTTTGGTACTGTTTTTTGCAGCCGGGATCGTCAAGACCTGTGGCAGCTTTACAGACATGAAAAAGCCGGAACATGCCCTCAAAGCCTTTATCCGGTTTGCACTGGCACAATGCGCCATCATGTATGGCATGGAATTGATGACCGCCCTGTTTTCCATTGTACAGGGGATCGTATCGACCATCATGGCACAGTCGGGAATGGCAGACGGGGGTGTGACAGAGCTTCCGGCAGAGATTGTGGAAAAGATCGAAGCGGTAGGGATGCTGGAATCCATCCCCTTGTGGATCGTGACGCTGCTGGGAAGCCTTTTGATCACAGTGCTGTCTTTTATCATGATCCTTACGGTATATGGAAGGATGTTCAAGCTGTATATGTATACTGCTATTGCGCCAATCCCCATTTCCACCTTTGCGGGAGAACCCTCCCAGTCGGTGGGGAAGAACTTCATCAAGTCCTATGCAGGGGTGTGTCTGGAAGGGGCGATCATTGCACTGGCCTGTATCATTTTCTCCGTCTATTCTGCCAGTCCGCCAGCCATTGGGGATACGTCCTTAAGTGCAGTGACCATTGTGTGGAACTATGTAGGGGAATTGGTGTTCAACCTGCTGGTGCTGGTGGGTGCGGTGAAAGCATCTGACCGGATCGTAAAAGAAATGATGGGATTGTAGGAGGAAAGAACCATGCGTAAAGAAATATATGAAAATCAGGAAAGCAGCGATACACTGCCTTTCCATTGGGAATTTGGTAAGGAAGAGATCACCCTGAAAGTGTCCAGCTATGCTTATGGAAATGGGCTTGCGGTTTTGATGTACAGCCAAAGGGAAGGGGAGCTGGAATTATTTGATGACTTGACGGTGAATCTTCCGGATAGGTACGGGCTGAAGCCCCAGGAGGCATTTGTAAGCGGTGATTTCACCAGGGATAAGCTGGCCTTCATTCAAGAGAACAGGCTGGGAAAGGTGCTTCCGGGACAAGCCCGTTCAGGATTTGCCACCTACACCCCGGTGGCATTTGACTTTTCAAGACTCGCCCGGTATGACCGGAAAGGGGTGGAAGAATTTTGCAGACAATGGGGACTGGACATTCCAAAAGAACAGGGGAAAGTCCAGGGGAAACTGACAGGAAAAAAGAAAAGAGAAAGAGAGAGATAGAAGCATATGGAAGTAAAAATGAATAAAGAGATCCGCAACTATCAGGAATCCATGTTTATGGGACTGAACCTGCGCCAGTGTATTTTTTCCCTGCTCGCCATCGCTGTGGCAGTAGGGATTTATTTTGGCCTGGGAAAGTATGTGGGACAGGAAATGACCGGGTGGCTGTGTATCTTAGGGGCTGCCCCTTTCGCAGCCTGCGGTTTTTTCCAGTACCATGGCATGAATGCGGAGCAGTTTGCCTGGGCGTATATCAAGTCTGAATTTTTATACCCCAAGCGCCTGCTGTTTCAAAGTGAGGACCTGTACCATGCCTGCATGGAAGAAACGCTGGCTTTGGGAGAAAAGAGCCAGGGGGATGGCGCAGCTCTTATGAAAAAAAGAGAACAGCGGGCAAGGAAGAAACGGATGAAACAGAAAAAGAAAACGGGAAGGAGTGGTGCGTTTGATTAAAACCTTACAGCAGGCATTGAAAATGGACCGGGAGAAGTTCAAAGTCCCAAGGTCTGTCCAGCAGGCGATCCCGATTCAGCGGATCTGGCCGGATGGGGTGTTCCAGTCCGGGACAAAATTTTCCAAGACCTTCCGGTTTTCCGATATCAACTATGCCATCGCAAGCAAAGAGGATAAAACAGAAATGTTCTTGGATTACAGTGAACTGTTAAATGCCTTAGATTCCGGTGCGGCGGCGAAGATCACTTTAAATAATAGGCGGATCAATAAAGAAGAGTTTGAAGCATCCCTGCTTTTGCCCATGAAAGAGGACGGGCTGGATGAATACCGAAAGGAATACAACGAAATGCTGCTGTCCAAGGTCAGCGGTACCAACAACAGCATCTATCAGGAACGGTATCTGACGGTCAGTGTCCATAAAAAGAACATCGATGAGGCAAGAACCTATTTTGCACGTGTGGGAACGGATATTATTACCCATTTAAGCAAGCTGTCCTCCATTGGGGAAGAACTGGATGCGGAACAGCGGTTACAGATCTTCCGGGATTTCTTCCGGGCAGAGGAACCCCAGTGCTTTCCTTTCGATATGAAGGCGTTTGCAAAAAAGGGGAGCAGCTTCAAGGACTGGATCTGTCCTCAGTCCATGGAATTTTCCAAAGACTGTTTCAAGATCCATGAACGGTTCGGGCGGGTGCTATATATGCAGGATTATGCCAGTTATGTCAAGGATGACATGATCTCGGAGCTGTGCGATCTAAGCCGGGACTTGATGCTGTCCATCGATATCCTCCCAGTACCCACAGACGAAGCGGTGCGTGAAATCCAGAACCGTCTGCTGGGTGTGGAGACCAATGTGACCAACTGGCAGAGGCGCCAGAATGCCAACAATAACTTTTCTGCCATTGTGCCTTATGATATGGAATTACAGCGGAAGGAAACCAAAGAGATGCTGGATGACTTGACCACCAGGGACCAGCGAATGATGTTCGGCATCCTCACCATGGTGCATATGGCAGACAGCAAGAAACAGTTGGATTCGGATACGGAGAGCATCCTGTCGGTGGCAAGAAAGCATTTATGTCAGATGGCAACCTTGAAATGGCAGCAAGTGGATGGACTCAATACGGTACTGCCTTATGGCATCCGCAAGATCAATGCCCTTCGTACCCTGACTACAGAGTCTACCGCTGTGCTGATCCCTTTCCATACCCAGGAGATCATGCAGCCGGGAGGTATCTATTATGGGCAGAATGCGGTGAGCAAAAATATGCTGGTGGCAGACCGGAGGAAGTTATTGAATGGAAACTCCTTCCGATTGGGTGTCAGCGGTTCGGGAAAGAGTTTCTCCGCAAAAGAAGAGATCGTGGACCTTGCCCTGTCTACGGAAGATGACATCCTGATCTTAGATCCAGAGTCGGAATTCGGTTCTTTGGTGGAAGCGCTGAATGGGGAAGTGATCTCCATTTCTGCAACGTCCCATACCCATCTGAACGCGCTGGATATGGACTCCGCCTATGGCAATGACAAGAATCCGCTGATCGAGAAGTCGGAGTTTATCCTGTCCCTGTTTGAACAGTTGGTGGGTGCTGGAAATCTGTCCGCCAAGGAAAAATCCATCCTGGACCGCTGTACCGCAGATGTGTACCGGGAATATATCCGAAGCGGTTACCAAAGCGAAGTACCGACCTTGAAAGATCTGTACCGACAGCTCATGCTCCAGCCGGAAGAGGAAGCCAGGGGGCTTGCCTTGTCTTCGGAGTTGTTTATCAACGGAAGCCTAAATACCTTCGCCCAGAAAACCAATGTAAATACGAAGAATCGTATCATTGCCTATGATATCCGGGAACTGGGAGAGCAGCTCATGCCCCTTGGGATGTTGGTCACCTTGGACAGCATCTTCAACCGGGTGATCCAGAACTGGAAGAAAGGAAAGACTACCTGGATCTTTGCCGATGAGTTTTATCTGTTGTTCCGGTATCAGTACAGTGCGGACTTTTTCTACCGGCTCTACAAGAGAATCCGTAAATACCATGGATTTGTCACAGGTTTAACGCAGAATGTAGAGGAACTTTTGAAGTCGGATACGGCAAGGCTGATGCTGGCAAACAGTGAGTTTTTGATCCTTTTAAACCAGGCAACCACAGATCGGGACGAACTGGCCTCCCTTTTGAACATTTCCGAGAACCAGTTATCCTATATCACCAATGTAGGCGCAGGGAAAGGGTTGATCCGCTGTTCTGGGAATCTTGTGCCATTTGAGAACAGCTTTCCGAAGAATACGAAGCTGTACCGCTTGATGACAACAAAACCAGGGGAACGTTAGTAAAAAAGATATTTTTGAGAGTGCTGCTGAACGTTCTTCGGCAGCATTCTTTTGGGAAGGAGGGAATGTAAATGGAAGAAGGAAAAACAGTGGAAAGCCAGGAAACGAAAGGACCGCTTCGGGAGCAGGACAGTATCCGGGCGTTGCTGGAGCTTTTGGAACAACAGGGCATGGAGCAGGAAAAAGGGGATGTGATCCGCATGGCAGATCATATTGATTCCATGGAAATGCAGCTCGGAACCGTCTTGAAGGAACTGGGAGAGGTGAAGAAGCAACTGGGCGTGATGCAGGAAAGCAAGGTTAAGCTCTTTGCAGTGAATACGATCCAGAAAGCAGAACATCAGGTGAAAACACTTCGCTTTCAGGTGGGAGAATGGAAACGAAAGTTTGTGGAACGGGCAGAACAGGCGGTGTTTGATTTTAAAGAAAAGGGAAAAGATGCCCTTGCTTCTGCGGTAAAGGGCATGCACCTTACCCAAGGCTTGCAAAAGCTGCAGTCTTCCCTACATACGGTCATGCTGTCGATGGATCAGAAGATTGACCGTATGGGGAGCATGGCGGAGGAACTGCACGTTGCCAAAGGGCATCTGAAAAACGCATTTTTGGAAATGAACGGAAAAGATACCGCAAAGATCACAGAGCGCAATCCGGAACAGGGGCTCATCTTTCAAACCCAGAAGGTGTTATTCCAATCCATGCGGAGCATCCATAAGCTGGAACAGAAAACGGAACGATTGCAGCAGCAGATCGGGAAGCTGGAAGAAAGACAAGGAAAACAGGCATCTTTAAAAGATACCTTGCAGGAGCTTCGGCAGGAAACAGCACCTCGTCAGCTTGGAAAAGAAGAAAAACAGAAGGCAGCGATCCGGTAAAGGGGAGGTGAAAGCTATGAAAGAAGAAACAACCATTACCTTTCTTGCTTCGGAGTGCGGGGAGTTCCATGGGATGGGAGAATGCATCGAATGTACTTCTTTAAAAGAGGCGTTCCGGCATTACCAGAGATTTTGCAAGCGTTCCCCTCAGATGGTTCCGTCTTTGGAGTTCTCTCTCCACCATGCAGACGATCCGCTGTATAACGAGGGAGAATATCCATTAGCAACCGGGGAGAAGGGAAAAGAGTTATTGTCCTATGTTCCCTATTATGCCAATCATCCGCTGGTTCAGGAAGCGGTAAGGGAACTGGAAAAGCTGGAAGAACAGCAGAAGAGACAAAAGAAACAGAGTAGGGAACGGTAATGCGATACAGGGAGGTGTGTGTTTGAAAGACATCAAAGAGAAGGTACGGGATAAGAACCCGAAGATCCGCAATCCTGCCTCCCGGTTTCCCAAAGAACTGGTGCGTTCTGCCATGCTGGAAACGAAAGAGAAATCCCGGATGGCGGCAGACAAGGTGGGAAGAGAAACCGGAGAGGAATCTCCGGTGGAATACGCCGGAAACCGGATAGAACGGGCAGAACAGCGGGCTGGAAAGGAAAGCGCTTCGGCTGCCTATCGTGGTGGAAAGAAGTTGGCAGTGAAAACTTATGAGAAGATAAAAGAGCAGAGGCAAAGAGAAGCCGTTACAGCCACGTTGGACAGCGAAACAGGAAGCGGTGGAACATCTGGACAGACAAGGGCAAAGAAAGGGCGCACAGGAGCCGGAAGGAGCATCAAGATCAAACCTGAAGCAGAGAAAACAGTCAAGGAGGCCGGAAACCGGACAGTAAAAACAGCGCCCCGTATGGTGAAAGCTTCCCCGGTTTCTTCCCAAAAGGTGAAAACCCAGGCACTCTTACAAAAAAAGCAGGCTTTCCAATCCATGAGGGCAGCCAGGGAAGCGAAACGGGCTGCCATGCGATCTGTCCAGACAGCCAAGCAAAGCGCCAAGACTGCAAAAACAACTGCCAAGGGATTGAAAGCCATGGCGGAAGCAGCGGCCCATGCAGTAAAGGCAGCGTTTGCAGCGTTGATGGCAGGAGGCGGTACGGTATTTGTGATCTTGATCCTCATTGTGGGGATCATTGGCGGTGCTGCGTTTATCGGGAGTTCCCAGAGCAGCGAGCCGCTGAGTGCGGAAGTCCTGGCCCATACCCCGGCGATCCAGCGGTATGCCAGTGAATTTGGAATCCCGGAATATGTGCCTGTCATTCAAGCCATCATGATGCAGGAAAGCGGAGGCAGGGGAACGGATCCCATGCAGGCCAGCGAGTGTCCGTATAATACCCAGTATCCCAATACGCCCGGTGCGATTCAGGATGCAGACTATTCTATCAAGGTGGGTGTACAGTATTATGCAGATTGTGTCCGGGAAGCCGGATGTGAAAGTCCACAGGATATGGACAAGCTAAAACTTAGTTTACAGGGCTATAATTATGGGAATGGGTACATCTCATGGGCAATCCGGAACCATGGCGGTTATAGTGAAGCCAATGCGCTGCAGTTTTCCCAGGAACAGGCAGCCGCCCATGGTTGGCCAAGGTATGGCGATCCGGAGTATGTCCCCCATGTGCTTCGGTATTATTCTGGCGGGGGATTGTTTGCCGGACTTTTTGGAAATGGGCAGCTCGTAACCATTGCGAAAAGCCAGTTGGGGAACGAAGGCGGCCAGAAGTTCTGGTCGTGGTATGGATTTGACAGCAGGGAGGAATGGTGTGCCTGTTTTGTGTCCTGGTGTGCAGACCAGGCAGGACTCATTCAAAGCGGCGCTGTACCCAAGTTCTCCCTTTGTACAGATGGAAAGAATTGGTTTCAGAACCAAGGAAGATGGCAGGGGGCTGGAAGTATGCCAAGTCCCGGTGCGATCATTTTTTTTGATTGGGATCACGATGGAACGTGCGACCATGTAGGAATCGTGGAACGCTGTGACGGAACAACCGTCTATACCATAGAAGGAAACTCAGGGGATGCGGTAAGAGAGAGAAACTATGCGATCAATTCCGATTCCATTATGGGATATGGAATGGTAGTTTATTAGAAACAGGAAAATGAATGATAGATGGAATTGTAGAGTTTGAATAACAATGCTATAATAGGAAAGGAAGGCAGGGCAGATGTCCTGCCTGTTAAAATCTGAAAAGTACAATCGTAAGATTGATAAAATAGAAGAACTGGGGAGTGGAATGTTTGAAACGGGAAGAGATTTATGAATATGTGAAGAAACAATACGGAACCGTTCCGGAATATCTATGGAAGGAATCACCGGAAAGTGCAGTGCTTCGGCATAAGAATGGAAAATGGTATGCGGTGTTAATGCAGGTTGAAAAATCCAGACTGGGATTAGAAGGAGATACGAAAGTAGATATCCTAGATGTAAAGTGTGATGCGGATATGGTCGGACTGTTGACACAGACCTATGGATTTTTACCGGGATATCATATGAACAAAAAGTACTGGATCACCATGCTGTTGGACGGAACCGTAAGTGAGGCGAAAATCTTAGACTTTTTGGATATGAGTTATGATTTGATTGACGGGAATGTTTAATGTAGACATTTTCATTTTGAAAATGTCAGATGCTTTTGGTTTAAGGAAGGGTAAAAATATCTTGCATTTTTAAGCAGGTGAAGTATAATATTATCAACAAAATTGAGTTTGCAGAAAGAAGGCATTTTTATGAAACTTGTAGGAAGCAGAAAATTCACATGGGGAATTTGTAGCATTGGCATTTTATTAGCAATAGTAAGTGTCTTTTTCTTACCTCAGATTATTCCTGTTCATTTTGCAAATGGAATAGCAGATGGTTTCGGAAATAAAATGGAGGTTTTTTTATTTCCTATTTTGTTGTTTATAATTACACTTTTGACTGGAAAAGAAAAGATCAAATATTTTCTGACACATTCTAAAACATTTTTGACAGATGTGCAGTATAATTTGATGATAGATGGTGTTCTCGGAATTATTTTGATTGCAGAGATTTATGTTATTTATGCTTCATTTGTTTAAGTGTTTCCAAAGAAAATCTCCAGTTTACAGAACTGAAAAACTGAATACAATTAAATATTCACAGTTATATTAAGCAGGAAAAGTCTCCTGCTTTTTTGTATCCAAAATTGAATATGGAATTTTAAGGCACTTGCCATTTTAACTTTTAAAACTGTTAGTTGCTTTTACTTTTTATGGCCAAAATATTTCTCACATTCTTCATGTAAGTGAAGTAGTGTAATAAATACCTTATCTATCGAAGTTGTAGCAAAACAAGAAAATCAGATAATGTTATACTTGGTTGATAGATTGACAAGAGATGTTGGTTGTTATTTTAGCGTTTCCATTCTTTATGTGGATAAAGTATAATATTAGCAAGAAATTGAATTTAAGGTGGAATTGACAATGACAATAGAAGAGGTTTTTAGTCATTTATATGATAAATATGGTGAAGATTTTAACTGGTATATGCTTCCGTTAACACAGGCTGATGGAATGTTTGTTACTGAATTGAAAAATGAAATTGGAGAAGATCACTTCTTATATGACAAAAGAATTTGGGCAGTAGCAAAGTGTGAATCTAATGATGATGTGTTATATGTTACTGACAACGGAAGGAATGCGGACATCTACTATATTTTTCATTTGACTTACTCAAAGCATAATTCTGATGGATTTCCTCGATATGAAGAATTAAAAGATGTATATGCAGTAAAAGCATTTATTGAACAGTCCATAATTTGAAAATAAACTACAACTTTCAGTTTGTAGAACTGTGTTAAATCATAAAATCACAATGTTAGGAGGAATCTTATTATGGATTTAATGCAAATAAAAATAGCAAAAGATGAGCAAATTGTGTCATACATTAAACTCATCAGAGAATATGATAAATCCATGTCTATGAGCCATATAAAACAGAAAATAGAGTCGAACGATTTTGTAGTAACATATGATACTAATGATTACGATGTTGTAGATGAGATAAACGGAATAGATAAGAATAGAGCGTTTAGAGAATTGATTAGGAAACTGCAAAGAGCAGGTGCAGAAACAACTATTTATTATAATGGGCGAATTATTTCATTGGAATTTTTAGATAATTGGTTGAATTCTATGGACGAAATAAAAAAGGAAGTCGAAAATGATATAGATAGAGAAGTTTATGAGTGTTAAATCATAAAATCACATTGAGGTGACGAATATGCGATATAAAATAATTGTATTGAGTATTATAACAAGTGTAATTTGTTTAGGGCTATTGAGTGGCTGTGGACATAAAAACGAGATTTCAATAAAAATTGAAACCTACTTACAAGAAGAATATGGAGAAGAATTTGAAATGTTGTCTTGGAAACAACCAAAACTTTTGCCATCAGATAATGGGGTAATCCATGCGACTTGTATTGCAAAAAATGATCCAAAGCATCCGTTTGAAGGCAGATATTTTTATGATGAAGATACGGGATTAGAAGAAGGAACTTTTGGTGATGGCTATGCGGAACGCCTTTTGTCAAAACAAATGGAGTCAATGACAGAAGAAGCTATTTCGCAGGTGGCTGAGAACTATTATATTCAAGGTGATATTATTATACCTAAAGAATGGCAAGACATCCCAGTGGAGGAAATTTCCCAGTGGGAAAATTATGTTGATCTTCGTAATCTTGCAGATGATCCAGATAAAAGAACATTGGGGGCTGTTATGGTTTATATTGACACTTCTACAATGATTGGAAAAACTGATGAAGAAGAATATCAAATGTATGAAGAGGTCTTTCGGGATAAATTAGGTGGCGAGGCATTGCTTTATGTTTATTATTTAGACCATAAGAGATTTGAAAAAGCAGAAGCAATATTAGAAAGAACAGCCCCCGGAAATGGCGGAAGCGATTTAGATGAAATAGAAGAAGGTCAGCCATACTTTGGAACAATCATGCGATATGGTTCAAATAAGTTTGAGGATAGCGTAGAGATATTCAAGGCTGCAAAACAAGGTCAAGAACAAGAAAAATATCAGTAAGTAAAGCAAGTTTGAGGTGATGTAGTTATAAAGGAGTGGTGATAAAATGATTAAAAGAATTTGGACATGGTGGAGAATTATCTCTGTTATAATTTTACCAATAATAATTTTGGTACTTGCTTGTTCATTAAAACTTTCATTTTCTTCTGGTGACTTAGATGTAGTGCTATTCATCCTGGTAACATTGATGTTTTTCATACATCTTTTTATAGAATGTGCTTTTCCAAAACGATTTGACTGTATGAAAATCGTGAAAAAATATTTGTCATTCAAAGAATTGAAAAGTTATATAAAAAAAGAGGAATTTAACAAGTTTGAATTTAATGATAAATCAGATTCATTAGTTTTTACTATTCTAAGAATTGGCTTTTTGTTCGTGATGTATATATCCCTAGGAAAATGATTTTGGATATGGTTTCATTTAAACAGTCATTATTTTCATCATATACATTTATAGGCATTATTACAAAAAACGGAGATTATGTTACAATCGAAAAAGTAAACAGTGATATAGAAAAAATAGCGGTTGATTCTTTATTAAAGAATTTTCCTGAATTTAAGAATAGTGTAGATGTTCTTAAAAATGTGTTCAGTAAATCTTTTTTCAAAATGCTTAAAGAGGAGTTTGAAAAAGAAGTAACCGATAAAAAAGACTTTGTTGAATATTGTGAGATCTAATAAATATATTGCTTTGGAAAGCGAGATAATTCAGATATGGAGGGTATGTAATATGGGACTATTTGATAAGTTCAAAAAGAAAAACAAACAAATTACTTTTATTGAAAATGCTGGTGGAGTAATCATCACGAAATCCATTTATGAGGGGACTTCTAAGCTGAAATGGCTTTTTCGAGAGGCAAGTGTAAATCCATCTGATAATGGCTGGCGAGCGATAGGGGATACGGATACACAGGAATACATAGATAATCCGGAAAATTCTATGGTCATAGACTTTAATACCCTTGCCAATATTGAACCGGCAGTTTTGGCTGTATATGATATGCCCATAGGTACGGATTTGGAATTTTGTTTTGACAATACAGGAAGATATTTTATCGACACGAATACTGGAAAACGGATATAAAACTTTTCAGTGTGTGTCTTGCCAGGGCAGAAAAAATATTGGAAATTTCCACATTTGGTGATGAGGGCAGTAAGAAAAAATATCAGTAAAGGAAAAGACGGAAAGAAAATATGATGGAATTATTTGATAAATTCTTTAAGAAAAATGTGCCTATAAAAGAAAAAATATTTGAAGATTATTTTACAGAAATACAAGCGGATATGGTTTCTATTTGTTTGGAATATGTAGAAAATAAAGCTGATAAAATCTATCTCTATGCATCATTTGAATCGAATGTTATGACACCTAATTATTTCTATGATATCGGTGGAACTATATTAAACAAACATAAGCTAAATGATGCAAATAATGGATTTGTCTATGATGTATCACCTGACCGGCAAAAAGCGTGTCTAAATATTTTAATGGAAGAAATCAAAAAAATGGTAAACCTGTGCAAAGAATATAACAGACCAATGCCAACAGAAATAAAGATGATTTATGATGTAAATACAAAGGAGTTTCATGCGGATTATAAATATGAGTCCGTTTATAGTACCCATAAAACAAAAACGGCATACGATGTTGTGAATGAATGGATGGAAGAAGTAAAAAATCAGTAGAATAAAAAAATATGGACTTTTGCGAAAGGCAAAAAGCAGATGGTGCATTGTAGCCAAGGATTTGCAATGCGGATAATTCTACAATGGCATTGGATTATGAAATCTCGAAGGAGTGCAGAATTTTATGTGGGAAATTTATTTACAGCAGATAAGAGAAGAGAAAGAACTATATGATGAGGAAATAAATTCCGGTGCATCCGAGAAAGAAATTTATGAATTGGTAACAACTGCAAAAGAGAAATGGAACATGGAAATTCCGCAACAATATCTGGATGTTCTTTCAAGGATAAACGGAATAGAATTTAATGGATTTATTTTATATGGTGTGGATCAGTATTTATTAGAGCATGAAATGAAACAGCCAGTTTATGGGTTATTGGAATTCAATCACATATGGCATGAAAATGAAAAGCAGAGAGAATATTTGTTTTTAGGCGAAAGTAATATTAGCTGGTATGTCTACCAATATAAAAATCAATGTTATATGGAATTGGATCAGCCATCTGGAAGAGAAATCCATCGATTCCGTAATTTTTACGAAATGTTTGATAAGGTTTTGGATGAGGCGATTAAGGGATAAGGAAGGGAATGCTTGATTATGCAACTAAAAAAATTAGAATGGCAACGATTATATCCAGTAAAAAAACTTTTATTTCTTGGGGCGTGGTTATTTTGTGTTTTTATATTTGTAGCGGCGATTATTTTGCTTGTTCGTGATGGAAATCGTGAAAACTTATGGCTTGGGATACTATGTGGAATAGCTGCCTTTGTGATGAGTTGCCCAATGATAAAATATATAAGAATTTCATATCATTGTATGCCATACTTTAATCGGATTTTTACAAAATGTGAACTGGAAGAGCTTGTGAAAAATGAAAAATTTTATCCTATTGAAAATACAATGGATAAAAAAGTATTAGGATTACTAGAATCAGGAACACATTGGCTTTATGCCGGGGGCAGGCTTATATCAAAAGATCTGGCTATATTTGGCTGGGCAGAAGGGAGCTCAAGCCTGAATGGAAGAGCAGTAACACCTGTGTTTTTTATTTATATGACAGGAGAGGTAATAAAGATAGATTTAGGTTTCAAAATACATATTAAAGAAATCGAAAATTATAATCAGTATCTTTGGGAAAAGTTTCAAATAATACCAAGAATTATAGTAGGAGAGCAAAGGGAACATATTGTCAATGCTTTTGCACGCCAGTTTCAAGAGCTGAAAGAAAATCTGGGATTAAATGAAAAAGAGTTGGTGCAAACCATCCTGCAGAATCCAGAAAAATATCGGAATATGTATATGGAACGATTGCCTGATCACATAAAGAAGTGGTGTGAGACAAATTAGACATGGAGTTGGTTCTCTAGCAAATAAATCATTTAAAGGGAAGATAAAATATGAATATAAAAGAAGCAATAAAAATTATAAAGGACGAGAAATTACAAGGTTATAATATGAATGAAGAAAGGTATAATAGAGAAAATGAAGTTGTGTTAAGGTGTGAGAATGATAAGTGGATTGTTTATGCAACAGATGAAAGAGCTAGTAAGGTTACAAATTCACAAGATATTTATTTTGATGAGGAAGAAGCATTAGATAATTTTATTGATAGATTAAGAGCTCTTAATAGATTAAGGGGGCTATAAAGTTAAGACTGTTACCAGTATTTAAAATTTAGGGAACTGATAGTATCACTGAGCAGGGAAGCCATAAAAGGTATTCCTGCTTTTCTTATAGCGAAAAGAAACAGTCAGATAAAAGCTGATTGTTCTTGTCTAATAAGGATAGAAAACACAGTTGGAGTATGGTAGAATAAGGATAACAAATTTGAAGTTGTAGAGGTGGTTAAGAATATGAAAAGATATACCGCCTTATTGCGAGGTATCAATATAAGCGGAAAAAACAAAGTGCCAATGGCAGAATTAAAGCAAGGTTTTGAAAAACTTAATTATACAGAGGTCAAGACCTATTTAAACAGCGGTAATGTGATTTTTTCAAGTGATGAAGCCGACACAATCAAGCTTACAAGCCAGATTGAAAAAATGATTAAAAATCAGTTTAGTTTAGATATTCCTGTCTTTGTCATATCAAAAGAAGAACTTGAGGACATTTTACATCATGCGCCCGACTGGTGGGGAGATGAAAGTAAGGAGATTTATGACAATCTAATCTTTATCATGCCACCCGCTACATTCAAAGATGTATATAACGAAATCGGAGAGCCTAAAGAGGGATTAGAAAAGATAGAGGAATACAAAGAAACGGTATTTTGGTCTTTCAGCCGTAAAGATTACCAAAAAACAAACTGGTGGTCTAAAACAGCAAGTGCAAATATTAGCTCAAACCTAACGATAAGAACAGCGAATACGGTTAGAAAAATAGTTAGTATGTAATAGCTTTTTAAATCCCAGTTTGTAGAACTGTGTTAAATTATAAAATCACATTGTGGTGGTGATTATGCGATAAAAAAATTGTATTGAGTATTATAGCAAGTGTGTTTTGTTTGGGACTATTGAATGGTTGTAGCGGTTATTCACATGAATTTAATTCAAGTGAAGAAGCACAAAAATATGTATTAGCAAAATTAAAGGGTAAATATGACAAAGGTTTTACTGTCACAGAGGTATCCGATTATAAAGAAGAAAAGATTGGTTTGAACTGGATTCTTGTAAAAGTATCAGAGAAAGATGATCCTTTACGAACTGCTACTGTATATGCACGAAATACTGGACTTTTTGAGGATAGTTATCATGTTTATTTCTATTCTGATGCGATAAAAAAACTTGCAGAGCCTTTATGTAAAGATAAAAATTATATTCAAAAATATGATGTCAAAATCGAAGGACGCCCAACTTCGACTGAGTGGACGGGAAAAGAAAGCATAGAGGAATATATAGAAAAAGCAGAATATGCAGTAGTGCTGAAAATATATCTTCAAGATGGAACGGCAGAAAGGGAATATGCAGAGGAGATTTCTGATTTAATAAAGGGAATTATGCAAAGTGATTTGAACATACATATTTTAGTATATGCCAATGGTGAGAATCCTATTTTTTCTTCTTTGCCAGAAGAAGATAGGCAGTCCGGTGTAGACTTTATTTTGGAAGAAATGTATAACATCAAAAGTTTACAGGAGTCAATAGAACATGCTGATGAGTGGAAAAAACTAAAATCATAAATTCTATATTACACAATAATTTGCTATCTTTTAGTAGATGAGCAGGCGTTCGCTACTTCGCATATAAACAGAATTTTTAGGGCGTTAATAACCTAAACACTTAAATTTTTTATGAAATATACAGGAGGCTTATAGTGAAGAAGATATTAATCCATGGTTCTGGCCATAAAGCAATAAGCTGGCAGGAAACAATTTCTTACATGAAAGATCAGAAAAATATTTTGTGTCCGGATCTATGTTCCATTTTAAATGGACAAGATGCAACCTATGAGAACTTATATACTTCGTTTGTTGAATATTGTAGCAGAATTGATGGACAGATTCATCTGGTGGGTCTTTCGTTAGGTGGGATCATAGCTATGAATTATGCATTGGATTTTCCGGAGAAGGTAAAAACTCTTGTAGTAATTGGTACGCCCCATAAAATTCCGAAAGTAGCATTTGAAATTCAAAATGTAATATTTCGATTTTTCCCGAAATCCGTTTTTAAAGAAATGGCATTTGATAAAAAGGATACCTTTGCCTTGGGAAATTCTATTAAGAAATTAGAAATTGCTGACAGAATACAAGAAATAAAATGTCCTGTTTTAGTGATTTGCGGAGAGAAGGATCGTGCGAATAAAAAGTCCGCATACTACTTTTCAGAAAATATAGAAAATGTAGCATTGTGCATGATAGAAAAAACAGGACATGTTGTAAACGAAGAAAATCCAAAAGAATTAGCGAGAATTCTGAATGAATACTACGATGGAAAATAAAAGCGACGTGTATATTTACAGAGTCTATTTTGAAAATAATAGGGAGGCAAGGCTGATGGATATTCAGGAAATAATAGAATTAGTAAAAAGGACAAAGAAGTTTATATTGAATCGTGAAATGGTTTCAGATGTGAAAGAAAAAGGGATTGCAGACTATGTAACACAAGTAGATATTACAGTTCAAAACTTCTTAAAAGAAGAATTATTTATTTTGGCACCTGATATTCAATTTCTCGGAGAGGAAACAGGGTTACAGAATATGAAGGCAGATAGTTTTTGGATTTTAGATCCTGTTGACGGAACCACAAATTTAATGCATGACTATAAACATAGTGTAGTATCTTTAGCTCTTTGCCAGCAGGATGAAATTGTTATGGGAATTATATATGATCCTTTTCGTGAAGATGTGTTTTACGCAATGAAAGGAAAGGGTAGTTTTTTAAATGGACAACCGATACATGTATCGAATGTAGGAAAACTATCTGATACAATGATTGGAATTGGAACAGCGAAGAGAGAGTTAGCAGATGAAAATTTTGCTCGCTTTCATAGGGTATTTGGCCAGTGTCAGGATATTCGCAGAATTGGTTCTGCAGCATTGGAACTGGCATATACTGCCTGTGGAAGACAAGGAGGATATTTTGAAATATATTTGAATCCTTGGGATTATGCTGCTGGTATGCTTTTAATACAGGAAGCTGGTGGAAAAGTAACCGATTTTATGGGAAGAGATTTGAATCCAAGAAAAGGTGGAAGTGTAGTAGGAACAAATGGATATATTCATACAGAGCTTCTAAGATTGTTGTGATTTATCTTTGTGACAAAATGCAATGAATTTTTATAATGGTTTTTATGAGTCTAACAGATGAATTTGTTTCTTATATAGATATATAGATAGAAATTTGTGGAGGATCGTTTTATGAAAAAGGCGGTTATTTATATACATGGAAAAGGGGGAGATGCAGGAGAAGCAGCACACTATATTCCTCTTTTTAGTGATTGTGATGTGATTGGTCTTAATTATTCAGCACAATTTCCTTGGGAAGCAAAAGAAGAATTCCCATTACTATTTGATTCGATTTGTCAGAACTATAAGTCTGTTGAAATAATTGCAAATAGTATAGGAGCCTTTTTTGCTATGAATTCTTTGTCAGAGAAGAAGATAGAAAGAGCATATTTTATTTCTCCTGTTGTAAATATGGAAAGATTAATTGGCAATATGATGCAGTGGGCAAATGTTACAGAAGAAGAACTCCAAACGAAGAAAGAAATCGAAACCAGCTTTGGAGAGACTCTTTCGTGGGAGTATCTCAGCTATGTAAGGGAAAACCCCGTTACTTGGGCAATTTCAACATACATTTTATATGGTGAGAAGGATTATTTATCTTCTTATGAAACAATATCTGAATTTGCAAAGCAAAATAATGCAACACTTACTGTTATGAGGAATGGAGAACATTGGTTTCATACAGAAGAAGAAATGCAATTTCTTGATGATTGGATAAGACAGGTAGCACAATAATTAAGAATCAAATGTAAGCACGGCTATAGTGAGTTTACTAGCAATGTATAAAAACATAAAGCATTTGGATAAAGGACAAAAGCTATCAGACACGGTCAAAGAAAAAGGTGTCGTAAAGCAGACCTATTTCTTTGCACCTGTGGAGCGTGGCTATGAGAAAATCAGAGCCGTGCTTCTATTTTTGATTTTTCACAATATTTATGATAGGTGCTTTATCGTTGCATACTGGATGCGAGGAAAAGATTGGGTGTCCTACTTTTTAAAATCTCTAAGGTACTTGTGTTTTACGGAAAAATGACAGGGGATTTTGCTTTGGCAAGGCAGAAAATATCTTCCATTCTTTAGAATGATGCAGTATAATGTTAACAACAAATTAGAATTTAGAAAAATCAAAGGAGGGTTTCAGAATGACTAAAAGAAAAATATGGATTATTTTATTCATTATTGGCATAGTCATGATTTTAGGAGCTTCGGAATTTAGCAGATTTTTAGCGAATGAGATAAACTGGTACACAGCAGGAATAATATTATCTATTGTTTCCGGACTTGGATTATTATTTGAAATGTATTTTAGACGGAATAAGTAAATTTCAGTTTATATAACTGAGCAGAGCTAGTTTTATAAGAGTTCTGATAAAATTTGAAATAAATAAAAGTTAGAAGTTTTAATTAGTAGATAAGTTAAAATAAAACTAGGAATAGAAAAATAAGAATTTCATAACGAGATTCCATATTAGAGACTTGATAGCAGTAAGAGAGTAGTGAAAACTTTCTTGCTGCTATTTTATACTTATAAATGGCTATTTGATTATAAATATAGATTTAGATTGAAGCTTGAAGTTATTCTTGCAATTTCATATGAAGATTTTGAACTAGAAGTCAGTTTAGCAATCAACTTCCTCATTAAAAATTTCAGAAATGACGTAATATTTCAGGTGATTGATGTGTCTAAGAAGTGAAGGAGGGAAATGAGATGCCAGCAGAACAAGGAATGGAACGATTGATAATAGAATATGGTGATGCAGTACTGCGGATGTGTTTTCTCTATTTGAAGGACTATCACTTGGCGGAAGACGCAGCACAGGAAACCTTCATAAAAGCAATGAAACATTATGACAGTTTTAACCGAAAATCTAGTGAAAAGACGTGGCTTACAAGGATTGCTATTAACTGCTGCAAAAATATTATGCGGATGAACTGGTTTCGGTTAGGACGCGGACAACTGGAAGAAAATATACAGACTGTTGCTACTGATCCCATAGAGAAGGTATGCGGAAGTATTTTTAGCATAATTGTATGCAGACGGTTAGATGCCATCAATCATTGTATTACATTGAAATTACCATGGTTTTTTCTATTAGCACTGATTGGGATACTATTTGTGCTATATTTTGTTTTTTCGATGTACTCAAAAATGGAATTAAATAAGACGAGTATTTTATCTGCAATAAAATGTGAATGAATTTATTGGATTTTGTTGTATAATAAAATTTCACAGATATTTGGATAAAGGACAAAAGCTATCAGACACGGTCAAAGAAAAAGGTGTCGTAAAGCAGATCTATTTCTTGCACCTGTGAAGCGTGGCTTTGAGAAAATCAGAGCTATGCTTCTATTTTTGATTTTTCACAATACTCATGATTAGGTGCTTTATCGTTGCATATTGGATGCGAGGAAAAGATGGGGGCCTACTTTTTAAAATCTCTAAGGTACTTGTGTTTTACGGAAAAAAGATAGGGGATTTTGCTTTAGTAACTATAATAAAAGTAACTAGATGCTTGGCAATTCAATCACTGAGTAGTTCACAGAGGATTTTCAAAATTCGCAATAATTATTAAAACAATCTTCTTTGATTTTGTTATTATGCTTGATGGAAAGGAGGGGACACACATGGGCAATCAATCAGTCATCAGCATAGAGGCAGTCATTGACTATATCGAAAGTCATCTTGACGGAAAGCTGGAATTAGAAACGGTTGCGGAGGCTGTTCACTATTCAAAATATCACTTACACCGACTATTTACCGAAACCGTAGGAATGACAATTCATGATTATGTGCAACGCCGCCAGCTTACAGAGGCGGCAAAGCTTCTGGTCTTTTCGGATAAACCTATTATCGAAATTGCTTTTATCTGCGGATACGAGAGCCAGCAATCGTTTTCATTAGCTTTTAAGGCCATGTATAAATCGCCGCCTGCGGAGTATCGTGAAGAACGGAGCTTTTATCCTTTGCAGTTGCGGTTCATTTTGCATCGAAGAACGACGGCTATGGAATTTACAATACAGGATATTCGGTTAGCAGAAAAGAAAGATATTGTCGATTGGATGAACTTAATGCGGCTTGTTATTGATGGGTATCCTGTAATGGATGAAGATGACTACTTAGCTAAGCTGGAAGAAAGTATTGACGAAAAGCGTGCGCTTGTGCTAAGGGAGGGAGATATTCTCATTGGAGCGATGGCATTTACCTATTCTCCAGGCAGTATAGAATTTCTTGGCGTACATCCGCAATATCGAAATCGCGGACTTCAAAAGGTATTCTTGGATGCCTTATTGGAAATATATCTTCCAGGGCAGGAAATCAGCACAACAACCTTTCGAGAACGGGACAAGGCCGATACAGGGCATCGAGATATGCTATTGCAACTTGGTTTTGCCGAAAAAGAATTGCTGACAGAGTTTGGCTATCCCACGCAGCGCTTTGTGCTCCCTCCTAAAAAACAGGAGGATATACAACATGGATGACACGCAACGCACTGGCTGGCAGAAAAGAATACTCCTTTTCTTAACCAGTCAATGTATCACACTCTTTGGCTCTACGCTTGTTCAAATGGCGCTCGTTTGGTATGCAACCATGCAGACATCCAGCGGCGTGTGGGTGGCTGCATTTACAGTCTGTTCCTATCTGCCGCAATTTCTCATTTCATTTATAGGCGGCGTATGGGCAGACCGATACCACAGAAAAAAATTGATTATAGGCGCAGATCTGCTGATTGCATTTGTCACTTTCGTAATGATATTGGCAATTCCGCATATTTCATCGGAGCCTGCTTTGCTCGGCGGTTTGCTTGTTATGTCGGTCATACGATCCTTGGGGGCAGGAATACAAACTCCAGCGGTCAATGCCGTTATCCCACAGCTTGTCCCGGAAGATCAGCTTATGCGGTACAACGGCATCAATGCAACAATGCAGTCTATTGTTAATTTTGCGGCTCCAGCGGCGGCAGGTGCAGTTTTTGCAATCAGCACATTGAGAACGACGCTTATGATAGACATTGTAACGGCGATCTTGGGAACGGGCCTATTGTCCTGCTTGGCACTTCCGAAACAAAATACTTCCATTGAGAAGGCCAGCGTCTTTTCTGACATGAAAATTGGCGTCAAATACGCTTTTGCAGACAAACTAATTGGAAAGCTTTTAATCATCTACGGACTATTCACTTTCTTTTGTGTTCCAGCAGGCTATCTTGCAGGACTTCTTGTTCGGCGAGTATTCGGTGATACTTACTGGTATCTTACCGCAGTGGAAGTAGTAGGGTTCGCAGGTATGATGGCAGGCGGAGTTATTATGAGTACATGGGGAGGTTTTAAGCACCGAGGAAAAACTTTGGCAGTTGGACTTTTTGCGTTTGGCTCTTTTGCAATCGGAATGGGCTTTTCAAAGAATTTTATTTTTTACCTTGGCCTAATGGTATGTTATGGAGTCGCATTAACAATGGTGCAAACAGCAATTACCACTATGTTACAAGAAAAAACGGACACCTCTATGCAGGGGCGTGTATTTGGATTACTTGGCACGATGTATGCTGGCTTTTTACCGATTGGTATGGCTATATTTGGCCCTTTGGCTGATATTCTTCCCTTGCAGTGGATTATGATTGGATCAGGTATAGCCCTTATTGTAATTGCAGGTATAGCTTATTATAATCGGGAACTCAAAACAATCTAAAAGAAAAAAGTCGCCCAACGGGAATAAAAAAAACGTTGTTTCGGCGACTGGGTATTTATGCGCCAAAACAAAATACAGTGGCCTTACGGCGGTTTTGAAATAACATATTTCAGAGCCGCCGTTTCTTTTTCAACGATGCTCATGCGATCAGGAGGGCGGTATATAGAAGGATACCGCCATGTCAATTTTCGTCATTCACAATAGCCATGAGTTACACCAGCTAAAAAAAGTCTTGCCCCTCCTCCGGGGAGATATGACTATCTATCGGCATTATCATTCTTACTAAAACAGAAGAATCATAGTCATTTTTGTTGCGCCAGTTTCCCATTGCGGGGAGCTGGCACTTTTTATTGTCGATTTTTCGGGAAAGCTCCCGAAGTATGTCGCTGCCGATCTCCGCCTCCTTTCGATTCACTCGTCAATCGCCCGTGAATCGAAATGGAGGTACATAATGAAGAAAGTCAATCTTAGGGACTTATATCCCCATGTTTACAAAAACGATCACTTTGTAGAAGTAACCGAAGATGTGCTGGAGACGATCCAAGCTGCTGAGCGTGCAGAAGCTACCTATGACCGGAGGATGTATCGCTATAAGGCGCACTACTCCCTGGACTGCGATAACGGCATTGAAAATGCGATCCTGATGAAGCCCCAGACACCGGAAACGCTTCTGGAAGAAAAGCAGCTGCGGGAGCAGCTCTATGCCGCAGTGATGGCTCTGCCGGAGAAACAGGCCAAGCGGATCTATGCCCGGTATTACCTGGGTATGCGCGTGAGTGAGATCGCCGCAGCGGAGGGCGTAGACCCCAGCCGTGTCCGTGACAGCATCCGGCGCGGTCTGAAGCAGCTGACAAAGTATTTTTAGGATAGAATAAGCAAAGGGCGCAAGGTCTCGAAGTGCTTCTGGCACAGGGCCTTGCGCCCCATCTACGCACTTGCATTGTTCGAGTAAGAGAGCTATAATGTGTTTTGTGGAGGTGCAAGATGGATTATATGACATTAAAAGAGGCCGCCGAGAAGTGGGGCGTGACACCTCGTAGAGTAAATTATTATTGTGCTGGTGATCGTATCCCCGGCGCTGTAAAGATGGCCGGTGTCTGGCTGTTGCCAAAAGAGGCGGAGAAGCCAGTTGATGGACGAACAAGACAAGGGAGGAAGAATCGAGAATGATGCAACCTTATAAAATTATGGTCATTGAAGATGATCCTATTATACAAGAAGAATTACAAACTTTGCTGAATGGAAACGGATATGAAGCTGTGGCAGTCAGGAATTTTTCTACTACAATAGAAGAAGTAAAGTTAGCAAAGCCACATTTGATTTTGCTGGACATTAAACTTCCGGGAGAAAATGGTTTTACTTTATGTTCTAAAATTCGCACATTCTCCAATGTTCCCATTATCTTTGTGACAAGCTGTGATACAGATATGGATGAGTTAAACAGTATTATGCTGGGCGGTGATGCATTTATTACAAAGCCGTATAATACTGCAATTTTGCTAGCAAAGATCGCCTCGTTGCTCAAACGCACATATTCAGTAGGACAGATTGAAACTCTGAATTGGCAAGGAGCCATTCTGCATCTGGAAAGCAGCACCATTGAATATGAAAATCATCAGGTTGAGTTTACAAAAAATGAAATCAAGATTCTCTATTATTTATTCAAGCACGCAGGTACTATTTGTTCGCGCAATGATATTGTGGATTTCCTTTGGGATAATCAGCTTTATGTAGATGATAATGCGTTAAGTGTGAACATCAATCGTATCCGTGAAAAGCTGTTGAATATTGGCCTGAAAGACTTTATCAAGACAAAACATCGGCAGGGGTACACGCTATGAACTGGAAACGCTATGTAAAAAATCTGATGCCAGCGATGTTGATCAATCTGGCTGGAATGGTAGCGCTTACCCTGTTTCTTCTTGCCAATGGAAGCAGCATAGATGCAGTGGTGTTTATTGCAGGAGTATGGTTTTGGGTGTTTGTGATCTATATAGTGGTAAGCTATTATGGAAGAAAAAAGTATTTGGATAAGCTTTTGGATATGACTGATCAGTTGGAAGAAGCGTATTTAATTGCTGATTTAATGAAAGAGCCAGAACGCGCTGACGATGAGGTCTTTTATCAGATTTTGAAGTTGGCTGAAAAGTCCATGTTGGAAAATATAAGTGCTGTCATGCAGGAACGCAGGGACTATAGAGATTATATTGAACAGTGGGTGCATGAAGTGAAAACACCTATTACTGCAATGAAACTGATTTGTGAAAACCATCCATCTGAATTTTCCAGAGCTATACTTACAGAATTGGAAAAGGTAGACCGTTTTACGGAACAGACCCTTTACTATGCCCGTAGTGAACATACTCAAAAAGATTACGCTATTCGTGAAATACAACTGTCTGATGTGGTGCATGGGGCGATAGCAGATAACAAATATCTCCTGCGACAGAACGATGTAAGAATTGAAATGGAGATGGTTACAGATACCGTCTATACGGATGATAAATGGGTGCGGTTCATCTTAAATCAGCTAATTGGAAATTCGATAAAATATCGTACCGAAAAGCCTCGACTCACCTTCTATACAGAACAGCAAAGTAATCAGGTACTATTGTTCATAAAGGACAATGGAATAGGGATTGCAGAAGCCGATCTGCCCCGTGTATTTGAAAAAGGCTTTACTGGGCAAAATGGTCGGAATATTCAAAATTCTACTGGCATTGGCCTATACCTTTGTAAACGGCTGTGCGACAAGCTGGGGATTGGTCTTTCCTTGCATTCCGGTAATAATGGAACGACTGCCATACTGTCCTTTCACATCAATCACTTTTTGGTGCAGGGCTGAATAGCCCTGCATTTCTTACATTTTTGTTAGAACTTTGTAAGAAAACTTGATACAAAAGAATGCTCTTTCCCGTTACAATAAAACCGAACAAAGATACAAGGAGGAACCAATATGGATACAATCTTGAAACTAGAACATATCCAGAAATATTATGGGAATGAGGGTAGCCTAACAAAAGCCATCAAAGATATTAGTTTTTCCGTGGAGGCAGGAGAGTTTCTTGGCATTATGGGTGCCTCTGGCTCCGGTAAAACCACACTGCTTAACTGTATTTCCACTATTGATACTGTGAGTGCGGGACACATCTATTTGGATGGTAAGGATGTGACTGAACTGAAACCAAAAAAACTTGCAAAATTTCGCAGGGAGAACTTAGGCTTCGTCTTTCAGGATTTTAATCTGCTGGATACTTTGACCATTTCTGAAAATATTGCGTTAGCATTGTCTATCAATAAGGTGCCTGTTAATGAGATTGAACCTCGCATAATAGAGATGGCAAAGAGCTTGAATATTAGCGACATCTTGAACAAATACCCTTATCAGGTGTCTGGTGGTCAGAAGCAGCGCTGTGCCTGTGCCAGAGCGATTATCAATAAACCGAAACTGATTTTAGCTGATGAACCTACCGGAGCATTGGACAGTCATTCTTCTCAAATGCTTCTTTCTACCATACAAAGCATCAATGAGCAGCTTGGGGCAACCATCCTGATGGTAACACATGATGCCTTTTCAGCCAGCTATGCCAGCCGTATCCTGATTTTAAGGGACGGGGAGATTTTTACTGAATTACGAAAAGGTAATGACAGCAGAACGATGTTCTTTGAGAAAATTTTAAGTGTCCTCACCATGATGGGAGGTGGGCAAAACGATGTATGCTAAATTAGTTTACCGAAATGCAAAGCGCTCTGCAAAGGACTATCTGATCTATATTGTTACCTTGACGATCTGCGTTACTTTGTTTTATGCGTTTCTATCCATATCAAGCAGCTACTACCAGCCGGATATTGGAACTGCTTATGAAATTACAGCGTTTAGTGACGGTATCAAATTGGCGGTCTGTGCGATCACGCTGTTGTTATTGTTCCTGATACGCTATGTAAACAGCTATATGCTGCGGCGCAAGCAAAAGGAATTTGCCGTACAATCTATTATGGGGATGGAGCAAAAAACAATCGGCTGGCTCTTTTTTGCAGAAACTTTTTTGATGGGGGCTATATCTATTGCTATTGGTATTGCTCTTGGTGTGTTGTGTTCGCAATTTATGTCCGCTATGCTGCTGGCTTCCTATGGTCATAGTTATGAGCTGACATGGACACTGTTCCCCGATACTGTTCTTTGGACAGTTGGCTTTTTTACAATCAGTTTCTTCGTGGTTGGACTGTTTAATGTCCGTACTATTCGTAAGATCAAGATTATTGATATGCTGTCTGCGGACAGACAAAATGAACCTAATTTGAAGAAGAACCGGTTTATACCGGCAATCCTTGTGATCTACTTAGTGCTTTCTATATGGATGTTGGAAACAGGGATTCAAAAGATGATCTTTTTCTTTGATCCAAGATTCGCTTTTCCGCTCCACATTTTGTTTTGGGGAAATATCATTTTTCCGGCGTTCACCCTGCTGTGGTCGTTCGTTTGGCTGCTCAAAAAGAAAGTATGGACATTGCAAACTTTGCTTATCGGTCTCTTAGCCTGCACAGTTCCAAATACTGTACTTGCAGCTCTCGTACCGGTTTTTGAAAGCAAGTATTATCTAACTCTAGGCGCTGGTACGATCAATCAATATTTGCTGTTCGTTGTTGTAGATTTACTTTTTTTGATATGCGGTATCATTTATCTGTCCAGCAGCGCAATCGTTGCATGGAAAAGCAAATCCCCTGCACACAGGTATCAAGGTAATAACCTGTTTTTCTTTGGACAGATTATATCCAAGCTCACAACAACGACAAAAACAATGACATTGATTTGCATTACGCTGACAATGGCCATTCTTATGTTCATTATCGCACCAGTACTGACAGAATGGAGTATGGGCTATTTGGATAGTCGTTCCATGTATGATGTTCAGATCAATTCCCGATATAATGATGTGTACGAAAAAAACGACTTGCCAACAGGCAATTATGAAGTGGTCACAGACTTTTTGACGGAAGAAGGAATTGCGGTAAGCGCAGACTGTGCCTTTAGCCTTTATCTTCCAAATTGTGAAGATTTTCATGACCGTGTAAAACATGAATTTCCTGTGGTTGCTATTTCTCTTAGTGATTATAATGCTATCAGGGAAATGCTGGGATATGAGGCTATTACGCTTGAAGAAAATGAGTTTACGACCCAATGGCATACAACTGCAACAACGGATGAACAAGAAGAATTTATACGCAGTCATGCAGTGGTAGCTACCGATGTAGGAAGGTTAACGCTTTCTGAACAGGCCAGTTATCAAGAGGCAATGGGTGAAACCTTATACAATTCCTATACACGAGTTGTATATGTATTTCCAGATAGTGTTTGTCAAAACCTTCTTTCTGTCAATCGGAACCGTTATATCCAGACATCAAAAGAACTTTCCTACTCAGATGCAGCGGCCTTAGAAAACAGGTTTATAAAGGTCTATCCAGAACTTTCGGAAAATGGTGTTGGGTATTCCATTCGATTGAGTACGCTGCAAATCAATGAAGCAAAGGGTATGAACTTTATTCTAAAGACAGCGATGATTTATGGTGCTGTGGTTTTAATGGTAATATGTCTTACCATCTTATCTTTACAGCAGCTTTTGGATGCCGGACAGTACCGCTATCGCTTCGCGGTACTTCGCAAATTGGGTGTCGAGGAACAGGATATAAAGGGTCTTGTAATGAAACAGTTAGGTGTATGGTTTGGTTTGCCGGTAGTGGTATCCATTATAGTTTCCGCTATTGTTGTAGCGTACTTCTTGCAATCAGTTTCCGTTGAAATTTCCGCTTATATCGGTATTGGAGCTTTAATTACGCAGCTATCCATTACTATATCCATTCTTATACTCTTGCTGGTATGTTATTTCCTAAGTACCTGGATATTATTTCGGAGATCTATCACAGAATAAGCCCAAATAGATACCTATCTGATAAATAAGGTAAGTTATATGAAACATTCTGCCGGACGACGGCAAAAGAAAAAAAGCCGTCGTACAGCAGACACATTTCCACGCGCCTATGAAGCGGCGGCTTTGAGAAAATCAGAGCCGCCGTTTCTTTTTGCTTTTCGGACCGATGCTTATGCAATCAGGAGGGCGGTATATAGGAGGATACCGCCATGTCAATTTTCGTCATTCACAATAGCCATGAGTTACACCAGCTAAAAAAAGTCTTGCCCCTCCTCCGGGGAGATATGACTATCTATCGGCATTATCATTCCAACTAAAACAGAAGAATCATGGTCATTTTTGTTGCGCCAGTTTCCCATTGCGGGGAGCTGGCGCTTTTTATTGTTAGGGCAAAGCCCTGTTTGCCATTGTGTAGTTTTTCGCTGATCCGAAAAACGAAACTTTGGGAAACAAATAAACCACCTGCTATGCAGGTGAGTTAGGAATGCTTCAGCTTACGGTAAAAAACCTCCTGTGTTACAATAATGTTGGTTCGCCAACCGCATTAAAGGACAAAGGAGGTTATCCAAATGGATAGTAATAGTTTATCACATACAAAATGGAATTGTAAGTATCATATTGTATTTGCACCAAAATATAGAAGAAAAGTAGCATATGGAAAAATAAAGCAGGATATAGCGAATATTTTGAGTATGTTATGTAAGAGAAAAGGTGTGAAAATTGTAGAAGCAGAAATATGTCCAGATCATGTACACATGCTAGTAGAAATTCCACCGAGCATAAGTGTATCGTATTTTGTAGGGTACTTAAAAGGAAAAAGTACACTCATGATATTTGAAAGACATGCAAATTTAAAATATAAATATGGAAATAGACATTTCTGGTGTCGAGGATATTATGTAGATACGGTAGGGAAAAATGCAAAGAAAATACAGGAATATATAGCAAATCAGTTACAAGAAGATTTGGAATATGATCAGATGACACTGAAAGAGTATATTGACCCGTTCACGGGTGAGCCAGTAAAACCGAACAAATAAAATAAGCCCTTTAGGGCTTAGTGGGTAAATGATGTTGCGCTTGGCGAACCTATTTCAGTGAGTCTTTAGACTCCAGTGCCGGTAATAGACCCTTATAGGGCCTAAGCAAGCCACCGGCTAAGCCGGTGGTCTTGACTGTCGATTTTTCGGGAAAGCTCCCGAAGTATGTCGCTGCCGATCTCCTCCTCCTTTCGATTCACTCGTCAATCGCCCGTGAATCGAAATGGAGGTACATAATGAAGAAAGTCAATCTTAGGGATTTATATCCCGATGTTTACAAAAACGATCACTTTGTAGAAGTAACCGAAGATGTGCTGGAGACGATCCAAGCTGCTGAGCGTGCAGAAGCTGCCTATGACCGGAGGATGTATCGCTATAAGGCGCACTACTCCCTGGACTGCGATAACGGCATTGAAAATGCGATCCTGATGAAGTCCCAGACACCGGAAACGCTTCTGGAAGAAAAGCAGCTGCGGGAGCAGCTCTATGCCGCAGTGATGGCTCTGCCGGAGAAACAGGCTAAGCGGATCTATGCCAGGTATTACCTGGGTATGCGCGTGAGTGAAATCGCCGCAGCGGAGGGTGTAGACCCAAGCCGTGTCCGTGACAGTATCCGGCGTGGTCTGAAGCAACTGGCAAAGTATTTTTAGGATAGAATAACAAAGGGCGCAAGGTCTCAAAGTGCTTCTGGCACAGGGCCTTGCGCCTTATCTATATTTGGTCATTTAATAGGTTTGATTATGCAGATTATTAGAACAACTAAATATTTTACAATATTAAAAGTTCGTACAAACAAGGTATTTTGTACGGACTTTTTTCTTGACCTTCTTTTCGTATTTTCCAAAGGTATAGACGGTATTTCCGTTTATATATTTCAGCGTATGCGGAAAGGAGGTGAGATTATGAACACATCTTCTTTCGAGCATATCGTTAGAATACAGTTTAATGCTTTGATGATGACTGTTATTAAATGTACAGTAAAAAGCAGAAACAGACAGTTTGCAAGACGTTCTAAGCGTGAAGTTTTATTCTGTGAATTATCAGATACGAAAAATCTTGAATGTGTAACAGAGGATAAATATTCTTGTGATTACATTTCTTTTGAAGTCTTGAATTTCACAATTCAAATATCAAACGAGAAACTTGCTATTGCTTTATATAAGTTATCGAGTAAAGAGCGTGATGTAATTCTATTACGCTATTTTCAAAGCATGAGCGACCAAGAAATTGCAGAATTATATCATGTATCACGTTCTGCTATTTATCGCAGAAGAAGTAATGGATTGAAGAAATTAAAAACAGTATTGAAAGAAAGGAATTGAACCAATGAAAAAAGAATATGGCTACCCTACATTAAAAGTAATATGTCAAGCGTCTACTGGAAATGAAACTGCCATAAGAGAGATTTTGAAGTTTTATGACGCTTATATCTGTAAATTATGCTTGCGTCCGTTTTACCACTCTGAAAGTGGTAAAATCATTATGCAGGTTGATGAAGAATTAAAAGGTCAAATTCATACAGAAATGATGAAAGCAATCTTGAAATTTGAAATCAGAGTGAAGTAATCATATTACATGAATAAAAAACGGGAGATACACAGATGTTTGTGCTATCTCCCATGTTATTTTTTGTGTCATATCAAGGCTCATTCAATCGTGGTAAATTCGTGGTAAAATGAATGATTTTATATACTTACAAATGCTTGAAAGTGTAGTATTTATAAGGAAAATCAAAAATCAGATATAAAATTTTTTTCAATACTGTTAGGTTTTTGTTGCTCGTATGGAATTATGCTTAAGACTTTCCATAGTATAAGCCCTCCTCACAGCACTTTCTCGTATTACACCTTTTCTATTTATTTTAAGAGTAATTGAATAATAGTTACGAATGCCCAAACAAAAAATAGAACACCGTCCAACTTAGCAACCAAATTCAAGATTTTATTTTCTATTTTTTCTACTCCGCATATAGCATTAAAATTCATCAGAGAAAATGCTAAAATCAATAAAGAGTAGTTTGATAAATTGTTACTATCCCCATTATAAAGGGCAAAAGCATACCCCGCCCAAAGAGGAAGTAAAGCAACTAAAGTAAAGCCTTTTAAAAACTTCATGTCTTTTCTTTCACTTGAAAAATAATTTTCTGTTAAATGTTTGTCTGCCATAATAGCAACTCCTTTCAAGATTATTGGAAGTTATCTCCCTCTTTTATTATAATTTTTTTCAGCCTAATTGTAAAGTATTTCTTACTATTTGTATTAAAAAATTGTGCCTGTTTTTTAACAAGGAAAACAAGCACGAAAAATATTCATCATTCAATCTTCTTATATATCAAGATTGCAACAACTTGTATCGTTAATACAATATTATATATCCATTGTACACCATTAGCCATACTATAAAAATCCATAGGTGTTCGCATAGAAAGTTTCGCAAAAACATTGACAAGAATAATAAATGCAATCGTCGAGATAATACTTGCTTTGCCGATAATTGCCCGTCCTCTTTCATCTCGTGATGTTTTCAAAAAGAATAGTACAATTACAGCAATAGTAATAGGAACGCAGTAATATGTTCCTATTACAAGTATTGTTTTATTATTGATAATCGCCTCAAACAATTCTATCATTTTTCTGCCTCCTCAAAGTCAAATAAATCTTCAATCGCTACATCAAATACTTTCGCAATGCTATATGCCAACAACATGGACGGATTATATCGGTTTCTTTCAAGCTGTATAATTGTTTGCCGAGATACTCCAACAAGGTCAGCGAGTTCCTGTTGGCTCATTCGTTTTGTAGCTCTATAAATATGTATCTTGCTGTCAAAAGAATACTTTTGCTTTGCCATTTAGCCACCGCCTTATTTTAATTTCAGCTTATTATAACATATTTCTTACTTTTTGTGTGGAATTTATGATTATGCCATATAGAAAAAGCGTGTAAATCTGTACTGAATCGCTTCTTTGATAAAACCTTTCATTTCCAAATCTACCGCAAGACGTAAGTTGTTGTTATCGTCGTAAAACGGACGCATACAGCATTGATTGATATATGGGTCATAAAATTCCAAGATTTTTGAAATTGCTGTTTCGTCGCCGTCGCAGGCTTTGGAAATAACCGTGAAAGTCGGTGTCAGCTCTTTTGGCATTTTTCTTTTTCCTCCTCAATCAGTTGCTTTAACTTGTCTAGTGCTTGTATTCTGCACTTCGTTACATTCGCTCTGGAACAGTCAAGCATTTTCCCAATGTAAGTGTCCGTGTCCCCAATGAAAAAATACTGTAAAACGATATTACGCTTTCGTTCTTCAATAGCTTTCAATGCACGAGCCAGTTGTTCATCTTCGATTGATACTTTTTCTCCACAGACTTCAAATACTGCAACATAATCCGTAGAATATGTATCTTCTGTACCTATGGAATTTAAGAGGTCGTCCATAATTTCGGCGAATGGCATTTCTTTTTTCTCTGAACGACGTATCGCTCGATAGAAGTCAATCGCTCTATGACGTATAACTGTTTTAATAGCACAATCGAATTGATGACAGGTTTTTTCTTGTAGTTCTGACGGTTTCATTTTCCTCACCTCCTTTCGCTAGTCGAAAAGAGGTGTCTGCCCCTTTTCATATATACCGCGTTGAAAGTGGGGTACAGCGTAACCAAAATCAAAAAAAACTTAAAAAATTTTTTTCTGGCATGAAAAAAGCCCGCACAAAACATATAGTCTGTACGAGCCTTTGAAACTGTATTGTATTTAGTTCTTATAAAAATGCCGTTAGGGTCAAATTGATTGTGTCGAGGTATATCTAAAATATTCCATAATGACAGCTCCTTTACGGCACTATTCTTGTTTATTCAGACAGAAAAGAAATTGCACCGTTTTTAATTTCTAAGATTTCGTCGGCTTCTTCTGCCAAATGCTTACTATGTGTAACGACAACAACACATTTTCCTAATTCATGTGCAGTCTTTTTCAGCAAAGCAATGATTTCATCAGCGGTAGTTTCATCAAGATTTCCCGTCGGTTCATCTGCCAAAAGTACATGAGCGTCGCTGGCTAAAGCTCTTGCAATCGCCACACGCTGTTGTTGTCCACCAGATAGTTGCAATACATTTCTCTGCCAGTATTCTTTTCCAATGCCGACTTCTTCCAATAATTTTTCAGCATTTCCACTACCACCTAATTTGACATTTTCAACCGTTGTCAAATAATCAATCAGATTATAATTTTGAAATACCAATGAGATATTATGCTTTCTGTGGTAATTCAGCCCTTTTTTTGTAATGTCCTCGCCATTGCAAAGTACAGTCCCTTTTACCGCTGTGTCTAAGCCTGCTAACAACGATAAGAGTGTTGTTTTTCCTGCACCACTCGGACCGACAATGGTATAG
>SKES01000330.1_pt1 | contig 46369 bp, 63 predicted proteins | sample 4826851 | NCBI WGS metagenome assembly SKES01 (sample SAMN11008803, study PRJNA524170) | human gut metagenome | biome: Human fecal sample; material: Feces; isolation source: fecal sample from pouch patient p52 | host: Homo sapiens | place: Israel: Tel-Aviv | collected 2016-09-04 | reverse complement strand
GCTAACCATCAAGAGATTTGCTAAAATAGCGCCACTAAGTGTGAATGGCGTTCAAAAAAATACCATGAAGCTGACTTTTACAACAACAAAAGTTGGAACAAGCAATGTTGTAGCAGATAATGGGTCGGCTGGTGGTGAATGGTCAAGCATTTCTGAATTTAAGGCATCTAATGCAAATTTGGGCAAGGAATACCCTGCGGATACTTCGTTCATAGTTACTGGTAAATTAGAGGATAGATTTTCGGTCTCGGAATTTCAAACTACAGTGCCTACCGATAAAATTATTATGTCCTACGATCAACAGGGCGTGGGGATTGGTAAATACCGGGAAAATGGGGCGCTTGATGTCAATGGATTAATTTATTCAGGTTCAAAGCCAATCCAGCACCACCGACTTACAGAAGTTCGAGGTGCTGCGATTATTGAATATAACAACACGAATCTTGATGATTACAGAACGACAGGCTTCTTCTCAGTAATGAGCACGATGAAGAACTATCCTATCAACAAGCCTAAACCTACAGAACAAGTAGGGTTCTTAGAAATAATAGAAGGACTGGGTGGTATCCATCAATCACTGACAACAAGTTCTGGCAGGTTCTTCAAACGAACCCTAACGCAGAATACAGTTGGAAATTGGGTTGAGTTTGTGCAAACCAACCAACCCGTTGTTAAAAAAGAAATCCCGATAGGCTATGGTGTCAAAGCTAACATAGTACGACAAGGTAGTGTAGTGACCTTCAGTTTAATCAGAGGTATCCACTCTGTCGTCGAGGGAGAACACAGAGAATTGGATGAAAAAATTCCAAATGGGTTCAAACCCTGCGTGCAAACACATTTGATTGTTAACAAAAATGTAGCCAACCAACACAAAGAATGCGCAGTGTGGCATTTTGAATCTAATGGAAATATATTTTTTTCAAACCCAAGTTTTGGAGATGCTGTCTACACAGGGACAGTCACTTACATAACCGAAGACGAATATCCAACGGTCGAAGAATGAAAGAAAGGAAAATAATTATGTCACTTAAAATCACAAAACAACGCACAATCAACGCAGAATTTAATGTCATAGAAGAAGGAGCAACAGTTCTGGTTAAACAGACTTACATCAGCATTGACGAGAATGCAGTATCTAGTGTTCAAGAGAATCTTCTTAACGCTGAACTCTACGCTAAACATCGTCAAGAGATGCGTACAGACGAACATGCATTGCGTGACTTGCGTTATAAAATAGAAGATGAAATCTTGGCTGATACTACTGCAGGAGTGTGATAGATGCATAAACCAGACGGCATCTTTGGCGTGTTTGAAGTTGTCAAAGATTTCTACGAGCATGGCATAGACGAACACCTCTGGGTGTTCCTGCTCATGCTTGTTATCGTTGCTGATATCGTTTTGGGCGTTTCAAGGTCATGGGCTTTCCATGAGTTTTCGAGCCGTAGGTTTCGAAAAGGATTGGTTAGCCACACGGCTATGTTGATTATCGTAACCGTGTCTTATCCGTTTATGGTTTTCATGAATCTAGGCGGTGCTATGGATGCCTTTATCTTCGCCATGCTATCAGCGTATGGGGCTAGTATTTTAGCTAGCTTATCGGCTCTAGGGGTTGAAATCCCCTTCATTGACAGATTTGTCAAGAAAAATATTGATAAGGAAAAATTTAATCTCATCGAGGAGGAAGAAAAAGATGATTAATTTTAAACTACGCTTACAAAACAAAACTACTCTAGTAGCTCTTATCTCAGCAGTATTTTTGATGCTGCAACAATTCGGGCTTGAGATTCCACACAATATCCAAGAGGGTGTTAATACTTTCGTTGTGATTTTGGTAATCTTGGGTATCGTTACCGACCCAACAACTAAAGGTGTTGGAGACAGTGAGCAAGCATTGGGTTACCACGAACCAAAACAAGATTAATCGAACGAAGGAGATATTAACAATGAGTAAAATTGAATCAAGTATTGCACGCATGCATCATCTACAATCAATCCCAGTTCATTACGACATGGGTGACCGTTACGGAAATGACGCTGACGGAGATGGACGCATTGAATTTGACTGCTCGTCAGCGGTAAGCTATGCGCTCGAAATCAACTTGAATAACAACACAGAATCACTTCAACAAGCACTACCAGCAATCGGTTATGCGAAAATTTACGATGCTGTAGACGGCACATTCGATGGCCAACGTGGAGATGTGGTAATTTGGGCACCTCGTGATGGTTCAAGCTCTCTCGGTGCGTTTGGCCACGTATTAATTATGACCAGTGATAGTACAGCTATTCACTGCAACTACGGAATGGACGGCGTGACTGAAAACGACTATAATTATATCTGGGATCTAAACGGTCGTCCTCGTGAAATTGTCTTCCGTGAAAGCGGAACACCTCTTCCAGCACCAGCCCAAAGCGAATTTGAGCGTGAATTAGATGTTAATACACGTTTAGAAAAGTCAGACAAGCCTTACTATGAAGGTACACTTACCACTGACTACTACGTTGAAGCTGGTCCTCGCATCGATAGCCAAGACAAGGAATTTCTCCCAGCAGGCACACGAGTCCGTGTTTACGAGAAACTAAACGGCTGGTCTCGAATCAACCACCCAGACAGCGCTCAATGGGTTGAAGACCAGTACTTGGACGATTGCACAGATATGTAAATAACAGACCACGAAAACTATAAAATAAAAAAAGGAGTATATCACCTCCCCTCACACTGCAGTAGGGATACCATGGCAGTAGTGGTCGAAGCCCTGGCACTTGCTGGGGCTTTTTTTATTTGCTATAATATATCTATCCATCATAGGCAAAGAGCTACGAGGTTATCTCATAGCTCTTTTTTATTTGTGATTTCCATAGATAAGTGATACTATAGTCATGAAATACTTGGCGTCATTTCGATAAATTTCTTGAACTGTCCCGGCTTTATGCCGGGCTTTTTTATTTTGCAAAAAAACTTAAAATTCTTTATCAAAAGTGTTGACAAACTATCATGTATGATATATAATATACATGTAAGATAAAGAAAGGGAGTAAACGAAATGAAATCACAAGTAATGAGCCTAGCATGGAAAATCTTCAAAAACGAAAAAAACGACGTGACTTTTTCTGAAGCATTGAAATTTGCTTGGAAGGCCGTTAAACGTCAAAACATGACGGATGATTTCTATTTCTTCCGCTCTTCAAACGTAAAATTCCAAGGTGTTAAAAAATGGTTTGCTGAAAAAGAATTTCGTGGACGCGACAAGAAAGATTTGGCCTTCATGTCAGTAAGTGCGATCAGTGTTAAAGGATTGGTCGAAGAAACTGATAAAGCGGTTAAGCTTGAAATCGTGACACCTTACGGAGTTTCTGCTAAATGGTACCCAAAAAGTGTAATTGCTTAATAAAAAAGGAGAGATCAAAATGACTACTTACAAAGAATATAAACAAGGATTGAAAGAGCAGCGTGAGAGAATACAAGCCATTCGCAATGAAGTTTTCTCAGACAAAGTGGAAAAACTAGAAACAGATCTCGTGAGAATTTCGAACGGAGACGTTTATAAAATTATTCCACGTTTTGGCACTAAATACGAAGATAGCCGAATCATCAAGCTGGATCCGGAAGATGTGGAATATAACATCGAAGAAGCTCGCAAAGTTAGAGAGCTTGCGAAAATTATGGCAAGCAAGGATTAAAAACAGAGGGACAAAGACATGATTATTAACAATGACGTTAAAGAGTTGATTTTGGAATACGTAGGACGATATTTCAAATTTGAGAATGATTTTTATAGACTGCCAAACATCAAATTTACTGATGCTAACTGGCAAAAATTCAAAAACGGTGATACTTCTATCGAAAAAATGGGAGCAGCACGGGTGAACGCCATGCTTGATTGCCTATTTGACGATTTTGAACTTGCTATGATTGGCAAGGCTCAAAACGATTACTACTTGGACAATTCTTTAAAAATGAATATGCCGTTTTATGCCTATTATGATCAATTCAAAAAACAGCAACTCTTAAAATGGCTTGAAAATAGCCATAGTGACATCATCGGAGGTGCTGGAAGAATGTACACGGCTAGTGGGAATTGGATTTCTAGTGCTTATTTAGAGATTGCGTTAGAATCCAGCTCTATCGGTGGCGGTGGCTATATGCTTCAAATGCGGTTCAAAAACTACTCAAGAGACCCTAGACCGATACCAGCAGGTCGCCAAAATCGTCTCGAATGGATTGAAAACAATTTAGAGAACATCCGATAATGTCCGTGCTAGATGAAAAGAGGAAGTAAACGAAAATGAGAATCAACACTACTAGAGTTTATATGGTATTGATGAATAAGGCTATACCTGCTGATTATTTAGAAAATGAGATTGGTATCAGTTGTTCTGTTATTGAAAAAGTGAGAGATGACGAGAGCGAATTTAAAAATCTAACTCTTGATGTTGTTACGAAAATTCAAAAGTGGATTGATGATGGCAATTACACGTTTAGTTATGATTACAGTGAGTTTATCGAGGAATTAGAAGAAGATCTCGCTGAGGGTTTAATAGATGATTACCTATTCGTTGTTCGTGGTGATTACGACGAAGCCTTAGAGAAATGCCCTATCATTGACTACTACTACACTTCCGAAGAGATTGAAGAAGGAGATCTCGCAGAGAAGACCCTGGCAGCTTCTGTCTTGGATGAAATGAAATCAGACAACGAAATCTTTTAACCGTTCAAGTGAGCGGTTTCTTCGTTTAACGATGTAATCTGGGAGCGATAAAAGACTAGGGTTATCCTAGCCTTTTTTGTGTATTTGAAAAAAGGGGCAAATAAGGGGCAATAAGTGTAAACTTTAGTAACTTTATGTGTATTTTACCGTCTATATCTTACACGCATATATCCTTATTTAATAGGTTTTCTTCCTATTATATACGCATTTAAAAACCGATTAACTTTTCCGCACAGTAAAATAAGATTTAAAGAAAAAAGCCTATCATATCAAGGTTTTAACCTTGGTAGGTAGGTCTTTTTTTATTCTAAGGGGCAAGAAAGGGGCAAGTTATCAATGATTTCAACTACCTTATTTTTCATTTTGTTGGTGACGTGGGTATAAATCTTCATCGTTGTATCACTGTCATCATGTCCAACTCTATCCATGATAGCCTTTAACGGGACACCATTCTCAGCCAGATAGCTGACCAGCGTATGTCTGAAGATATGTGATGATATCGGTTTATTAATCGGCTTATCCAGTCTCTTGTTAGCAGCTTGGATAGAATTGTTAAATGAGTTCCGTTGAAGTGGCACTCCCTTGTCAGTCACAAAAATATAATCTCTATCCATGTTCACCCAATCGTCTGATAGCGACTTGTTTAGATCACGAATCTGTATAGCTTCATCCAGCAATTCTATTTCACGTTTAGTTAGTTTATTGCTACGGTAGCCGGCTGGCGTTTTAGGTGGTTCTTTCTTAGCCCTCTTGTAGCCTTGGACACTATCAAGAGTCCCAAAAATATCAAGGTAGCCGTCCTCTTTTCTGTAATTGCACGTTTCAAGGGCTACCGCTTCACCGATTCGAGCACCGCTGACAAAGAGAAACTCTGCAAGGATGGCATTTCTATAAGTGCGTTTTTGCTTTCGTAATTCTGCAAGTAGCGGAAGTAGTTCAGTGTCTATCTCTAGAAATTTATTTCTTATCTTGTCGTAATCCTCCATCGTTTGTTGTTTCTTGGGAAGTTTTGCTTGTCTTGCAGGGTTGCTAGGAATGTAACCAACGGTGCAAGCGTAATCGAAGGTAAGGTTTAAAATAGATTTAACACGCTCAAGGATTGAACGTGGAACATCGGCATCGTTGATAAAGCGTTGGATATAGTGTGTATCAATGTTTGCTATTTTGACATCTACAGCGAAATTCTCTTCGACATACCTGACATTGCTGGTCATGGAACTAATCGAAGTCCTTCGAATGCCTTTCTTGTGGAATTCCCACCATTCGTGCAACACGTCGTTAAATGATGCATCGGTAGTGTTTAAGCCAGCCATCTTCTCAGCTATCTTATCATCAAGTAAGCGTTGAGCCTCTTTCTTTGCTCGATTAGAGCCACTATTGAGCGTTACAGATACCCGTTTCCATTTCTCAGTGTAATTGTCCTTGTATCTTTCGAAATATTTATATTTCCCGTTTGGTAATTCTTCTACCCACATTGCTATGTCTCCTTAATTTTGGTAAAATGGGCATAGAAAAAAGAAAACATAACCCAGTTGGTTTGTTTTTTTAGCCATTGTATTTCTGTTTTCTATTTTCTGTGATGCATAAGCTCTATAATCTAACTTTGGCGAGGGAGATTATAGGGCTTTTTTTAGTTTTCAAGATGTTTAATTATTTTATCCAGTTTATCGTTTAAGATTTGCTGTTTTTTTTATTAATCCATGAGTCCTTGTTGTCTAGCCCACTCAACTTGGCTATCATGCCAGTTTTGGCGTGCTTGCTGGTCTGCTTGCTCTCTTGCTACTTCAGGGGAATCGGAAGGGACCCCACCGTATCCCGGCGTATAGCCGTATTGTTCGGTCGCTTGGTCTACTTGTGATTGCGTAGGACCTACGCCGTCAATAGGCTGTTCTTGCTGAGCTTGAGAAGCTTCAGTTTGCGTCTGTTCTTGTGGTTGTTGTGGTTGTTGTGGTTGTTCTGAACTTGAACTACTAGAAGTTTTTGAAGTCGAAGAAGAACTATGCTTGCTTGACTTTGAGGTGTGCTTTGTTACTTTAACAGTTTTTGACTGTTTCGTTTCCTTCGGATCCTTCCCAGACCGTGGCACAAATATTAAGCCAAGACAGAATAAAACTATAATTGTTAAGATATACCATTTGTATTTTTTCAAAAGTTTCATATCAGTTCCTCATCATTTTTAAATATTCATTTTTTACAAAAGTCTCATCGCAAATCGTGGTGAGATTGTATTTTTCCATGAAGTGTAAGTAATTGAAATCATCAAGATTTTCATTTTTCAACAACTCATGGATCATATTTCTATTTGCTTGAGCTTCATATTTCTCTCGTAGACGCTCATAGTCTTTAGAATTGTGTTCTAGGTGGCCCAATTCATGTAAAATGACCTTCAAACGTATTTCCGGGTCTAAATCTTTATTGATATAAACCACCCTGTTTATCGGGTCGATAAAGCCGTTTCTGGGCCACTGACTAGAATCAAACTCACAGATAGAGACGCCGAACTGCTCAAGCAATTCACTTTCAGTCATATCCCCTCACTTCTCTTTGCTACTCATATATCCCGCAATGATGCCACGGATAGCCCGCTTATCATCCTCTGTAAGAGGTTTACCGTCGAACATCATGGCGTTGTCAATAATGCTGTCTATGTCATGGGCGTTGGTTGGTTGTTCTTCTTTCGTCATAGGAACATCGTACCCCATGAGCCATGCTTCAGATACCCCTAACGTTCTAGCAAGTAGCACTAACTTTTCTTGGTCTGGTGTTGATTTTCCATTGATGTATTGAGACAAAGCACTCTTTCCAAGTTTTACGCCCAATTCCTTTTGGTGAACTTTCGAAAGGGAAATTACGTCAACTTGTTTTAAATTTCGCTCGCTCATAACTTGTTGCAAGCGTGCAGCAGTAGTGTTTTTCATATTCTTTACCTTTTTCCTTTATGGATTCATTATATAGTAGAAATTGCAAAAGTTCAAGAAAAAAACAAAAAAAGTTCAAAAAATTGAACAAAAGTGTTGACAAATAAAAAGAGAAGGATTAAAATAAAACCATAAAGTTCAAGAGATTGAACTTAGAAAGGAGAACTCAATGAGATTTAACTACGCTAAATTAAAGGGTCGTATTAAAGAAAAATACGGGACGCAAGAAGCTTTTGCAAAAGCTATCGGCTTAACTCCCTCAAGGTTTTCATTCAAGATCAACGGGAAAGCGAAGTGGAAACAAGACGAAATTGTAAAAGCGGTTGAACTATTAGAAATCTCACAAGATGAGATAGTTGAATATTTTTTTAACTATAAAGTTCAAGAACTTGAACTAAATAATTAAAATTCTGAAAGGGAGCAAACATGAAGAAAATAAAAAAACTCAAAGAATTCTTTGAGTGGAATTTAGACGGATACGATGTTGCACTTGCAATTATCGGAAGTCTTACAGGGGTATTTCTGGGAACGTTGATTTTTTGGATTTTATTTAAAAAATAAAAAATTGACAGCTAGTGTGATAGCAGTTGTCACGAAAGCCACGGCTAGTGGAAACCAAAATGAAGTCAACCAAAGATATCTATTATGTTCTTTGTAAGCTTGATAAAAATAAATCCCCTCGTCAGTAACGGCGATGTCATGGGTGATGTCTTGAACCACTAACTTGTGGTAAACCAATTCGCCGAGCGGTTCGCATTGTTCATCTATCAGTTTTTTATACTGTTCAGGTTTAATGCGAGGAGATCCTTGGGAATTTCGAATATCAAGCAATGATTTTAATAATTTTCTAGCTTTTCGTGAAATGATAATCATACAGCACCTCATTAGTTTTTATTACATTATATCAAAACGTAAAGGAGCAAACAATGAACGAACTAGAAAGAACAGCCCTCAACGAGATACTGAGGACTGTGACATATATTGCTGAGAAGTTGGATGAACTAGATTCTAAGATTTCTTCGAGCGATTCACAAGTTCTTGAGCATCAAGAAAGTTGAGTTTCATTTCCATGTAGTGAATAACTCCATGCAGGTAGTTCTTTAGGTCTGTAAAGTCTTTGTCGGGATTGTTTCTGTAGTAATGACCTTCGTCATTGCCGATATAAGCAGATGCAAGAGCGAATGTTTTAAGATCTTCATCCTTAATATATTTTTCAATAACTTGTTTTAGCGACATTTTAATGATTTTATCTTCATCATCGGGGTTGGTAACAATAGAGAAATCTTTAACAAAAAACTCAAGTGCCTTTCGATATCCTATACCTGCAATGTGGTCTAATTGTTCATGCTCAGCTTTCAGTGCTTGGACATAGATTTGCTTGCCGATTGGAGAAACCGTCTCTACATCGTCAGATATAGGTATATCGCTTGGAAGATCAGGAATTACTTTAATGCGTTCAATTGCGTATTTTCCGGTGTATGAATTGGGAAAATAAGCTATAAATTCCTCCGTCCAGAAGTGCTTACAACCTAAGCATCTAAATGTTAATACCAAATGTGTTTCATCTTCTGTGAGAGGGAAATAAGAAGAATTTACAAGGTCTGGATTGGTTGGTCTTTTACAAATTGGACAGATGTCTTCAACGGTTACAGGTCTAGAAACAGAAGAGCTTATTTTTGCTTGAAATATCATAATTCTTCTCCAATCATTTTATTGTCTCTATTATACCAAATTTAGAAAGGGAAAAAGTAAATGCAAGAAATAGCAGTAACAAATGACTTCGATTATTCCGTGCTAGACACAACGACAAAAGAGTTTCTCGAAGAACGAGCCAATATCATTTATGGTATTCAAAGCAAGAGTGCTTACGAAATCGGAAAACAACTTGCTAGAGCTCAAGAGGAACTTTCCACCAGAGGTTATGGTTGCTTCGAAGAATGGTATAGAAGTTTAGGGTTTAAAAAAACCAAAGCTTATGAATATATCAATCATTACAATTTCGTTTGTTCGCAAAACGAACAAGCAAATATTGAAAAATTCGAAAGTTTACCAAAAGTGTTGCAAGCCCAAGTGTCCAAACCATCTGCAAACCCAGAAGTTAATCAAGCAGTTTTCAATGGTGATGTCACAACTCACAAAGAATATAAAGAGCTAGAGCGTCGCCTCAAAATCAAAGACCAAGCACTCGAAGCGGTCAAAGGTGAGTTGGAACGTGTCAAACAAACCAAGACTACGGAAAAGGTAATTGAAAAGGAAGTTATCCCAGACGATTACAAAGCTACGCAAGACCTCAACAAGCAACTTTTAGGCAAAAACAGAGACCTAGCGGACGAGCTTGATTCAGTCAAAAGAAGTTTACGACTTAAAGAAGCGTCTTACGAAATGCTTGAAAAGGAAACGTCTGAAGCACTAGCTTTGAAAGAATCTATCGAACACTTACGAGCTGATAAAGAAAAGCTAGAAAATAGCGTGACTAATATCTTCAACCTCAGTAAGCTCGTTACCAAGTTTGAAGATTTCTTTGATAGCAAGATGGCACCGCTCAGATTTAAAACCCTTATCCAAGGAATTGGCAAGGACGCCCAGATTGAAAAGCTCAGAGACATCTTGACGCTAACTGAAAACTGGTTAGACGAAATGAATAAGATTGTCCCAGAAAGCGGAAGAACAATCATAGAAGGAGAAATTATCAATGAGTAAAAAGAAAGATAAGAAAAAAGAAAATCTGCTCGCCGAAACGGTTGAAATGCAGAAAAAACAAGCCATGAACCTTGTGGCACAAAGCACCGTTAACCAACAGCTTTTGGAAGAAGTTATCGGAATCAAGGAAGAAATGGACAGAAATGTTAAGAAGACAAATCAAAAGCTCACTGACATTGAGTTGCTTGTCGAAGAAGTTAACAAGAAAGTCCATATCGACGATGGTGAAGCAAGCAAGATTAAAAGCGTGGTCTTTAGTAAAGCTGGTGTTTTCGCAGATATGTACTTCAATGAGCAGAAAACACATCCTAGCGATAATCTGTTCGCTTTGAAGAAAGGTCAGTTTATCCGCTTGATGTACTCACGTTTGAAGAAAGCTTTCAACGTGACCAAGTACACCAACATCAAGCATGTTGACGCTAAAAATGCCGTCAAATTCTTGGAAAATCTATCTTACGACGATTTCACAAAATTTGAAATTCGTGAGACACCAAAACAAAAAGAGCTTATCGCTCTTGAAAACGGATTGAAAGAAATCGGGTGACGCTTATGGAAATTACCTACAAACCAGTCGGGATCAATGAAACGGCTGAGTGGGGAGATTACGACCACCTCATGCAGAGATGGGAAGGTCTAGGGAAGTCGATGGCAAAGAACCTCATTCGAGAAATGAGGGATAACAAAGACTTTCGAGACTACGTATTTAACCCAACACATAAACTGGTTTTCATCAACTATGAAGGTTTTAAGTCCTTCATCGAATGGAAAACCAGAAACAGATTCAAATAGCACTAATATCCCAACCGTAGCAATGAGCTAACGAAGCAAAAAAAATAATTATCTTTTTTTAAACAATATCAACAAAAAAGCCTACCAAGTGGCTAGCGGTAAGTACGTAAACATATCATTAACGATGACTCCTAAATTTAAATGCTTCGTTAGCTTGCTGGTGCGGTTGGGACAGAAAGGAAATAAACAAATGAAAGCATCAAAACTATTTAACTGGATTTGGTCAAAAAAACAGCCACAACAAGAATGTTTCTTTGAACCAGTATGGACACCATACGAGGAAAACGAACGCAAGTATGAAGCACGCCAAAAACGTGAGCGTGAATTACTAGCAAAATACGGAAACCGATAACATTACCATCTTCAATCCGTAGCCACGGCTCACCGTGGAGTGTAACTTATACCTTTCCCCAAAAAAATCTTTACTAAATTACTTTTTTCCTAATTTTCCCATTCATAAGTCTAATAAAACATTGAAATACGACACGGTGGGCTATGGGTGCGGATTGAAGCACTAAAAAAAACACAGGTAAGGGCCTGTGCTAGAAAAAAAACATCTATACAAGGAGTATACCATGAAATCTTTTGACACTCAAACAGTCGCTAAACCATCTTTCACTAAATCAAAAGCCTACGGGCTTTGTGGCACGCTTGCACTTGCTACAGCATTGCTTATCGGTGCTGGATCAGTATCAGCGGACGAAACTGCTCAACCAGTAGTAGATAATCAACCTACTGTATCTAATGTCTATACTGCTGACAACGCTGGCAACGTGACCGTGACACCATCTGAAACAGTGCAACCAGTGGAAACAGCGCCAGTTACCGAAACACCAGTAGCAAGCACACCAACTACTGAAACAGCACCAGTCACTGAACCAGTAGCAGAAACACCTAAACAGCCTACTGAGTTTGTAAAAGAAGGTGACAATATTCAAGTAACAAATCCAGATGTTGCTATCGACCAATCTAATGGAGACGGAAAATATTCAGGCTTCACAGTCGAGTACAAGGATGTGAAATTCCCTGACGATATGGCTATCAACGAAGGCGATAAAGTCACATTCAACTTGCCAAAGGAAATCACTTTCCAAACAAATTATGACTTTGATGTGAAAAACCCAGAGAATAACGTGGTTGGTAAAGCGTCTACGAACGTAGCAACCCAAACAGTTACTACAATCTTCAATGACTACTTCAAAAACCACCCATTGAACAAGCAAATGAGCTTGAAGTTAGATGCTAAGTGGACGGATGCCGTTGAATCAGGTAAGCCTGTGACCGTTAATTTCAACGGTACAGTCGTTACTGCAAACATCGGCAAAGAACAAGAAATCGGCAAGGATGAATTGGTCGCTAAGTGGGGTAGCCAAGACAAGGATGACCCTACTGTGATTGACTGGACTATTCGTGTCAACTATGCACGCCGTGTCCTAAACTATGTGACACTTATCGATACTATGAGCGACAATCAAAAGCTTGTAGACGACTATTTTGTAATGAATTATGTCGATAGCGTTGAACCTTGGACGGATAAAGGGTCAGCAATGGAACTTATCAAGTCAATGGCTAAATCAGACCACGGGTTTGAAATTAAAATGGATCGCCTTGATCGTATGGTTTATATCTGGTACAAAACTAAACTTGTCAATGCGGTTAAAGATTCAACCAACCCAACCAACAAGGTTGAGTTGAAAGCCGAAAATGATGGTGCTACATCTTCTAGCCGTGCCGTCTTGGTCGGTGGTAAAGGTGATGCCAGTGGTGAGAATAAACCCGAACCAACATTCGAGATCCCTCGTGAAGCTCCAAAAGTTGAAATTCCAGAGTTTGAGGGTGGTATCCCCGGCATTCCAGAAGTTAGAGAATTGCCGGAGTATACCGAGCCTATCGGTACGGTTCCAAACGATGCGCCTAAGGTGGAAATCCCAGAATGGAACGGCGGCACAGTGCCAAATGAAGCACCAGTACATGACAAGCCAGAGTTCCAAGGTGGTATTCCGGGCATCCCAGAGGTGCGAGAACTCCCACCATTCGAAGGTGGAGTAGTTCCGAACGATGCCCCCATCCTCGATTTGCCAGAGCTTGAAATCCCAGAAGAACCAACTAAGCCAACACCAGAAAAACCTAGCACGCCAGAAAAAGCCCCTAAAACGAGCGTAGAGCGTTCTAATGGCAAAGTGGCACAATCTACCCCAGTAACTTACAAACTCGATTCTGAGCCAAAAGAGGTGGCAAATACGACGGTTTACGGTGGCACTCTACCACATACTGGTGAGAAAGAAGGCATCGCTAGCACTCTAGGATTGGTAGTGATTGCTGCCGGCATTACTGGACTTACTCTTGGATTTAAGAAACGCAACGAAAAATAATTAAATAATTGAAGCGGTGGGAGGGAGGCATTAAACATGGCAAAACTATATGAACTAACGGGAATCTTCCTAGAAATCGATGAAATGGATGTGGACGATGAAACAAAACTCGACACCTTGGATTCGATTGATTGGGAACGTGATTTCTCAGAAAAAATTGAAAACTGTATCAAGGTTATTCGAAATAAAGACGCACGGATTGAAGCCTATAAAACTGAAATCAAGCGACTACAAGCCTTGAAATCGTCTGAAGAAAAAGCAGTCGAGAGAATTAAAAATAGTATCTCGGACGCTATGAATTTAACTCAGCATGACAAGTTAGACACCACACTATTCAAAGTCGGTTTCCGTAAGTCTAAAGCAGTAGTAGTGGATGAAGAGAAACTTCCTAAGAAGTATCAAATCGTTAGCTACAAACCGGACAAGAAAACGATTAAAGAGCTACTTAATAGTGGTGCAACTATCCGAGGTGCTCATATTGAGGAAAGGAGAAACTTAAGTATCCGATGAAAATTACTAAAGCTACAGAATTAAAAAATAACGATGCTTGTTATCTGATTTATGGTAATCCGGGGTTTGGTAAGACTTCAGCAGTCAAACATATCCCTGGCAAGACGCTGGTTATCAATATCGATAAATCAGCCAAGGTGTTAAGCGGTTGTGAAAACATCGATATCGCAGACGTAGACACTCATAAAATTTGGGATGAATGGTTAACAATCGTCAAGGAACTATTAAAAGGAGCCAGTCAACCATACGACACTATCGTAGTCGATAATGTTTCAGAGCTATTTCGAGCGTGCCTATCTAATCTAGGTCGTGAAGGTAAGAACAACCGTGTGCCTTCGCAAGCTGACTACCAACGTGTCGATTTCACTATTCTTGATAGCTTACGAGCTTTGTTGCAACTCAACAAACGGATTGTGTTTATCGCATGGGAAACCTCTGATCAGTGGACGGACGAAAACGGCATTATCTACAATCGTGCCATGCCAGATATTCGCTCGAAAATTTTAAATAACTTCCTCGGTCTAACCGACGTGGTGGCTCGACTTGTCAAAAAAACCACTGAAGATGGTGAGGAAGTGAGAGGGTTTATCTTGCAACCGTCAGCGAGTGTCTACGCCAAAAATCGTCTCGATGAGCGAAAGGGGTGTAAGGTAGATGAGCTTTTCGCTACGGGATTACCAAAAGGAACTGATAACTGACATAATCGAATCCATGAAACGAGGTAATCGCAAAATCATGGTTCAATCGCCCCCTCGAAGTGGCAAGACAGTAGTAATGGCTTACATTGCTAAAGGTGCAACAGATAAAGGGAACACCGTTCTATTCTTCAGTCATAGAAAAGAAATCAATGAACAGGTTGTCAGCACGTTCGAAAGGAACGGTGTTGATATGACTCTTGTAACCATTGATAGCGTGACTAAGATAGCACGAAACCTTGATAAGTTGCCAGAGCCATCAATCATATTGATTGACGAAGCCCACCATGTTAAGGCTAAGACCTACCTCAAAATTATTGAATACTACACTAATAGCGTTGTTCTCATGTTTACCGGTACACCAGCCCGACTAGACGGTAGTGGGTTCGATGATATCGCAGACGACATCGTTCTCGGTAAGTCAGTTAAATGGCTACAAGAGAACGGGAATATCGCACCGTTTAAATACTATGCCCCTTCTTTAATCGATACCACGAACCTAAAAAAACGTGGTGGAGAGTTTACTAAGAAATCCGTAGACGACACAATGAAACGTGTGATTTACGGTGATGTGATACGACACTATGAGAAATTAGCCAAAGGCAAACAAGCCATAGTGTATACACATAGCGTAGAAGCCTCTGAGAGCGTCTCTAACACGTTTAACGAGCATGGCTATAGTTCTTTCGCAATCAGTGGTAAAACGCCACCGGAAGAGCGAGATAGGGCAATGCGAGCCTTTAGAGATGGAGAACTTACAATCATGGTAAATTGTGAGCTATTCACGGAAGGTATCGACCTGCCAAACGTTGATGTTTGCATCATGCTACGCCCCACCCAATCATTATCTCTATATCTTCAGTTTGCCATGAGGGCTTTAAACCCTCGTGAAGGGAAAACAGCAATCATTATCGACCACGTTGGGAATGTCGATAGGCATGGGTTACCCAACGATGACCGAGAGTGGTCGTTGAGTGGTGTGAGCAAGCAGAAACAGAAAGCTAAACTCGGTGAGCCCACCACACGAACGTGTGATGAGTGCTACGCTACATTCTGGAGTGCTGAGCGTATCTGTCCACTATGTGGCCATGAGAATCAGCCCACGAAAGAAGAAATCGAAATCCTTCGAGAAATAGAACTCGAAGAAAGACGGCAAGCAATCAACGACAAGGTGGAAACATTCGTCACTAGTGACCAATGCCAAACCATCGCAGAATTGCAAGCCTTTGCCAAACAACACGGATATAAACCTGGATGGGTGTTTATCCAACAGAAAAAAAGAAATATTTGGAGATAAAACAATATGTTTACAATCGACTATTCACAAGCTAAAGAATTTGGATCAATCAAAGATGGCACTTATGAAGTTACCATCGACCAAGCGAAACAAGATGCTACTCAAGGCGGTGCTGACTTCCTAGACATCCGTTTTCGTATCCGTAAGGATTTTCAACAGGAACATCAAAATAACATTATTTTTCATCGCATTTTCGCTAAGAAAGAAGACGGCAAATATCCAGTCGGTTCTATCATGAATCTTGCCAAAGCTGCCGGCATCCCAGACGGGACTAAGTTTAGTAGCTTGGAAGATTACCTCGGTCAACTCGTAGGTAAAGCCCTAAAAGTTACCGTTAAGAATGAAAAATCAGAGTGGCAAGGTAAGACATACGAAAACTTAAACGTCAAACGTATGGAAGTTACCGAGCTACCAAGTCTCACGACAGGCAACCCTATGGATATCAGTGATGATATGTTGCCATTCTAATCATGGAGATGGTTGATTACGCAATCAACTATCAACGCATGGGCTACTCTGTTATTCCCATTTCAAAAAACGGCAAAACCCCTCTTATATCCTTTGCTGACAAACCTCCCATGACCGAAAACGAAATACGTAGGGCATGGCGAGAAAACCCAGACGCTAACATAGCTCTTAGGACCGATACATTTTTTGTCATTGATGTGGACATGCACGGCGATGTGGACGGCTTAACTAATCTAAGGAATTGGGAACATGCACGGTTGATACCACCAACCTTGCAGGCTATCACGCCAAGCGGTGGACGGCATATCTACTTAAAGAAAGACCCCAATCACCCTATATCACAGAATATCGGGATGATTGAGGGCGTAGATATCAAGGCACACGTTAACAATTACGTGCTAGTGCCACCGTCTAACAATTCCAAGGGGTACTACGAATGGGATGTTATACATTCGCCAAAGAATGGGAGCATAACAGAGGCACCCCTTGAGTTGATAAAGGTATTGCAAAAAATGAAGCCAGAGCCTATCCAGTATGAGATGCCGTCGTTTGCTAGTGGATATACCAAGAGCACGAAAACGACCAAGCTCTTTGAAAGCATACTGCTAGGTTTTGGCGACCAAGGAGGACGAAACAATGCCCTTACCGAATTTGTCGGTGGGCTACTCCTTCGAGGTGTTGACCCAGAAATAACTTACCATCTCGCAAAGATGGCAAACAGTAACACATCCGAGCCGTTGGGTGACAAGGAATTCGAAAGGACATTTAAGAGCATGTTAGATAAAGAAATAAGGAGGGGAATGCGTGACAACGATTGATTTCGATTATTACCGAGAACAATTATTCAGAGGCCTAGAGCCTGGAAAACCGAACAGCAAGGAAGGTATCAGAAATAAGCTAAAAGCCTACCGAAATGAGTGGTTTGAGAAATTTAAGGAAGAAAACCCAGACAAGAACAAGCCAAAAGCGTTACCAGAATTAGCGGTGGCTAAGGGGTTAAATAAATACACTCATGTCATTACCCTCGAAAATGGAAAAGTAGCCCTATATGATCCAGAGCGTGGATACTACCAGAAGGATTATCGATACGCCTACCAGCTTATCTATATCTTAGAACCTACATTCAACGAAACTAAATGCCGTAACGTTCTATTCCTACTATCAAACATGAGTAGAGAATACGAATACAACCGCATGCGAATGGATTTCGAACCAGAGTATCGAGATGTAAGGCGTTTCATCCTCGTTAAAAATGGTATCTATGACAAACAAAAAAAGAAACTACTATCGTTTGACTATAAGTTTATTAACTTCAGTACCATCGAAACAGAATTAGTCGAGAATGCCACTAAACCAACCATAGACGGTTGGGATGTCGATAACTGGTTACTCGATTTAATGAGTGGGGACAGTGAGCTTGTCGAACTACTATGGCAAGTCATTGCAGCATCACTAAACGGCAACCACTCATACCGTAAATCTATCTGGTTAGTCGGTAACGGTAACGATGGTAAAGGTACTTTCCAGCAGCTTATTAGCAACCTCGTAGGTCTGAAGAACGTAGCACCGTTGAAACTTAACCAGTTTTCAGAGCGTTTCGGTCTCGCCATCATTGAAGGTAAGACAGTGATTATCGGTGACGATGTCCAAGCAGGTATCTATGTGGACGAATCTTCCAACTTCAACTCAGTCGTGACTGGTGAGCCCGTTTCGATTGAAAAGAAAGGAGAAAATCCTTACTTAGCACAGTTCAAGAAAACGGTCATCCAATCTACCAACGCTATGCCAGTGTTTAAGAACAAGTCTAACGGTACTTACCGACGTATCGTGATTATCCCATTCAAGAAAACATTCGGGATCAATGATGATAATTGGGCGATTAAGGACGATTACATCAACCGTAAGGAAGTTTTAGAGTACGTTCTTTGGAAAGCTATCAACCTAGATTTTGACCGTTTCAGTGAGCCAAAAGCAACACAAGAACGCATGCAAGAGTTCAAGGAAGAGAATAACACGGTTTATAAATTCCTCAACGAATACCTTGCAACCGTCGAATCTACTCGTATTCCAGTTAGATTCCTATGGGATGTGTACCGCTCATGGTGTCATGAGAGCAACTACACCATCCCTAAGAAATCGAACTTTGAAAAAGAGTTAGCACAGAATTTACCGGTTGGGTGGATTAAAGATAGACAGAAACCGCTTAATTTCTTTAACCCTACTAAAGACAAGCCTGATTATTGGTATGACTTTAACTTTAAATGGGACGAAAAGAAAGCGAAGAAAGCAACCGTAGTGGTTATGGTTACTTAGTTACTTTAAGTTACTACAACCAGTAACCGCCAAAACCCTTGAAAACAAAGGGTTTCGGTTACTTTGGTTACTTAGTTACTACTTTTTATATATTTTAAATAAATAAATAAATAAATAAATATATATATAGAGAGAGAGTCAAAAAATGAGGTAACTGAGTAACCAAAGTAGCCAGAAACCTCGATATATAAGGGTTTATGGCGGTTACTCGGACTAGTAACGGTTACTGCAACCGAGTAACCGAAAGGAGAAAAAATGAAAATTCAATACTTAGAAATCGACCAAATATGCGAACCTGTTGAAAATATCAGTGATTATATCAAAGATTTTTCTGAAGCGGCAACAGTTCTTGATGTGCAATGTAATGCCATTCCAGTAATATTCAAAAATCATAACAACAAACTTATGGTTGATGATGACAGTGGTATTAAAGTTATTGCGTTTATCAAATACGAAGATAACAAAGAAGCTACGCCAGAAAAGAAACAATGGTTGAAAGAGTTCTTTGATAGACATCTCGACAAAGAAACGAAATTATTTATCGATAGTCCATTTGATAAATGGAGTACAAAGGGTGATGAAGTTTACGAAGATACTTTGCGTAACTGTTTATTCCAGCAGTGTTGTAAAGCATACACCGACAAACAGATTGCGAGCATTTATAAGGAATGGCTACAGAATCACTAATACAAAACCAAATCCGAGTGGAATTATCGAAAGCTGGGTACATGGTATTTCGGATTAACGTTGGGAAGGTCAGAATGGCTGATGGGCGTTGGTTCGATACAGGAGCACCGAAAGGGTTTTGCGACCTATTCGGATTTAGACCAGACGGACAGATATTTTTCATCGAGGTAAAGAACGAAAAAGGTCGTGTGAGAGACGACCAGAAAAAATTTATGGATGCCATGCGTAAACGAGGGGCACTCGTAGGCGTGGCAAGGAGTGTTAAGGAGGCTATGGGTATAGTCGATGGTAAAACGATGGAATGATCACATGGCTGGTGTTAAATATGCACCACGGCCATACGAACCGGCAACAGTGTTAGAACGTGTGGAATATTTTAGCCACTGGTTCTATACCACGCATCAAAAAAAAGGTGTGGTAGCTACTAAGCTAGGTATTGGGAATAAGAAACTCAATCGCATACTACTATTGGAACAATTGCCTGATGAAGAATTACTAAAGGAGATGATGAAGCTATGCGATACAAAGTAATCGTGTATTACGACAATATGCCAGACAGTGAGCATATTTTTAGCAACAAGAACGACGCTATCAACGAATTGCATCGCTTACGAGGTGTTAAATATCGTAATTCTAGGATGTATACGGTGGAAATGGAGGAATGTGATGAATGAGTTAGATTACGTAAAAAGTATGTTCGATAAATACATTTCTGAGTGTGAAAATCTTTCTAAAGAACCACCGAACAGGTGGACGGCATCGGCAGCAAATAAGTCTAAAATCAAACGTCTAGGGATTGAGCTTAGACAAGAAATGATTGACTTGGAACGAAAATATTATGTGTGAGGTGGAAACATGAACAAATTAAGTAAAATGGCAATTATTGCTGTAAGTGGTTTATTATTTTTAACTGGTTGCTCAGAGGCAAATAGAGTATCTGAAAATTTATCTACGGAGTCGGATAACTTTAATGTTGTTCGAAAAGTAACGGTGATTGATGCTATTACAAATGACGTAATGTTCCAAATGAGCGGTAGGATGTCCATCAAGGCTGATACTCATGATAAACAACTTGAAATTGTTGTAGAAAATGGCAAGAACAAATATCAAAAGCATATTATCGGTTTGTCAGATAATGTCTCTTATGTAGTAGAAGATGTTGAAGTACCGAATGTTTCAAAATACAAATATGAGATCAATTACAACCCTAAAATGTGGGTGCCTGCAAAACTAAAAAATGTTGATTAAGGGAGTTAGTCGAATGCGGTGGATAGTACGAGTAGCACGCACGATGGATGATGTTAAGGAGTGCCATTTTACAGATAAAGCGAAGGCACTGAAACACGTTGAAGCATTGAAAAAAATAAGTATAGCAGTAGATGCTACTGTATGGATGGAGGAAATTAGCGATGGCTAAATTTATTAGAGTCACAAACATCGCACAAGGAATTGACATAGACACGATTTTAAATGTCGATGATATCGGGCATATCTCTATTGGACCTAATATCATTTTTGTAAAGACACCGTTTGCAGACGGGACGAATCGAATTTATGTAAGAAGCGAAGAGATTAAAGAGTTAGAAAAGATTTTGTTAGAGGGAGAAAGCAATGGATAGACAAGAAGCAGTACAGAAATTGGCAACAGCAGGACGCCTTTCTATAGCCCATGCTGAAGATTTATATGATTCGTTCTTCCCTAAGCCAGTAGTGCCGCAATTCGTGGCGGATTGGATTGAGTATTGCAAATTTACTAATGTTAATCTGGTTCGGGCTTTATTTATTAGTGATATAGATTTTTACAATTATGGAAGTCAAGAAGATTGTTCAAAACTAAAAGAATTTCTAGGAACAGAGACAAACCAAGAAATTTTCGCTAGAGCATGGCTTGATGGCTACGAGGTCGAGAGCGAGCCTAGATATACGGTTGAGTTTAAAGGGATTGACGACAATTACAAGTTTTTGAACTATGGTACATCTTTTAAAGACTGGACTTTTGATGATGGTGAAGGCGCGAAGGGGGTGAGAGTAGCCCACACCCGCAAAGAGCTAGAAGAAGCCGACTTCGGCTGGGTGTTTGACTGCCCAGGCGTTGAAGTGAAAGAGGTGGAGGATGGAAACGATTAAATTTATTTTGATGGTCGTAGCTGCGGTTTACGCCTGGCGCACGCTGTTTGGAGGGAATGATTAATGGCAAAATCTATCGCAGAATTAATTACTAAAATCAACCGTTGGGCAGACGAACGCAATCTTAAGCAAGCTGACCCTAAGATTCAGTGGATGCGTGTGACTGAAGAAGTCGGAGAAATTCGAGATGTACTCTTGAAACCGACTAAATTCACGGAACCGCAAGCAGCGCTTAAAGACGCAATCGGAGACACGCTAGTAACGATTATCGTGCTAGCACATCAACTTGACCTTGATGTAACTGAGTGTCTAAGTATTGCGTATGAGGAAATCAAGAATAGGAAAGGAAAAATGGTAAATGGAACATTCGTCAAGAAAGAAGATTTATAACGAGCTGGCAGTCGCAACAATTCTGCTAGTGGTATCACTAGCCATTAACATGACTACTATCCTACGAGTGGTTAACAGACCTATCGAGACAGTGGTAATCCACAAGGCAGATAATGCAGTGGAATTGCACGGAAAAGTAACTGGAAAATCTATGGTCGGAAAGCTCTACACTATTGATTGTGGTGCTTACGGGAAATTCCTTGTCAGCAAGGAACAGTATGACAGCGTTAATGTTGGGGATGATATCCCTAGCTATTTGAGGGGGCGAGGACAATGATTCCAAGATATAGAGCGTATGATAGCGGCTCGCTATGCCGCATGTATAGCCCATCAGAAGTAATGGTTGGTGATTCGTGTATTTGGATACTTGATGAAGATTCAGAGTCAAATGAATGGATTGTGAATAATGATCTTGTTCTCATGCAGTCAACTGGATTGACGGACAGTGCTGAAAAAGAGATTTTCGAAGGGGATATTCTTAAAGTAAACGATTGGTTGGAAGTTGTTTCGTTCGGTGAAGAAAAAGCAATGTTTGTTTCTAAGGAAATCGGTTTTCCAGAAACTCCTCTATATGATTTGTTTAACACAGATATTTTCGGAGTTAAAATCATCGGAAACATCTACGAAAATCCAGAGCTGCTAGAGGTGAGATCATGAGCGTGAGATACAAATATTCCGGACTGACACCAGAATTACATCAACGGTTGGTCAGTGAGCATGCAGCACTGAAAAAAGCACACAAAAAAGGCTCTTATAAGCAGTTCTTCCAAGAGGTCAAGCAGTGCAGTGAGTTACAAGCTCGCATCATATATCAAGCATTCAACGCCGCAGTGGTGGAGCGTGCGAGGATATCGCCAGCGACTGTCGATAGATTGGAAGGCATTATTTCCGATGAACTGTTCAACGACCTGCAAGATTATCTGTCTACTAATTACACAAGAGGGAAAACCACTAAACAGGTTTTGGATAAAATCAACGCAGGACTGCCAGAGGAACTATTTAAGCAGTTTCGTGAGGAAGTGGAAGAACTACGCAACCTTCACAAGAACAGCATGGCTAAATATATCATGCAAGTTAAAGGCTGCGATAAGAAAGAAGCTAATAGAGTTAAAGACTCAATCAATCGATGCTATATCGAGTGTATTGTTCTAACACCACTCAAAGTAATTCAAATGGAAGGGCTACTGTCACGAGACCTATTCAGCAAGATTGCTAAGTATGTCTTAAATAATTACGAATGGCCTGAAAAACTAGACGATGAAGTTGATCGCATTGTTCTCGAATATCGTACTAAAGGCGAATTAGGTCGCAAGAAACCCAGTGTTAAGCGTGCCTTATATACGGCACTGGCAATGGGTTTGTAGCCAGAATGGTTTCAGACGGTTCGAATCCGTCACTGGCTGTTAGTCTGTCAAAAATACGCTAATTTTAGTGGCTAAGACACTTTTCAACACTTTTTCGACACCCGTCGAGCTGACAGGCCTCGACACAGAATCCAGTAAATAAATAATTAGAATCGAGGAATCCTCTCTGTTTCTTTCAACTATAGTCTTGCATTACTGGTGGCAGGGCTAAATATAACGCATGGGAGGTGGTATATTCTCCGCTCTTTATTCTTGTTATCTATGCGGATATTAATTAATACAAAAAGACCCAGACTAATGCCCAGGTCTATCCAAACGCTAATATTATTATACCATAAAGGAAACGTATTTATGAGAACAGTGGAACGGCTGCAAAAGATTAAGGCATTAGACAGGTACATTGACAGTCAGATAGAACAGATTAAACGCTTAGAATCACAGGCCCTTAAAGTAACGGCTGGTGCCATGCAAACGGACATGGTACAAGGTGGTAAACGCAAAGGCAAGGATGATATCTATGTGGAACTTATGACGGCTAGGGAGGAAGTGGAACGTTTCACTGCTGAAGCTATTAAACAAAAGCTAGACTTCCGCCGGCAAATAGCAGAGGTGGGGGATATAGATGCACGCTCCCTGCTACAAATGGTATACATAGACCAGCTAGATATCTGGCAGATATGCGACCGTATGGGCTTTAGTAAGGCTACATACTATGTGAAGCTAAGACAAGCTGAGAAGTATTTGGACTAATCTGTATCGGTCTATACCAATCTATAGTACATCATACTATCATCGTGGTAATATAGTATTATCGAATCAAGAGGACACAGTGGTGTTCTCTTTTAGTTTATCTGAGAGGAGGTATATCTATGCCGATGGTCAGACGATGCAGGGCAGAGGGATGCCATGCTCTAACAGAGAGGCCATTACATTACTGTAGTACACATCACAGCATGGAAGCAGCATACACTGAGGAAAGACAGAAATACTCACGCACAAGATACAACTCACGAGTGAGGAACAGAGACGATGAGAGTAAGGAACGCTACGCATTCTATCGCTCGAAGACTTGGTCTTCTATTCGCAAGATCGCATTGGAACGTGACAACTATCTATGTCAGTACTGTCTAGCGTTGGGTGTGACCACACCAGACGCTCGTATAGGCGACCACGTTACACCCGTTGAAATAGCTCCAGAACTTCGGACTGAAATTTCAAACGTGGTAGCAACGTGTAGGAGTTGCGATAATACGAAACGTACCTTGGAACAAGAAATCTATGGTACTGGTCAAAATAGAACGAAACAGAACACCGAACTACGACTTTCCGTGGCATCGTGGGCTGATTTAATAGCCCGCAAAAAAAGAGGACGTCGTTAAACCCCTCTAATAAGCCCATAGCACGATTTTATAATAAGGGTGGTATAATAACCCTCGGAACGATTTAAAATTGACCCCCGCCCCCTTTTCGTGCCAAGGAGAGCCGCCACAAGGTGTTTTCTTACACCGCACGCCAATTTTGAGGGTTTTTACAAGGGTCTATTTTTAATTTAGGAGGTGAGAAGATGGCGAATAAGTCACCAGCCAAACGGAAACCGTTTTACGAGCAAAATGACCGCTTTCTACCCATTGACCCACCGAACTATATGGGAACGGTGGCGAGGTCAGTTTGGACTAAAATCATTCCGTTTTTAAAAACAACAGAAAAGGTCGAACGCATTGATACGTTTCTTGTGGAAACTTACTGCACGACCTACGAAATTTATAAAAAAGCCTATGAGGACGTGAAAGAAAACGGTATCCAAACCGAAATTATTAAATTCATCCAGTCGCCTGGTAGTGGTGAAATCTTAGGCGAGCAGTCTATGGGATTTAAGAAAAATCCAGCCGTTGCGACGATGAAAGATGCAGCTGAAACCCTTAATAAAATAGGCATCCAGCTAGGTCTAACGCCTAAAGGACGGGCAGAATTAGCTGAAATAGCCGGAGGGCAAGCTGACAATACATCCATGAAGGATAAGATGGCAGCATTCTTTAAATAAAGGAGGTGAAACATGCAAGAGATTGATTTAATCAAGTCGAAAGATGTCATCGGTGCTTATAATAGCATCGATTTTTCTTTCGAGCGAAAAACTTATACTGACTATGGCACGCAATATTGTTTCAATGTGCTAGATGGCGAGATTGTCGCTGGTTACAACATCCAACTAGCATGTTTCCGACACCTCCGAGACTTGCAAAGACAAGGTGATAAAGACTTTCCTTATGTCTACTCAGTCGAAGCGTTTAACCGTTTCTTGAAATTTCTATCACTAGTCCCGAATGTTGATGATCTGAGTCAAAAGCTAGAGCCGATGGATTGGCAGTATTTCATCTTTGCCCAACTCTTTGCATGGTTTGATTTAGACGATGTACCAAGGTTTTCAAATATCATTATCTCGATTGCCCGTTCGCAAGGTAAGACAATGATAGCTGGTATTTGTCTTAATTTCTCTTATCTGATTGAAATTATCGGGCAAAGTAACCAAGACTTCCTTGTTAGCTCTCTAAACTTCGACCAGACGATGAAGCTCTATACTTACGTTAAATCTATGATGGCTAGAATCATTGAGAATGAACCGTTTAAGTCACTGGCAGAGGAAACGCAAGTCCAATTATATTCACGAGAAATTAAATCGCTTGTGGATGCCAATACCATTCACACTATCTCGTTTGAATCTGGTAAATTCGATGGTAAGCACTTTAAATTAGCCGTGGCCGATGAGGTCGGTGAGCTTAGAACGGATGAAGGGATTTCTAAAATCACATCTGGACAGGTTAACACCGAGGGTTCACGTTTTATTGAGATTTCAACATCTTACCAAACACCCGATGTTCCATTTCATCAAGAGCAAAAGAAACTGATTGAGATTATGGAACGTGACTTTGACAGGTCTGGTGATGACCAGCTATGTCTAATCTGGTCACAGGATAATCTGGAAGAAGTCTTTAAACCAGAGACATGGCCAAAGAGTAACCCACTACTTAACCACCCTAAACTTAAGGATGGCTTGATGAAGGGGCTACTTTCCGAACGTGATAAGAAATTACTCATGGGAAAACTAGCTGATTTCCAAGTAAAAAACATGAATTGTTGGTTATTAGCAGATAGCAATAGCTTTCTTGATCTAACAGATATTGAAAATGCAGTCGTTGATGAATTTGATATCAAGGGAAAACGTGTTTATGTTGGGCTTGACGCTTCGATGTTCAGCGATAACACGGCTATTGGTTTCGTCTATCCGTATGTTTCGGAAGATGGTAGCCAGAAATGGCATATTGAACAACATAGTTTTATCCCCTGGCAACAAGCGGGCTCGTTAGAAGCTAAGATGGAACAAGACGGTGTTAACTATCGAGATTTGGAAACCAAGGGCTACTGCACGATTACAAGTCACCCACAAGGGCTAATTAACCCAGAGGAAGTGTACCGTTGGTTTTGTGAGTATGTGGAAGATAACCAGCTTGATGTGGTCTTTTTTGGCTATGACGCTATGGGGGTTTCAAAGCTTATCAAGGCTTTGGAATCTAACACTAGCTTCCCTATGATGCCAATCAGACAGCGTACAAGCGAGCTAAAAGACCCGACAAAATTCCTTCAAACGCTCTTTATTGAGGGTAATATTACTCGCCTTGATGATGAAATCATGCGAAAAGCCTTAATAAATGCGGTAATTAAAGAGGATAACATCGGTATCCAAGTGGATAAAATGAAATCGACCTATAAAATCGACGTTGTGGACGCTCTTATTGATGCGTTTTATGATGGCATGTATGCGTTCGAAGACTACGCCATTACCAACAATCCAACATGGAAGGTAGAACACATGAGTCAAGAAGCCGTTCTAAACTGGCTAAAAAACCCAGATAGTGGGCTATTAGAGGAGTATTAATACATGATTTTGAAGTTTTTTAAGGCGATTTGGGCTATTTTTGACATTTTGATGTTCATTTTAGCTGCGATTTCGCTTAATTTGACCACTTACAACCTCGGATATGTATGGTTTGGTATTAGCATGACCATCACATTCGTATTAGCAGGTTTAATTAGTGAGCTAGCCACAAAGAAAGGCTAGAAAGGAGGTGATAATAATTGCCGATATTTAATTTAGCAACCGAAAACCCACCGAGTAATCAAGGGGGCTTTTTTGATATCACTGATCCAGAGTTTTTAGCTACTTTAAACGGTAGTGAGTGGGTTTCAGCCGAAACTGCTCTTAAAAACTCGGACCTATTCTCTATTATCAGTCAGCTATCTAACGACCTTGCAACCGCTAAACTAACGACTAGTCGAAAACAAATGCAAGGAATTGTGGATAATCCGTCTAACAACGCTAACCGATTTAACTTCTACCAGTCTATCTTTGCTCAAATGCTTTTGGGTGGTGAAGCCTTTGCGTATCGATGGCGTAACGATAATGGGCGTGATATGAAGTGGGAGTATTTAAGACCATCCCAAGTCTCTTTCAACCGATTGGATAATCAGAATGGGCTTTATTACAACATCACGTTTGATGACCCACGCATTCCGCCTAAACAACACGTCCCACAAAGCGACATCTTACACTTTAGATTGCTATCAGTGGACGGTGGTTTGACAAGCGTAAGTCCGTTGATGGCTCTTGGTAGAGAATTGGACATTCAAAAGGCTAGTGATAAGCTAACGCTTAATTCCCTTAAGAACGCCCTCAACGCTAATGGTATTTTAAAAATCAAGGGCGGGGGTTTGCTCGATTTCAAAACCAAGGTCTCACGTTCTCGACAAGCAATGAAGCAAATGCAAGGCGGTCCGTTGGTACTGGATGATTTAGAGGACTTCACGCCTCTTGAAATCAAATCCAACGTGGCCCAACTACTTAAGCAAGCGGACTGGACGACCGGACAATTTGCAAAGGTCTACGGTATCCCAGAGAACGTTGTCGGTGGGCAAGGCGACCAACAGTCTTCACTAGAAATGAGCTCAAACGTCTATTCTAAAGCAGTAGCACGATATTTAAGACCATTCCTTAGTGAGTTATCTCAGAAACTTTCATGCGATGTGGACGCAGATATTTTCCCAGCGGTTGATCCGACTGGTGCTAACTATATCAGTCGTATTAATAGCATGGTTAAAAGTGGCACACTCGCACAGAATCAAGGTTTGTATATTTTGCAGCAAGCTGAAATTCTACCCAAAGAGTTGCCAGAGGGTAAGAACCCTAACCGTACCACATTGAAAGGAGGTGAGATAAATGGGCAAGATTGACATTAAAGGCGATATTGTAAGTGATGATGCTGGTGCTTTCTACGAATACTTTGGCATGTCTAGTACCTATCCGAAACTGGTACAAGATGCCATTGCAAACGACGAAGATGAAGAAATCACGCTTAATATAGCGTCTAATGGTGGTGATGTGTTTGCAGCAAGTGAAATCTATACAATGCTTAAAGCTAGTGGCAAACGTATTGTGGTAAATGTGCAAGGGCTTGCGGCTAGTGCTGCGAGTGTCATTTCTATGGCTGGTGATACCGTGCGTATCAGTCCAACGGCACATATCATGATTCACAAGGCATCCACTGGCATTGTCGGTAATAGCGACGACCTAGAGCATCAATCAGCGGTACTTAATAGCATTGATGAATCCATTGCTTTGGCTTATGAAATGAAAACCGGCCTTAAACAACCAGAGCTTTTAGATCTCATGGCTAAAGAAACATGGCTTAATGCTAAAACTGCCGTTGATAAAGGCTTTGCGGATGAAATTATGTTCTTCGACAACGATGAAGAAGAAATCATGGTTACGAATGCCGTACATCAACTACCAAGCAAATCAGCAATCACTAAATTTAAGAATATGATTGCGACACCTAAGACCAATTCATTGCGTGAGCAGAAATTGGCTGTTTTACTTGAAAAATGAAAGGAAGATGATTGATGAAAACATCAAATGAATTGCATGACCTTTGGGTTGCACAAGGCGACAAGGTCGAAAACTTGAATGAAAAACTTAACGTAGCTATGCTTGATGATTCAGTTACTGCTGAAGAATTGCAAGCTATCAAAAACGAACGTGACACTGCTAAAATGAAACGTGACATGTTCAAAGAACAGTACACTGAAGCTCGTGCTAGCGAAGTAGCTAACATGTCAGAGGAAGAAAAACAACCATTGACTAAGACTGAAGAAGAAGCCAAAGACGCTTTTATTACAGACTTCAAAAACCTTGTTCGTGGTCGTTACCAAAACTTGCTTGATTCTAAAACAGACGCTTCTGGCTCAGACGCTGGCTTGACTATCCCACAAGATATTCGTACAGCTATCAATACTTTGGTTCGTCAATACGACTCATTGCAAGAATACGTTAACGTTGAAAACGTAACTACTCTTACTGGTTCTCGTGTTTACGAAAAATGGGCTGAAATCACTGGCCTTTCTAAAATCGATGATGAAGCTGGACAAATTGGTGCTAATGATGACCCTAAATTGTCTCTTATCCGCTACACTATCAAACGCTATGCTGGTATTTCTACAGTAACTAACAGCTTGCTTGCTGATTCTGCTGAAAACATCCTTGCATGGTTGTCTGGTTGGATTGCGAAAAAAGTCGTAGTAACACGAAACAAAGCTATCTTGGATGTGATTGCTACACTTCCAACTAAACCAACATTGGCTAAATGGGATGACATCATTGATCTTGAGGCTAAAGTTGACCCAGCGATTAAGCAAACTTCATTCTTCTTGACTAACACTTCTGGATTCACTGCCCTTAAGAAAGTTAAGAATGCTATGGGTGACTACCTCATGGAGCGTGACGTTAAATCACCTACTGGATACTCAATCGATGGTTTTGCAGTTAAAGAAGTTTCTGACCGCTGGCTTGCTAATGGCACTGGTGGAGCTATGCCATTGTACTTTGGCGATTTGAAACAAGCGGTAACACTCTTTGACCGCCAACACTTGTCACTACTTTCAACTAACATCGGTGGCGGAGCATTTGAAACTGATACGACTAAAGTGCGTGTGATTGACCGTTTCGACGTTGTTAAAACGGATGAAGAAGCGTTTGTGCCAGCGTCATTCAAAGCGATTGCTGACCAAAAAGCTAATCTTACTGCAGGAGCTTAATTTAGGAGGTAAGCAATGAGTGTATCTAAGGAAACCATCATGCAGACCTTGAATCTGGATGAGACAGACGACACTGCACTCATTCCAGCTTACATTGAATCGGCTCAACAGTACATTATCAATGCAGTCGGTAGTGATAAGAAATTCTACGACCTTGAGAGTGTGGAATCTCTATACGACACGGCTGTAATAGCCCTCACAAGCTCATATTTCACCTATAGAGTGGCTTTGACGGACACGGTGACTTATCCTGTCAATCTCACTTTAAATAGCATAATCGGGCAATTAAGGGGCTTATACGCAACGTACAGTGAAGAAAGAGGTGACTAATGCCTAAAGTTAGATATTTACCCTCAGACTTTCGTTTCAAAGCTGATTTTGGTACATACCAAAGTACCCCTAATAAGTTTACGGGTGTAAGCGTGCCGAAATTCGTGAAACAGTTTACGTTGCATTATAAACCCCACACTCGCACACTCAATCAAGAGTACCTTGCTCAGCAAAATGGCGAAAGCGATACACGAGTGATTGTTATTCGCCACAATGCCAAAGTGATTGAAGGTCAAGTGGCCGTCCTAAATGGCACTCAGTATGATATTGTGCGTGTCAGTCCAAACGAAAACTTTGGGCTTAACCGCTACGACTTTCTGACACTTAGAAAACACAAGAAAGTCGGGTGATAGCTATGGTAGGGCTTGATGAAGCACTAGAGGGCTGGCTTGAAACAGTGGCCAGTATCGGCAATATCACACCAGCGGAACAAGCTAAAATCACTACCGCTGGTGCGAAAGTGTTTCAAAAAGAGTTGGAAGAAGTGACTCGTGAGAAACACTACTCAAATAAAAAAGATTTGAAGTATGGACACATGGCTGACGGTTTATCTGTTCAATCAACTAACGCTGATGGCAGAAAGAACGGTGTGGCAACCGTAGGCTGGAAAAATAATTACCACGCACAAAATGCCAGACGATTGAATGACGGTACTAAGAAATATCGTGCCGATCATTTCGTTACCAACGTCCAAAACGATAGCAGCGTTCAAAAGAAAGTGCTATTGGCAGAAAAAGAGGAATATGAAAAACTCATCCGTAGGAAAGGAGGAAAGTGACTAAGTGCTAGCAACCGTAAAACTAAAAGAACTCATTGACGGCAAAGAATTTGGTGAAATAAGCGAAGTATATGCAAACAACTTGCCCCGTGAGCTCGAAGAAAACACCGATAAGACAATTGTGTTACTCACCGAAAGCAATCCATCCCTTGACTTAAGCGGAAACAATACCTTTTTCAGTAAAACAGATAGAGTAGAAGTCCAGATTTTCTACAAGGCTGATATCGACTTTGATATCGAAGCCTTTGAAATGGAACTATTGAAGTTCCTAAAATCTGAACACTACTCAATTACAGATATGAGAGAACATAGTATAGACCCCGATACATTGCAGATCACGGCGGTCTTTTTTGTTGCCCTCGACAGATTAATTTAACAAAGGAGATATTACTATATGGCAATTGTAGGTTTGAAAATGGTCCGCCTTGCATTGGTTGACCCTAAAACCCAAAAACTACTTAAAGGTGCTGATGGCCTTTCAACAGACGGTGTAATCGAAGTTGACTCTAAGATGCTCGGTACTCGTACCGCTAACATCTCTAACTTGGAAGGTCAAGCGACTAAAGTTCCTGGGAACAACTCAGTACAAGACGTGATGATCGCACCCGGTTCACCAACAGTAGCGTTCGACTTCAATAACCTTGACTTTGAAATCAAACAGAAAATGCTTGGTTTCAAACCAGATGGCAAGGGTGGTTATGTGATGGACGGTGAAAAACCACACACAGCGGTATTGATTGAATCTGAAACACTTGACCGCAAACACTCAGTGTTCTTTGGTTTCGCTAATGGTATCATGCAAGAATCAACTCAAAACGTTGCTACAGATACTGATACTGCCCAAACTCGCCAAGACGATAACATGACATTCAATGCCTTGTCAGCGGATGCGTTTGGTAATGAGCCTTACAAGAAATACTATTCTGGAGCATCTACTTTTGATAAAGCTAACATGTTCAAAGAAGTATTTGGTGGATATGTTCTCACTGGTACACCAGTAGTCGGTGGATAATCTAAATAATTCGCAAGAGGTCGGGCTCATGGCCTGACCTCTATTTTTGTTAAAGGAGTAAAGAGAAATGGAAATCAAAACTATTCAAATCCCAGAAATCAGCAAGAAAGCCTTCAAGGTGACTACAAGCAACCGTAACGTTTTGCGTATGCACGAGTACCAACTTGCCGTGCTTAAAATCAGCGACACCGTCGAAGAAGGTGATACACAAGAACAAGCACAAGCTAGCTTTACAATCCTAAAAGAAATGCTCAGCTTTATTCGTGCTATTCTCGACTTGGATGATGAAGCTTATGACAAATTGCTTGATTTGGATAATGTCCGCACGCAAGAAATCTCTGAAAAATTGGTAGGTTACATGTACGGGTTGACGGATGAGCAACTTGAAAACGCTGCTGGTGAAGTTGACCCAAAAGACTAAAATCTAAAGGTGAACAGATTTTTGATTTAGAAAATCGCATTGAAGATTTAAAAATCATTGCTAAGAAATCAATCCAAGGTTTTGGGTGGACATTAGATCAGTATTACGACACTGATTATTACGAGCTAATGAAAATCTTAAATGCCAAAGAGGAAGAAGATAGAATGGTTGACCCAACATCTTTACTCTAATTTTTAAGGAAAGGAGGAAAAATAATACATGGCAAAAGTACAAGCTACCATGTCCACGGAAATCGCCTTAGACACGTTACAAGCGGCTAACTCGATTAAGCGGTTAACTCAGTTAGTCAATAGCTCTACGAAGGCATGGAAGGCACAAGAGAGCCAAATGCGTAGTGCTGGTGATTATTTGGGGGCAGCACAAGCTAAGTACGACGGTTTGGGTAATGCCATCCAAAATCAGCAACGTAAGATTGAGAAACTGAAACAAGAACAGTCTCAACTTAAAGGAAGCACCGCCGAAACCGCTGAACAGTACCTTAAATACCAACAACAGATTGACCAAGCTACTACACGCTTGGCATCGTTGGAAAATCAACAACGGCAAGCCAAGAATAGCCTAGATTATCATAGGTCTGGGCTTGCTGAATTGCAAAAACAGTACAAACTGCAAAATGAATCGTCTGAAGCCTATGTAAAGCGCTTGAAAGCAGAAGGTAAAGAGGATGAAGCGAGGGAAGAACAACTTAAGCAATACAAGAGTTCGATTACTAACTTAAATAAGCAGTATGAGAAACAAAAGGAAATGCTTGAGCGTGTCGCTAAACAGTCTGGAAGAACAAGCGATGAATACCGCAAGCAAAAGCAACGTTTAGACGAAACAGCTACCAGTCTTGCACACACTAGGAATGCCGCTGACAAACTGAATGACGAAATTGAGCAAAGTCAACGCTCTAGCACGTTCATTGGTCGATTGAAAGAGAGCTTTAAACGTTTAGGAAACGAAGTTAACGAGACCGAGCATAAAACTTCACGCTTAAAGGGTATCTTTGGTGCTACGTTTGCAGCTAACCTAATCAGTAATGGTTTCCAGAACGCATTGGGAGCTATCAAAGGTAAGTTTGACGAAATCGCCCAATCAAGTGCCGAATATGTCAAATACCAACAAACCATGAATGCCACTTGGTTAACTTTGACGGGTAATGCCGAAGAAGGTAAGAAAATGGTCGATATGACCAACCAAATGGCACAAGCGGCGGCTAACTCAACTGAAATGGTTGACGGCATGAACCAGAAATTCTATGCCGTTACTCACAACACCGAATTAACCAAACAACAAACGCAAGCCATTCTGACATTGCAAGATGCGTTTGGTCAGACCGATGCAGCCGTTGAGAATTTCGCTACTCAGTGGGCTCAAATGATTGCCAATGGTAAGGTTCAAGGGCAAGATATGATGTCAATCATCAATGTCTTTCCAGAAATGAAGAACCAGCTTAAAGAAGTAGCTGCGCAAGAATTGGGCATTGCTGACATGACCCAAGAGAAATATGCCGAACTTCAAAAAGATGGTAAGATTACCTCCGAAATGGCACAGAAAGCCTTGTTTGAGTTGCAAGACAAATACAAGGATGCCACGGCTAATTTCTCAACTACCATCGGCGGTCTTGAAAGAACAATTCAGTCTCGTATGCCGGCAGTAGTTGCAGCTTTTCGTGACCCAATCGATAAAATGAAAAATCCTTTCTTGCAACAGATTGGTAATTGGGTTGCTGACCCTAACACTGAAACAAAATTCAAAGATTTAGGGGAACACGTTTCTAAAGGTCTAGGCACTATCATGGATGCCTTTTCTAAAGTCTTTAATCTAGGTAGTGGTACCGACAAGCTCAATGGCTTCATGGACGGCCTTAACAAGGTCGTTGATAACGTTAGTAAAACCATTGCTAACAACGCCCCTAAAATTGTAGCTTTCTTCAAGGAAACTAAAGACAGTTTAGGTGCAGTTTTCAGCATTGGTAAAGATTTTGCTGGTGGTGTCTGGGAAGTTGCCATAGACATGATTAAAGGTGTCGCTGGTGCGTTTAACCTCATGACTGGCAACGGTAAGAAGGCTAAGTCACCAGTAACATCATTGTCCAAGGCTTTGGGCGGTATTGCCGAGCATAAGACGGCTATTAAAACAGTCGGCTCTTTGTTCGCTGCTTATTTCGTAGGTTCTAAGGTCGCTCTTGGAATAACGGCAGTAGTCAAAGGGATTCACGCTTGGCGAACAGCTACAGTCGGTATGACTGCAGCACAAAAACTATTGAACCTAGCTTTGGCATCTAACCCTATCGGTTTGATTGTGGTTGCAGTAACGACGGCTATCACTGCCTTGGTGTTGCTTTACAAACACAATAAGAAAATCAAGGCTTTTGTTGACGGTATGTTTTCTGCTGCTAAAAAAGCCTTTGATAAAATCTTCAAAGTGACAAAAGAAATCTTTGGTAAAATCATTGATTTCTTCAAAAAGGATTGGAAACAAGTCCTTTTATTTATTGCCAATCCTATCGCTGGAGCTTTTGCTCTGATCTACAAGCACAATAAGAAGTTTAAGAAGTTTGTCGATAACACAGTGGACCATGTCAAAGATATGGCTAAAGGCGTTGAAAAACACATGAGCTCCCTTAAGAAAGACTGGGGCGAAAAGTGGGACAATGTCAAGAAATTCGCATCTAAAACATGGGAGAACATCAAGGGCAATGCTAGTGAAGCGATGATTGCTCTTGGTAAGGATATTGACAAAAACCATAAGGGTATCAATAAGAACTGGTTTGATGGTTGGGAAAACTCTAAGAAATTCCTATCTAAAAAATGGGATGAAATCGGAGCGTTAACACAAGAGAAATTTGGTGTTAACATTACCAAACTAATCACGGATGCCTTAACCAACATTGGTAATTTCTTCAAGAATACTTGGGACAATGTTAAAAAAGGTTTTGGCGAAATGTGGGATGGCATGAGAAAACTTGCCGGTGACGGTATTAATGCTGTCATTGCCTTGCCTAATGCTGGTATTGATGGTATTAACAAACTGATTTCTGATTTCGGTGGTAGCAAAGAGGCTATCTCTAAAATTCCGAAAGTTAAGTTTGCTGGCGGTACTGGTATGTTTAGCTCATACCGTAAACCAATCACCAAGCCTACGTTAGCTACTCTTAATGATGGCTACGATAGCCCAGAGACCAACAACCAAGAAATGGTAATCTTGCCTAACGGCAAGTCATTCTTGCCACAAGGCAGAAACGTTGAGTATCTCTTGCCGGCTGGTTCGGAAGTCATCAATGCTAGTGAACTGGCCATGCTTATGGGCGTTGAACGTGGAGCGTTTGCCAAAGGTACTGGTTTCTGGTCTAAAATCTGGGATACGGCTACAAACGTGGCTGGCTCAGTGTGGGATACCATGAAAAACGGTGTCGATAAATTCATGAAAATGATTGAGTTTGTCACCGATGTCGTTAAAGACCCAGTCGGATCATTGGCTAAAAAATTCAGTCCTAATGCTGATAAGTTAGCTGGTATGTTTAACCCACTTGGTAACGCTCTTTACAAGAAACCAGTCGAAGAAGCTAAGAACTGGTGGAAAGAGCTTTGGTCTATGGCCAGTGCCTCTATGGATGAAGGCACGGTGGCAATGGGTGCTAAAGGCGATGACTACCGTTTCAAGGATAAGGCTAAGGATGCTGGTGCTGACCCGTGGGGTTATTTCTACCGTGAGTGTGTATCCTTTGTTGCCAGTCGTTTGGCTAACCTTGGTGTTAAGCCTAGCTTGTTTAGTCACCTCGGAAATGGTAACCAGTGGATATCTGCCAGCGTGCCACACTTAAGTAGACCTAAACCGGGTACGGTAGCGGTCTACACTGGTGGCCCAGTATCAAGCAACCACGTTGACTTTGTAACGGCAGTACATGGGGACACTTACGACGGTGAAGAATACAACTACGGCGGCAACGGTCAGTATCACCAATATGCTGGCCGTTATATTGCTAACGCTGCTACCTTCCTTGATTTTGGGGTGCGAGATAGTGGAAGTAGTGGCGGTGACGATAGTAAGCCTTTGAAAGACCGTAACAGTCCACTTCAAACCTTGATTAAACGCCAAGTCGGTGGCATGTTTGACTGGATTAAGAAAACCCTTGGTCCATTGCTCAGCCCTCCGGGTGGTGGTGAAGATGGACCACAAGGAACTGGTGTTTCTCGTTGGCGTGAGTCCGTAGTTAGAGCGTTGAAGGCTAATGGTATTGAACCAAATGACTTCCGTGTTTCTAAGATTTTGGCAACAATCCAACGTGAATCTGGTGGTGACCCTAACGTCCAAAACAATTGGGATAGTAACGCCAGAGCTGGTACACCTTCAATTGGTTTGATGCAGACCATTGGGCCTACATTTAACGCTTACAAACACCCAGGACATAATAACATCCGCAATGGTTACGATAACTTGCTTGCTGCAATCAACTACATCAAGCATCGTTATGGTACATCGGATGCAGCCTTTAACCGTGTCGCAGCCTATGGCTATGCTAACGGTGGTCTAGTCCGCAAGAACGGTGTTTATGAATTAGCTGAAGGCGATATGCCAGAGTACGTTATTCCAACGGATATCGCCAAACGTGGTAGAGCGTGGCAACTCCTTACTGAAGCAGTGGCACGTTTCGCCGGTGATGCCCCACAAGGCAACCACGATAGCACTTCAGACCGTGAGCGTGTTTCTGTTCTCGAAGATAAATTAGATGTCATGATTGGCTTGCTAAGTCAATTAGTAACCAACGGCTCTAATCCAATCGAGATCAGAAACGTCATTGACGGAAGAAGTGTGTCAAATGGGTTAGCACCCTTTATGACGAAAGCAACAAACGATTATGAACGCAGACAAGCGTTGCTAGGAGGTAGCATTATTTGATAGGAATGTCAGTAACTTATGACGGTAAGAACTTAACCGAATTATTCAACGAAGGGCAAGGGCGTACCGTTCCAGTGGACGTCACTAAGAACGTGGCATCTAACTTCAATAACAACTATCAAGACCAAGGGCGTAGGCGTTACGGTCAGCAATTCCTATATAGCACCTTGTCCGTTAAGCAGATTCAAGTATCGTTTAACTTGGTCGGAAACTACGACTACTTTAATACCATCGCTGAAACGCTGGGCGGTTATCTCAACGTAGACAAGCCTAAACCATTGATTTTCGGCGATGAGCCTAACAAGGTTTGGGAAGCTATCCCGTCTGGTCAAGCGTCGCTGGCGGTTGATAAGAACACCGCACCGATTACTGCAACGGTAACGGTTACATTCGATGTTCCGAAAAGCTACGGTGAGAACAAGGCACAAGCCTTGGTAAGTAGCGACGGTGAAACCAAGGACGGCAGTATTAAGAAAGTCTCTACTGGTCACTACAAGGCTACGTTGAAGAACTTTGGTACGGCTGAAACTTACCCAGATATTAAGCTGAAATTTAACTCAGATAATGGCTGGGTTGGGATTGTGAAGTCTTCTAGCGAAAGCTATGAGATTGGAAACCCTAATGAAGCCAATACCCGTACAGCTAAACAATCTGAAATTCTGTTCGACTATGTTTCTAATAACTGGATCACCAACGGTTTTGCGGTTGGTGCGAAAAATCAAGGGCGTTTTAATGATGATAGTCACTCACTCAATGGCACTCTTGCTATCGAAAACAATTGGGGCAGACCACACATTGTCTTAACAAACACTGGTGGTGGGGATAAATACCTACGAGGTAGTTCGTTAACATGGGAGATTCCGGCAGATAGTAATGGTCAAAAAGGCTCGTTGTATGAATATTTTTGGTGGAGACAAATATTGTGGCTGGGTGCTGCAAATCAATTCGGTTTCATCAAAATATCTGTAACAGACGCAAACGGTGTATTTCTCTACGGTGTAGAAACTTACAAACACACTAATGGTTTTGACTGCCATTATAATTTCCTAGCAGGAGATGGCAAAGGTGGTTATAAAGTCCTCGATAGAAAACATTTCTACGGGACACACGTTTCAACTGCTAACCCATTCAATGAACCACAAGGTTGGTCGGATGTTCAACGCTTTGATGATGTTCTTCAATTTTACTGGCAAGGGTCTTATCCTAAGTTCACCGTGCCAGAGATTAAAGGGAAAAAATCAGCTAAAATCCATATTGGTATTTTCGGCATCAAAGATTGGCCGTTGATCACACACTTGTATCTGGATAGTTTTGTTTACGCAAAGCATCACGTAGAGAAGGAAGAAGACATCCCTAACCGTTTCCGTAAAGGTTCTATTTTCGAAGTAGACATGGCTAAAGGTAAAACTTACGTTGATAATCTGCCTGCTCTTAATGAGCTAACTTACTTGTCCGAGCCGTTTAGCATTGGCACTGGTGAAACTGAAATCGACATCTACACATCAAGTTGGGTAAGAACTGACCCAACTATTGAAATTACTTGGAAGGAGCGTTATGTTTAATGCAAATTTGGATTCATGACAAGAACATGCGGAAAGTGTGCGCGTTGAATAATAACGTTCCTGGCATGTTGCCATACTCAAACAGTCAATGGCACACTTATCTTGAATACGCAACTAGTACATTCGATTTCATAATTCCTAAAATTGTAGACGGGAAGCTACATGACGATGTTAAATACATCAATGATGATATGCTTGTTTCGTTTTACTACGATAACACTTACCATGTTTTTTATGTATCGCAATTAATCGAAAATGATACGAGTTTTCAAGTTACGTGTAACAACACCAATCTTGAATTAGCACAAGAAGGGGCAATTCCTTACAAGAGTGACAATGCACAGACACTAGCTTGGTATCTGAACGACATGGGTTATCTTGGTTTTGCGAATATGGAAATCGGTGTCAATGAAGTCTCAGATAAAACTCGAAAAGTTGAGTTTGAAGCACAAGATACACGATTGGCACAGTTACGAAGTTTGATGTCTAAGTTTGATGCTGAAATGGCATTTCGAACGGAATTAAACCGAGATGGAACTTTAAAACGTTTTATCATCGACATCTATCAACAACCAGACGAAAACCACCACGGGATTGGTAAAGTTAGGGGTGATGTGGTCCTTTATTTTCAAAACGAGTTAAAGGGTGTCCAAGTCACCAGTGATAAAACACAACTTTTCAACGCTGGTAATTTTATCGGGCAAGACGGTGTCAATCTGAATGATGTGGAGTTTGAGGAAAAGAACGAGCTAGGACAAGTAGAGTTTTATTCTAGGCGTGGTAATAGTTTAGCATTCGCCCCGCTGTCTAGGGAACGCTACCCATCTACCATGAATCCAGGTAATGCAGATAACTGGACACGTAAGGATTTTGAAACCGAGTACAAAGATGTCAATGCTTTGAAAGGTTACGCCTTGCGTACCATCAAACAGTATGCTTATCCACTCATGACCTACACCGTCGATATCCAATCCAGTTTCATTGAAAACTACAAGGATATTAACTTAGGCGACACCGTCAAGATTATTAATAATAATTTTAGAGGTGGGTTAGCCCTCGAAGCTCGTGTGTCTGAAATGGTAATCAGTTTTGACATGTCACTTAATAATTCAGTTGTGTTTACCAATTTCAGAAGGCTGGACAATAAACCGTCTGGCAGTTTGCAACAACGCATTGATGAGATTGTTTCCAAATCTCTACCATATCGTGTCGAGATCACGACTACCAACGGCACAGTATTTAAAAACGGGGTTGGTCGTTCGACTGTTCGACCAGTCTTGAAACAAGGTGATAAAACCGTTAACGCTACATGGCGTTTCGTAATCGACGGTGCTATTAAGTATGTGGGCATGACCTACGACATGGTAGCGGCACAGATTACCCAACCAACAGCCTTAACGGTTTCAGCATGGGTGGATAATAAAGAAGTAGCTTCGGAAGAAGTTACTTTTTTAAATGTCTCGGATGGTCGAAATGGTGTCAAGGGAGATAAAGGCGACCCAGGGCCAGCAGGCCCAAAAGGTGACAGAGGATTGCAGGGCGAACGTGGTTTACAAGGTTTGCAAGGGCCAAAAGGTGACCAAGGTATCCCTGGTATTAAGGGTGCTGATGGTAAAACACAGTACACTCACATTGCCTACGCTGACACGGTTTCCGGTAGCGGTTTTAGCCAAACCGACACTGACAAGGCTTTTATCGGTATGTACCAAGATTTCAGCACTACGGATAGCCGGAATCCACAAGACTATCGCTGGTCTAAATGGAAGGGTAGTGACGGGCGTGACGGTATTCCGGGCAAAGCTGGAGCGGACGGACGAACACCTTATGTCCACTTTGCCTACGCTGACAGTGCCGATGGCCGAACTGGTTTTAGTTTGACTCAAGACGGCACCAAACGATATCTGGGTATATGTACTAACTTTGATAAAGCAAATAGCGCTAACCCAGCCGATTATGCATGGAATGACACTACCGGTAGTGTCTCGGTGGGTGGTCGGAATCTCTTAAAAGGTTCAAAAGGACCTTTTAAACCCGACAGAAAACCAACGAATTTTGATAATAATGTTTTATACAAAACCGAAACTTCTGTCCACTTAGAGCAAAATCAAAAATATCTTATTAGCGCAAAATCAGACGGTAATTTTACTACTTTGCACAACCCAAATATCGAAAGCGATAATGTGACACTTTGGTTGATTGATGATAAATACCAAAATTATCAGATTGTATCTAATTTAAAAACAGGTACTACAGGAACGCTGATTACTTGGAGCAAACCGACAGGAAATTATCATCTACGGGTCAATACATATCACAAAACAGCTAGCAAGTCTGTCTGGGAAGTAAAAATCGAAAAAGGAACAGTCAAAACGGACTGGACCCCTGCGATTGAAGATGTACAAGAGGACATCGATTCCAAAGCCGACCAAGTTTTGACACAAGCACAGCTCAATAAGCTCAACGAAGTTAATTCAGTGGTACAAGCCGAGCTTGAGGCTAAAGCCTCTCTTGAGATACTTAATCAATGGGTGAAGGCATACCAAGATTTTGTTAATGCAAATAACGCCAACCGAGCACAAGCTGAGAAGAATTTGGCTGACGCAAGCGCTCGTGTGGCTAAGCTAGAGAACAATCTGAATGATATGTCAGAACGTTGGAACTTTATCGACAGCTACATGACTTCATCAAATGAAGGGCTTGTTATCGGTAAAACCGATAACTCTAGCTCTATGTTGTTCAGCCCAAATGGACGTATTTCGATGTTCTCAGCTGGGAATGAAGTAATGTATATCTCACAAGGTGTGATTCACATTGAGAACGGTATTTTCTCGAAAACTATCCAAATTGGACGCTATCGAGAAGAACAGGATTTCATCAATCCTGACAGGAACGTGATTAGATATGTGGGAGGTAGTTAACCATGGTAGAATTTTGGTCAAATAATGACCGTGGGTATCGCATTAGACTGTGGATTGACCAAGTCGGAAAGAATATCCAAAACAATACAAGTGATGTCCGTATTCGATTAGCATTGCTGAATCAAGGGTGGACATTTGCAAGCTATCAATGTTCTGGTTACGTCGATGGTTTTGGGCAACGAATTGACTACTCTGGAAGCCCGGCGATGCTTAGTCGAAACTCAGAAATACAGTTGATTGACCGCACAATTACTGTCCGCCATGCCGATGATGGGTCTGGTGCCTTCGGCGTACGTGCTCACTTCAATGGGTCGGGCGGATACAGCCCTGGGAACCTAGACATCAGCAACCAAGATATAACACTGACGACGATTCCAAGAGGAAGTTCGGTGAGCGTCGCGGAAGGATTCATTGGCAATCAGGTAGATATCACTATTGACAGGAAATTAGCTGGTGCTACGCACACGCTACGCTATGCGTGGGGCGACAAGCAAGGTAAAATTGCTGATAATGTTGGGACATCGTTTAAGTGGACAATCCCAGCGGATTTTGCAAACGACATACCGGATGCAACAACTGGCCGAGGCACTATATATGTCGATACTTATGTAGACGGCAAATTGATTCAGACGCAGTCAACAACACTAACAGCAAGCGTTGTTACAAACAACATGAAACCTTCATTCACTGGATTTACTTTGACAGATACAAATCCAACGACTCAAAGGATAATTCCAGAGCCAACACATTTTGTGTCCATCATGTCGCTTGTGAAAGTTGTCTTCAACGGAACGCAGGCAAAAGACGGAGCTACAATAGCTGGGTACTACGCTGAAATCGTTGGTGCCAGTAATTCTGTATCTACGAATGGCGGGGTATTCCGGGAGGTTGCTGTAAACAAAGACACTCAAATGACATTGAGAGGGAGAGTTCAAGACTCTCGTGGGATTTGGTCTGATTGGAAAGAGGTAAAAATAACATTTCTATTCTATTTCAGCCCAATGCTGAAATTTGAAGTTTCCAGAAGTGGCTCGAAGTCAGACACGCTAACCATCAAGAGATTTGCTAAAATAGCGCCACTAAGTGTGAATGGCGTTCAAAAAAATACCATGAAGCTGACTTTTACAACAACAAAAGTTGGAACGAGCAATGCTGTAGCAGATAATGGGCAAGCTGGTGGTGAATGGTCAAGTATTTCTGAATTCAAAGCCTCTAACGCAAATCTGGGCAAAGAATATCCCGCAGATACCTCATTCATAGTCACAGGCAAACTAGAGGATAGATTTTCGCCCTCGAAATTTCAAGCTACAGTGCCGACCGATAAAACTATCATGACCTATGATCAACAAGGCGTGGGTATTGGTAAATACCGTGAAAATGGAGCGCTCGATGTCAATGGATTGATTTATTCAGGTTCAAAGCCAATTCAGCACCACCAGCTTACAGAAGTTCAAGGTGCTGCGATTATCGAATACAACAACACGAACCTTGATGATTACAGAACAACAGGTTTCTTCTCGGTAATGAGCACGATGAAGAACTATCCTATCAACAAGCCTAAACCTACAGAACAAGTAGGGTTCTTAGAAGTGATAGAGGGGCTGGGCGGTATCCATCAATCACTGACAACAAGCTCTGGTAGATTCTTCAAGCGAACACTAACGCAGAATACCGTTGAAAATTGGGTTGAGTTCGTGCAAACCAACCAACCCGTTGTCAAAAAAGAAATTTTAGTAGGGTATGGTGTCAAAGCTAACATAGTACGACAAGGTAGTGTAGTAACCTTCAGCTTAATCAGAGGAATTTATTCTGTTGTTGAAGGTGAACACAAGGATCTTGGCGAGAAGATTCCAAATGGATTCAAGCCTTGTGTGCAAACTCACTTGGTTGTAAATAAAAATGCAGCCAACGAACACAAAGGATGTGCAGTGTGGCACCTTGAACCTGATGGAAGTATGTATTTTTCAAATCCAAGTTTTGGAGATGCAGTCTACACAGGGACAGTCACTTACGTAACCAAAGACGAATATCCATCAATTGAAGATAATTAAGAAAGGAAAACAATCATGTCATTAAAAATCACAAAACAGCGCACAATCAATGCAGAATTTAACGTCGAAGAAGAAGGAGCTACAATCCTTGTGAAACAAACTTTCATCAGCGTGGATTCCAATGCAGTATCTAGTGTACAAGAGAATCTTATTAACGCTGAACTCTATGCTAAACACCGTCAAGAAATGCGTACAGACGAACGTGCTCTACGTGACTTGCGTTATAAAGTAGAGGATGAAATCTTGGCTGATACTACTACAGGAGCGTGATAGATGCACAAACCGGACGGCATTTTCGGCGTGTTTGAAGTCGTCAAAGATTTCTATGAGCATGGCATAGACGAACATTTATGGGTGTTTTTACTCATGATTGTTATAGCAGCTGACATTGTTCTGGGTGTATCAAGAGCATGGGCTTATCATGAGTTTTCAAGCACAAAATTTCGCAAAGGAGCAGTCAGTCACACAGCAATGATTGTGTTTGTGGCAATATTCTATCCATTTGCAAATTTTATGAATCTGACGAGTATCGTTGATACATTCATCTTTGCCATGATTGCAGCTTACACCTCTAGCATTTTAGCTAGCTTATCAGCGTTAGGGGTTGAAATCCCTTATATCGACAAATACGTTAAAAAGAATATCGATAAAGAGAAATTCTTTTTGAAAGAAGAAAAGGAGAATAACGACAATGATTAATTTTAAATTACGTTTGCAAAACAAAGCTACACTAGTAGCTCTTATCTCAGCAGTATTTTTGATGTTGCAACAATTCGGACTTGAGATTCCACACAATATCCAAGAGGGTGTGAATACATTCGTTGTGATTTTGGTAATCTTGGGTATTGTCACAGACCCTACTACTAAAGGTCTTGGAGATAGCGAGCAAGCCTTGGGCTACCACGAACCTCGAAACGATAAGGAGGGCTACTAATATGGCAACAGATAATGACATCATCCAATTTGCGGAAAACCTAGCCGACGCTGGAGTCGGTACCGATGCAGACGGAGCGTGGGGAACGCAATGCGTTGACCTGCCTAACTCTATCTCAATTAACTTCTTTGGCCGCGCTCTTTGGGGCAACGCTATTGACTTGCTCAACTCAGCGGCAGAAGCTGGTTATGAGGTCGAGTACAACCAAGTGGGTAACCTTGACAGTCGTCCACGTCGTGGGGCTGTATTCGTCATGGATACTACTTACATCGTAGGGCACCCATACGGGCACACTGGTCTGGTTATCGAAGATTCAGACGGCTATACCATGCGAACGATTGAGCAGAATATTGACGGCAACGCTGATAGCTTGTATGTTGGTGGTCCTGCTCGTTACAATACGCGCAATTTTGACGGTATTGTAGGCTGGTTCTACTTCCCAACAGATAATCAAACACAATCCCCTGCACCAACTCCGATCCCGTTTGATGGTATAATTACTATTAACGAGGAAACCGGGACATTCACGGTTGAAGTCTCAGCTCTTAATGTTCGAGCTGGTGCTGGTCTAGGTGCTGAAATTGTGGCAGTCTATGGAGCCGGTGAAACTATCAACTATGACGGTTGGTGTGACGTTGACGGCTATATCTGGATTAGCTACATTAGCTGGTCTGGTAATCGTCGCTATGTTGCAGTCGGTCAGTCAGAGAACGGTCGGCGTGTAACGTCATTCGGTTCATTCGCTTAAACTGTAAATAACAGACCACGAAACAAAATAAAATAAAAGGAGTATATCACCTCCCCTCAGACCACAGTAGGGACATCATGGTGGTAGTGGTCGAGCCTCAGCGTTTGCTGGGGTTTTTTTTATTTGGTATAATATATCTAGAAAAGCGCCAGTAACTCTACGGGGGCTGGTGCGTTTTTTATTTATTTGTGTTATAATAAATATCCATCATAGGCAAAGAGCCATGAG